>Ga0210044_10001336_pt1 | contig 37569 bp, 24 predicted proteins | sample CryGey13umfilter_2_FD_183959 | JGI IMG/M metagenome (GOLD analysis project Ga0210044, IMG submission 183959) | Groundwater microbial communities from aquifer in Utah, USA - Crystal Geyser 4/9/14 3 um filter (SPAdes) (version 2) | ecosystem: Environmental > Aquatic > Deep subsurface >... | reverse complement strand
AACTTTCATATCAGTGGTTTCTTTCGATGAAGGAGCTTAGCGAACCAGCTCTGAAAGCTGTAATGGATGACACAGTAAAGATAATTCCCGCCAAATTTAAAAACACCTACAGCCATTGGATGGAGAATGTGCGCGATTGGAATATTTCTCGACAACTTTGGTGGGGACATCGCATTCCTGCATATTTTTATGGCGATGGAATGAACGATTTTGTGGTGGCAAAAACTCAAGAAGGAGCTTTGGCACTGGCGAAAGAAAAAACTTCTAATGCTAATCTTAGTTGCGATGATTTGCGTCAAGAATCTGATGTTCTTGATACTTGGTTTTCAAGCTGGCTTTGGCCAATATCAGTTTTCGATGGCATAAGAAATCCAGAAAATGCAGAAATAAAATATTATTATCCAACCAACGATTTGATAACTGCACCGGAGATATTGTTTTTCTGGGTAGCGCGAATGATAATTGCTGGCTATGAATATATGGGTGAAAAACCTTTTTCAAATGTTTATCTTACTGGCATTGTAAGAGATAAACAAGGTCGAAAGATGAGCAAAAGCCTCGGCAATTCGCCCGACCCAATAGATTTGATGAACGAATATGGTGCCGATGGAGTAAGAATGGGAATGCTTTTGACTTCACCAGCAGGCAACGACTTGCCTTTCGATGTTTCGATATGTGAGCAGGGAAGAAACTTCTCTAACAAAATATGGAACGCCCTCCGACTGGTAAAAGGTTGGGAAGTTGAGGAAAAACCACAGCCACAGGCCTCCCTTGTCATTATTCGATGGATGGAAAATAAATTCAACCAAACTCTAAAAGATATTGAACACGACTTCAATCAATATCGCATCTCGGACGCGCTGATGTCAATCTACAAACTTATTTGGAACGACTTCTGTTCAACATATCTTGAAACAGTAAAACCAGTTTTTGGCGAAGCTATCGACAGCAAAACTCTTACAGCAACTCTCAATATTTTCGATAATCTGATGCTTATAATTCATCCTTTCATGCCTTTTATTAGCGAGGAAATTTGGCATCGGCTGCGCCAAAGAGATGAAGATATTATTGTGAGTAAACTACCTGAATCTATGAGTTTTAATGCTGAGATGATTAAAGAATTTGATTATGCTTTTGATGTTATTACAGCTGTAAGAAATATTAGGAAACAAAAAAATATTCCCAATAAAGATGTTTTAGAACTTTTTATAAAGAAAAATAATTTGGACCTTGCCTTGACGACTTTCGACCCCGTGGTGGAGAAGTTGGCAAACCTAAACAAAATAACTTATGTGACTGATGAAGTTGCTGGTGCTCATAGTTTTATAGTAAATTCCACTGAATTTTACATTCCTCTGGGCGAGAAAATTAATGTGGAAGATGAGTTAAAAAAGTTGGAGGAAGAGCTAACTTATACCAAAGGCTTTATGGCTGCTGTAAATAAAAAACTCTCTAATGAAAGATTTGTAAATAATGCTCCTGAGCAAGTCATTACTATGGAACGCAAAAAGTTTGAAGACGCTGAGAAAAAAATAGAGGTGATTGAAAAACAAATTTTGGCTCTTAAGTAGAGATTAATTTATTGCTTAAGCAAAATGAAGCCACAATGAGCTATGAAAATATTAATGAAAAGTAGAATCTCAAACATTTTTAAAGATTATATTTTCACTTGGAAAGGGACTCTAATACTTTATGTTTTTTTTACTTTGGCAATAAGTTTTCAAAGTATGTATTTAGGCAAAAAAGTAATCGAAGATTATAAATTTACTTTGACACATCAGAATAATTATCAAATATTCAAATATTCCTTTCATCATCTTGCAGCTAATACTAATCTATATAAAGCCTATTCCAACGAATATTGGGATTTATATAAATATAGTCCAAGCTTCGCGGTTTTTTTTGCGCCGATGGCAGTTTTGCCTGATTGGCTCGGACTAAGCCTTTGGAACTTGATTAACAGTTTGACGCTGCTTTTTGCAATATATTTCTTGCCAAATATCGAGTTCCGAAAGAAGCTATTTATCCTTTTAGCAATTTTGATTGAGACTTTAACATCATTGCAAAGCCAGCAGTCGAATGCTCTGATAGCGGGTTTGATAATATTATCTTATGGTTTTATTGAAAGAAAAAATCTATTTATAGCTACTGCTTTATTGACCTTTTCGGTTTATATAAAGCTTTTTGGCATTGTGGGTTTTGCGTTTTTTTTATTCTATCCTCAAAAGTGGAAAGCAGCACTTTATGGCGTTTTTTGGTTTATTATCATTTTTGCCTTGCCTTTACTTATAATAGATTTTCATAGTCTTATAAATCAATATAATAACTGGGGAAACATGCTTGCTCTCGACCATGATACTTCTCTTGGGTTGTCGGTTATGAGCTGGCTTAGCACTTGGTTTAAAGTAAATATCAGCAAAAATATTGTGCTTTTTGCTGGCGCAATAATATATCTAATGCCTTTTGTACGAATTAAACAATGGCAATATCAAAAATTTCGCCTTATGATACTTGCTTCTACTCTGATTTGGGTTGTAATTTTCAATCACAAAGCCGAATCACCAACGTTTGTTATTGCAATGGTTGGAGCTGCAATTTGGTTTTTCAATAGTTGCAAAAGCAAACTTAATAATGTAATTTTTATTATTGCTTTGCTTTTTACTTCTCTTTCTCCGACGGATATTTTTCCAGTATACATCCGCACAGAAATTTTTGTTCCTTATGTTGTTAAATCTTTTCCAATGATTTTAATATATGGAATACTAATTTTCGAACTGCTAAAAATGGATTTTGCTAATGCAAAGGACGATTAGTTTTCTTTAAAGCAAATCTTCATCAGTATTGAGCTTAATCTTTTTCAAACCTTTATCGCGGAAGAGTAGCCATGGCAATGAAACTCCGAGTGAAAGACTTCCCAAAACAAAAACCATATTGATAGCATTTCGAGTGATAAAAAGTAAGGTATTTATATCTTGTGGGCTGCTTTTGCTTAATGCTAAGTGCATTATTCCGAGTAAAGTTTGATAACCAAAATAGCCAGGAATCATTCCTATAACCGATGGAATAGAAACCACAAAAGGACTTGTATGCTTATAACCCGAAATGGTGATGCTAATAAATCCAACAAACGATGCGGCAAATAATGAGCTGAAAATGATATTTACATCCAACGAAAGCGAAGTAAATTTTACTATGCCAGCTGATAAAGAAGTAATAAAAATTGCCAAAAGCAAACGCCTTGGCACGTTAAACAAAATGGCAAAACCAGTGCCTATTACTCCTGACCAAAAAGCTTTCTCCGCTATTTCTAAAAAAATTGTCATAAGTTAAATAGATTGAATTTTAAATAGATACATAACAACAAAAAGTGCGGCAGCAATGGAAATTACGAAAAGCAACCCGTGAATAAACCTCACCAAACCTGTGATGAAATATCCATCCATAAAATCGGTAAAAGCGTTGAGAAGAGGAACCCCTGGAACGGAAAAGAGTACAGAAGTTGCCAAGGCGATATCTGGATTTACTTTAGGGAAAAAAGAAAGTATGCAAATAGTTATGAAGCTCGAAACTAATGCTCCGAAAAATGTCGCTAAGTAGGCATTGAAGTTTTTTTTATGAAAAAATTGCCTTGTAAAAAGCCCCAAGAAGGTACCAATAAATACTGCTCCAAAGCTGATATAATCACCGCCAAAAACAATGCACAATCCAGCACCAGCGATACTTACAGAAAAAAGTGTAAGCCATCGTGAATGAAAGGAAAGCTTTTCTATTTTGGTAATTTTTTGCTTAATCTTCTCATAATCCCAACCATCATTTTCGGCCTTTTTGCTTGCCTTGCTTAGAGCCGAAATGGTGTTGAAATTTACTATATGAGGTGGCAAGCGTTTCACCAGAGTAGTCATGCCGCCAGTTTCCATATCTTTTAAACTTATGATAAATGCCTTATGATTAATAAACACCTGAGCATCAACTTTCATAAGCGCTGCAAATTTGTTTATAATCATCAAAATGCGATTGGTATTTGCTCCTGAAGTCATAAGCATAGAGCTTATTTTTAAAAGCAATTCTGCCATATCATTTGTTAACCTCTTGTTGGACTGCATTATATTTAAGTTTTATGCTGAAAGATATTTTTCATAAACTGCTGCAAAGATATGGCGAAAAGGGTAAACTGCAAGATGTTTTTGAGCGATAATATTTCTTTAGCATTATTTTTTTTACTCCTCAAGGTCGAAATCTCAGGACTTTATATGAAGTTTCGGAAATAAAAACTCTGTATGCTTGAATCTTGTATTGTATAATTTATTCACAAGCTTTCCCCAAAATTTTATTTGAATCTTTTATCTGAGTGCTCCAAGAATGTAAATGTAAAAAAGACAATTTTATGACATTCAATATTTTGCGTGATTCTACTAACAAAATAATTATTTATATAAATAAATTTGTTAAAACATGGTACATAAGTGAATTATATTTATAAATTTGTAAAATAATTGTATAACATTTTCAATTAATTAAAATAAAAAAATCTAAAATAAAGAAATTATGAAAAAAATTTTCCTTATGGTGATTTTATTTCCAATCACCTTTGAAGCATTTTCCACTATCATTAATGTGGACAACAATCCTAACCGACCTAATAGTTATGTTGGTGATTTGCAATTGGCAGTTAACTCAGCATCATCTGGCGACACTCTTTATGTTTATCCTTCAAACACAAGCTATGGAACTATTTCAATCAATAAAAGATTATACCTTTTTGGCAAAGGCTTCGATGGCACCCAGGGTTATGTTAGTAGAATTAATTATCTGAATTTGGATACCGCCACATCGCCGGCTACCAATCCAAGTGGCTCAAGTTTTCAAGGATTGACCATAAATTCCTTGTCTTGTCAAAAGCCAAATATCACTAATATTATTGTAGCAGGAAATTATTTTAATGGCGGAATTACTTTAGGTTACAATTGTTCTGGTTGGCTTATTATTAATAATTATGTTGAGAATAATATTAACTTGAATTCTAATTCTTCCATTATTATTTCAAATAATATTTTTCATTCGGGTTATAGTTATCCAATATCCAATAGCAATTCGTCTTCGGTTATTTTTTCACATAATTTGGTTGTGAATTTCTATTATCTTTATCAGGTTTCAAATGCCATCGTAACAGATAATATATTTATATGTTCTGGATCAACCAATCCATCATATATGTATAATAATATATTTTATAATAATATCAGTTGGCGTACAACACTAAATCCTTACGCAATGCCTCCTGAAGCCAATATAGGAAGTGGAAATAAATCGAATCAAGACCCACAATTTATGACGGCTTTGTCTTCGGGTGATTTTGACATTACAAAAGATTATCATCTTAAAACATCCTCACCCGGCAAAAATGCTGCTACCGATGGAACCGATATCGGACCTTATGGTGGTTCTAATCCATTTGTTTGGGGTGGTAGTTTTACTATTCCTAAAATCACAGAGGCAAATATTACTAATCCAGTAATCAATGTTTCTACGCCTATAAATGTAAATGTGAAAGCTACTAAAGCTGGTTTATAATTCTTATAAATGATTTAATAAATATTAAAATACAGCATTATGAAAAATATATTTTTTACAATAGCATTTTTGATTTTTGCCTTGGCAAGTCAAGCGACCATATACCATGTCGATAAAAATCAAAATCGTCCTTCAGGATATTATGGCGATTTAGTAACAGCTATTAATTTAGCCTCAGCAGGTGATACTATTTATCTTTATCCAGCAAGTAGCGATTATGGTAATATTACTATAACAAAGAAAGTTCATCTTTTTGGATTTGGCTTTGATGGCACAGCTGGTTTTGGTTCTCGAATCTATAATCTTTATTTGGACACCACCACAAGTCCAAGTTCAAACCCTTCTGGTTCAACCTTTCAAGGAATTACTTTTGATAATATAATATCAAATAAAAGCAATATTAATAATATTGGTGTTTATGGATGCTATATTAGCTCCTCGTATATCAAAATTGCAAGTGGTTCTTCGGGATGGGTAATAAAAAATAACCTGATAAAGTATTACATTCAAGTAAATTATTGCTCTAATATTTTAATCGCAAACAATATTTTTATGGGAAGCAATTCCTATTCGATTTATTATTCAACATCATCAACTGTGGTAGTGAGTAATAATCTATTTTTTAATTTTTCGCATTTTTATTATACAAATAATATAAGTGTAAATAATAATATCTTTATATGCTCAGGCACTACCAATCAATCTTATATGGAAAACAATCAGTTTATCAATAACTTAAGCTGGAGATCTACAGCAACGCCATATCCACTTCCACCAGTTGGAAATACAGGAACAGGAAATAAATCGAATGTAGATCCTTTATTTGAAACAGGGCTTTCTTCAGGTACATTCGATTACACAAAAGATTATCATCTTCAATCCTCTTCACCAGGTAAAAATGCTGGAACAGATGGAACAGATATTGGCCCTTATGGCGGAACAAATCCGTTTATTTGGGGTGGAGCGATTACCATACCTCAAATAACTGAAATGGTAATAAGGAATCCTGTAGTGAATCAAGGAACCAATATCAATGTGAAGGTGAAAGCCAAAAAAGCTGATTTATAAACTGTAAAACAAGAAATTATGACACGATATATCCGATATTTAATCGGAGCAGTGCTTTGCTTTTTCTTTGTTTTGCAGCTTGACGCTCAGCAAATAAATTATGCAGAATATTTCTTCGATAACGACCCTGGCAGGGGAAATGGGACTTCGCTTTCCATTACTGCAAGCAATACTATTGATGCATCCTTTAATATTTCCACCTCGGCTTTAAATGGAGGAATGCACAAACTTTATATCCGAACTCGTTCTAATACTGGCAAATGGAGTTTAAGTGCTAATAAAATGATATATGTAAATCCTGTTTATAGCGCATCTCTTTCCAAAATTGTAGCCGCAGAATACTTTATTAATTCTGATCCTGGGCATGGCAATGGAACCCCGATAGCTATTACCTCTGGAGATACCATTTTAGAACTTAAATCTATCCCATCTTCAACTCTTCCAGATGGCATTCACAATTTATATATTAGAGTAAAAAATGGCTACGGAAAATGGAGTTTAACTCAGCATAGGATTTTGTATATTACTAATAATCACAATGCAAAGTCTTTAGTAGCTTTAGAATATTTTTTCGATAATGATCCCGGAAAGGGAAATGGAATTTCTATTGCAGTAACTACTGGAAACACCATTGATTTGACGAGCACAATTTCGACCTCTTCACTGACTTATGGACTTCATTTTTTATACGTGCGCACCAAAGACTCTGGAGGAAAATGGAGCTTTGCTGCTCGAAATATAATTTTTGTTACCAATCCTTTAAGCCTCAAAAATTTGGTGGCGGCAGAATATTTCTTCGACAATGACCCTGGATTTGGCAGTGCCATTTCAATAGGCATTTCGCCTGACGATTCTATCAATCTCGTTGCCTCTATAAATCCAAGTAGTTTATCTTCGGGACTACATTTTTTAAATATTCGCTTTAAAGATGCAAACGGTAAATGGAGTTTGGTTAATCGTGAATTATTGTATGCTTCAATGCCACTGGCTTCTCGAAATATTGTGGCAGCAGAATATTTCATTGATAATGACCCAGGTTTTGGCAGCGCTACTTCAATCAGTATTACTCCCGGCGACACTATAAATCTTATATCTGCATTGAATATAAGCAACCTGGCTTCAGGAATTCATTTTCTTAATATCCGTTTTAAAGATGGAAATGGAAAATGGAGCTTAGCAGATAGAAAATTACTGTATATAATGGCAGGGCTAATGAATAATCCTCGAATTGTTTCAGCGGAATATTTCTTCGATACCGATCCAGGATTTGGAAATGCCAGTGCGATGAACCTTGCTGCTGGTAATACAATCGATATTTCGGCTGCTGTTGCATCTTCAAATCTAAGCGTAGGTCATCACGAGTTTTATGTGCGTGTGAAAGATTCTATTGGTCGCTGGAGTTTATCAGACCAAAAACTGGTGTTTGTGAGTCCAGCAATGGCTAATCAAAAAATTACAGCCATCGAATATTCAGTTGATACTATCATGCCTTTTGGTCAAGGAAATATGGTGAATTTTGGTGGAATTGATACTTTAGACTATACTTTTAATTTTACTCATGGCATTATTGATACTTTCTATCATGTTCTATATACGAGAGTTAAGGATATGAGCGGGAAATGGAGTTTTGTTGATTCAATTCATTTCCGATTAGAAAACTGTATAATACCTACAGCAGTTTATAACATAAATGACCTCTGTTTTGGCGATTCTATAATTTTGTTGAACAGTTCTTTAAATACCGATTCTAATACAATTTATAATTGGGATATAGGCAATGATGGAATTGTGGAATCAACAGATTCAACAAGTTATGTTTTCAAGCCGAATTCTTCGGGCACTTATAAAGTTAAACTTTCTGTTACTAATTTTGTATGTATCGATACGAGTATTACAACCGTTCATGTTTATCCCAAGCCCGATAATAGTATCTCAATCTTCGGAAATACCAATTTTTGTCCAGGAAGTTTTTCAGTGCTTGCAGCCAATAGCGGCCTAGGATACCAATACCAATGGCTGAAAAATGGCTTTCTTGTTGCCAATGCAAACTCAAGTTTTTATCAGGCAAACGACTCTGGTGATTATCAAGCGGTGGTGAAAAATATCTATAATTGCGTCGATACAACCGCCATCGTTTCTTTGGGAGTATATAATTTACCACAGGCAACCATCAGTTTATCGGGCAATAGCGCTATTTGCAGCGGCGATTCAGTGCTTTTGTCTTCACCAGTGCAATCTGGTATTAACTATCAATGGTATTTCAATGGTAATACAATTCAAAATGCAAATTTGAATACCTTATGGGTAAAGAATGCAGGCAATTATAAAGTGAAAATCACTAATATTAATGGTTGTTCCGATATATCAATTCCTCAATCTATTGTAGTAAATCCGGTTCCAGTGGCAACAATTCAATCAGGGGGAAATACAATCTTTTGTTCTGGTCAAAATGTGGTTTTATACGGTAGCAATGGTGTTGGCTATAGCTACAAATGGTTGAAAGATGGAGCTGAAATAAGTGGTGCCACCTCCTCCTTTCTAAGCGCCACTCAATCTGGCAATTATAGATTGAAAATTACTAATGCATACAATTGTATCGACACATCTACCTCAACGGTTGTAATTGTAAATCCTTCACCAAATGCAAATGTATTTTTATCTGGCTCTAATGTACTTTGTCAAGGTGATACTGTGAAATTGCATGGTTCTGCTGATACTTCCCTCACTTATCAATGGAATAGCTATGGTACACCAATTTCAGGAGCTACTGATTCAGTTTTATCGGTTGTTCAAACGGGCAATTTTACTCTTATTACCACTAATTCATATAATTGCAGCACTACTTCTCTTGGTAATGTTATTACAGTAAATCCAGTTCCAGGCGCTTCCATTTTGCCCTTGGGAACAACATACTTTTGCTATGGAGATTCAGTAATTTTGCAAGCAAACTCTGGCAGTGGCTTGTCTTATGCTTGGTTCAAAAATGGAGTTCAAGTAAACTCTAATGCCTATCAATTAATCGCCGATACTACTGGGATTTATACAGTTGTGGTAACCAATTCGTATAATTGCACTGCCGAATCTCAAGCTATTTCTGCAACAAGTTTTCCTATTCCTACTGCCGATTTCAATTTGCCTTTAATGAATTGTGCTTCAGATACAGTAAATATTCAATATACAGGATCTGCGTCATCATCAGCATTTTATAATTGGAATTTTGGTGGCAGTACAATAATTGCAGGCAATGGTCAAGGCCCTTATCAAATTGTTTGGTCGCAATCTGGGAATAAATCTGTTTCGCTTACAGTAAGTGAGAACGGATGTGTTTCGCCCACAGTGGCTAAGAATTCTCAATTGCTTTCGGTACCAGCATTTATTACTGCACCTATCACTTCAGTATGTCAGGGCGATTCGGTACTTTTAACCGCCAACAGTGGAGCTAACTTGCGTTACCAGTGGTTTCAAGGGGGGTTGTTGCTTGCCAATGACTCTTTACCTACTTTGAAAGTGCTGGTTTCTGGCACGTATCAAGTTAAAGTTAAAGACATTCAAAATGGTTGTAAAAAATTGTCTAACATCACTCCCGTAACAGTTAATAGCAATGATTTTAGCTTAGCTTTCTCTTCAGCCAATGTCAATTTCAGTCAACCTCCTTTCAGTGTAAATATTACGAATCAAACTCCCAATTTGAATAATTATAATTTCCTTTGGGAATTAGGCGATGGGAATACTTCAACATTCTTCAATCCTATTCATAACTACCAATATAATGGTCTATACACAGTGTCGTTATTTGCCGAAAATGTAACTACTGGCTGTCGTGATACCCTAATAAAAACTGATTATATTAGTTGCTCTGGTGGCTTACCAAATCCTTGTAATATTTTAGCCGCTATTTCACCTCCTGGACCTGCCACAATTTGTGGTAGCGATTCGGTTATACTGACTGCTTCGGCTGGTACTTCTTATACTTATCAGTGGGTATTTAATAATATGATTATACCTAATGCTACTAATCAGTCTTTTACGGCAAAACAAGCTGGGAGTTATCGCGTCATAATTAGCAATGCGGTTTGCTCTCAAACTTCACCTGCTTTTATTTTGAACCATTATCCAAGCATTCAACCTGTGATTCAAGCTTCTGGTCAACTACAACCTTGCACTGTGGATAGTATGCTGCTTTCGTTGTTTGTAAATTATAATTCCTATAATTGGAGCACTGGCGAAACATCTCCATCAATTTATGTCAGTACAACAGGATATTATCAAGTTGCAGTAACTGATAATTATGGTTGCAATCTTATCTCTCAGCCTTATGCCGTAAACAACTCATTTCTTAATCCTCCAGAAATTTGTATAGTGGGTGTGGATAGTAATAATAACAACAGATTAGTTTGGGAAAGACAAGCGAATGCACTTATAGATTCTTTTTATGTGTATCGTGAGGGGTTTATAGCTAATACTTATAATAAAATTGGTGCTATTCCTTTTTCTCAAACATCCTTATATGTTGATGTTAATTCAAATCCAGCTGTGCAATCTTACAGATATAAAATCGCTGCTGTTGATACTTGCGGTGGAGTAACCTTACTTAGCACTTTCCACAAAACCATTCATCTGACTATCAATGCCGGGCTAAATGGTAGCTGGAATTTAATTTGGGATGGATATCAAGGATTTGCATTCAACACTTATCGAATCTATCGTGGGACATCTTCTACCAATATGTCATTGCTAACACAATTGCCCAGCTCATCAACGAGTTACACTGATTTGAATCCACCAACGGGCACAATTTATTATCAAATTGAAGTGATAAAAGCAAGTGGTTGTTATCCAGATACTGTTGTTTCTAAAGCCAATACCAATTATAATACAAGTAGGTCGAATACTGCAAATAATGGCAATATTACGCCTATATATTTGGCGGCATCATTCAATGCAAATGTAGTAAGTGGACAGTGGCCAATACAAGTTCAGTTTTCGGACGCCTCCACTGGCTCACCAAATAATTGGGCATGGGATTTTGGTGATGGAAACTCAAGCATAGAGCAAAATCCTAAGCATACTTACAACAACACTGGATTTTATAGCGTGAGGTTAAAGGTTTGTAATGGATCAATATGCGACACTTTAACAAAAGTCAACTACATAAATGTTTTGCCCAATGGCTTGGTAGAAATAGATGTGGAATTGGCAGCAAAACTATATCCAAATCCTAATGATGGCAATTTTACCTTAGATATTTATGATAAATCAGAACATCGTTTGCAACTTCATATCTACAGTGCTTTGGGCAGTGAGCTGTATTTCGAAGAATTTAAAACTCAAGGTAAAACATCTAAGCAACTACAATTAAGCACATTAGGAAAAGGAATTTATTTTATTCACTTGAATTCTGCGGATAGAGTAGTTTATCAGGAGAAAGTTATTATTCAATAGTTTTGCCTTTGTTGGTTCAATTAATTATAAGCCTGCACATCTATGTGCAGGCTTTTTTTGTAACATTGTTTTCATAAGGCAAAAAAATATTTATTTAAATATTCACAACTGGCATCATGTTTAAATATAGATTCTTATGAAAAAGTTGTGTAGTTAAATAATTTTTAGCGAAAGATTTTTCAGGAATTCCATAATGATTTAAGTCAATCCAAAAGCGTAATTTTTTTATTGTTTTTAGTACAAAAAATCTTAAAGTATTGATAATTCATTAACATTTTAATAATACTTTAGTAGCCATAATTAATTCAAACAAATAGAGGGAAACGAAATTTGAATTTATTATAAAAGAAAGATGTAAAGTATTGAAATATTGAATTTTAAATTGAAATTAAGCATTAGCTTATCAAAATTCAAATCAAAAGGTTCATTTAAGGTAAGCACAAAACAAGGTTAATTTGACCTTTATAAATAATATAAACATTTTAAATCTTATAGTATGTCACACTTAAAAAGTAAGCTTCTTGAAAAAATTGAAGCACAAAGACCAAGGACAACTCGTTTGATAAAAGAATTTGGCGATAGCATTATTGACCAAGTTACCGTTGAACAGGCAATTGGTGGTATGAGAGGCATAAAAAGCCTGATAACCGATATTTCATATCTCGACCCAAACGAAGGAATTCGTTATCGCGGATATACATTGCCAGAAGTATTTGAAAAATTACCAAAACCAGCAGGAGCAGAAATGCCTTATGTTGAAGGTTTATGGTATTTACTTTTAACTGGCGATATTCCAACACAGGAAGAGATGAAAGAAGTTTTATCCGACTTCAAAAATCGTCAAACAGTTCCTAATTATGTTTGGGATGTTATTGATTCATTTCCAAGCAAAAGCCACCCAATGGCAATTATCTCTGCTGCTGTAATGGCTCTTCAACGCGAATCACAGTTCAGCACAAGCTACCACCAAGGCATAAGCAAAATGGATTATTGGGATACCACCTATGAAGATTCCACTAATCTATTGGCAAAAATGCCTTTAATTGGAGCATACATTTATAATAAACTCTACAAACCTGAAAATGGCCATCGTTATCCAGATCCTACATTAGATTTTGGAGCTAACTTCGCCTATATGATTGGCAAAGAAAAACCTTATGATGATGTTGCTCGTATGTATTTTATTGTACATGCCGACCACGAAAGTGGAAACGTAAGTGCACATACAGGCCATTTGGTAGCCAGCGCCTTATCAGATATTTATTATGCAACTTCTGCTATGATTAATGGATTGGCTGGTCCACTTCACGGATTAGCAAATCAAGAAGTTCTTATCTGGTTGCAAGGATTACAAGAACAAATGGGCGGAAAAGTTCCTTCCACAGAAGAAATGAAAAAATACGTTTGGGATACTTTGAAAAGCGGTCAGGTAATTCCTGGATACGGTCATGCAGTTTTAAGAAAAACTGACCCAAGATATGCTATTCAAAGAGAATTCTGCTTGAAACATTTGCCAGATGATAAACTATTTCAATTGGTTAGCAGACTTTACGAAGTTGTTCCTGATATCTTAAGAGAGCAAGGAAAAGCTAAAAATCCATGGCCAAATGTAGATGCTCATTCTGGAGTTGTTCAATGGTATTATGGTGTTACTGAATACGATTTTTACACAGTTCTATTTGCCATCGGAAGATCTGTTGGCGTACTTTCTAATCTTGTGTGGGATCGTGCTTTAGGTTATGCCCTCGAAAGACCAAAATCTTTGACAACTGCAATGTTGGAAGCTAAAGTTGGTATTAAATAGAATAATCTCTAATTTTGCCAAGCAGAATAATTTTTTCTGCTTGGCAATTTTTTTAAGTAGAAATTTTTAAATTTACAAAATATGAAAAAAGTAACCGTTGTAGGAGCCGGAAATGTTGGTGCTACTTGCGCAGATGTTTTGGCTCAAAAGAATTTTTTGGATGAAGTGGTTTTGATAGACATTAAAGAAGGATTTGCCGAAGGTAAAGCTCTTGATATTTGGCAAGCCTCTGCAATTAATCATTTCGATACTCGTGTGAATGGTTATACCAATGACTATTCAAAAACTGCTGGTTCTGAAGTTGTAGTAATCACTTCAGGTATTCCTCGTAAACCAGGAATGTCGCGTGATGATTTAATTTCTACCAACGCCAAAATAATGATGAATGTGGTTGGGAATGTTGTTAAATATTCACCCGATGCAATAATCATTGTGGTTGCTAATCCATTGGATGTGATGACTTATGCCGCACATAAAGCCTCTGGAAAATCTGCACAGAAAGTATTTGGAATGGCTGGAATATTAGATACTGCTCGTTATAAATCTTTTTTGGCTACAGAATTAAATGTATCGCCAAACGATATTCAAGCATTATTAATGGGAGGTCATGGCGACACCATGGTCCCACTACCACGCTATACAACGGTTTCAGGAATACCAGTTACAAAATTGGTTGCTGCAGATAAATTGGAAGCCATTATAAATCGCACAAAATCTGGTGGTGGCGAAATAGTAAAACTTTTGGGTACTTCAGCTTGGTATGCTCCTGGAGCTGCTGCTGCACAAATGGTGGAATCAATTGTGAATAATCAAAACCATATTTTCCCTGTTTGTGTAGGATTAGATGGTCAATGGGGACAAAAAGCTGTTTATTTGGGTTCGCCAGTTCGCCTTGGACGCAATGGAATTGAGGAAATTATTGAAATTGACCTCAATGAAGTAGAAATGAAAGACATGGAAGCTTCTTCAGCAGCAGTAAAATCTGTGATGAAAGTTTTTGATGATATGCATTTGATGTAAAATTCATTTTTTTATATTTGAACCTCGGTACAAAAAAAGCTTGCTTTTTTGTGCCGAGGTTTTTTTATGTATTTTATATCATATATCTTATTGGCAAAATACCTATCTCTCGGTATTTGCTGGAATAAAATTAGTATTACATTTACCAATCATTAATTTATAATTTGAACCAACAAAATAAACCTAATAATCATGAATAAACCAATGAAAATCAAATGCCTAATTGCTGTTGTTCTTTCTATGTTTTTTTTGTCAAATGTATCAGCTCAAGTGCAGTGGGATATTTACTCATCAATAAATACTGGTAGTAATGCGCTGGCATCCAATAAAATAAGATCAATTCAAAAAGTCGGTAATACTATGGTCTTCACTCACGTTGGCGGAGTTTCATTCTTTGATGGCAACAGTTGGTCGGGAATGATTACAAGTAAAATAAACCAAAATGAGATTAGAGATTTTGTTAAAACTTCCAACGGTAAAATGTATATCCCCACTGTGTGGAATGGAATTTATGAAATATGGGGGTCAAACTATTTGAATACAACTACCGATTTTGTGCTTTATAATACTTATAACAGTAGCATTCCAACAAATAATTTCCTATGCGCTGAAGAGGATAAGCAAAATAGAGTTTGGTTTGGCTCTCAGGGCAAGGGCATTGTAATAAAAGATGATACCAACTTTATAAATTATAGAACTACCAATTCAGGACTTTTAAACGATACCGTTTATGATATTGTTTTTTATAACTACAAGGCTTATATTGGAACTGAAAGAGGAATTTCGATAAGAGATAGTGCTGGAACATGGCTCAACTTGCCTTATAACAATGGAACAACATCTAATGGACTTTCAAATCCAAGCTGTTTAGATTTGTTTTTAGATGATAATCATAGCCTTTGGGTCGGAACATACTGGGGATTAAATAAATTGGTAGGCGATACAGCTTTCATTTCATTTACAACTCAAAATGGTTTATTAAATAATCATATTAAAAATATTACTCAAGATAATTCTGGCAATATTTGGTGTGCTTGTATCAACGGATTATCAAAATTTGATTTGCTGGGATTTACAAATTATACATCAACGGGCTCAATAGCAACTTTACCTCATGGCGATATCAACTATATAGAATTTGATAATAATAATAACCTTTGGGTGGGAACAGAAGAACATGGTGTAATGCGTTATAATGGAAATTTATGGTCGGTTTTTAATACTTCAGATGGATTGCCTTTCTCGGCTTTTGTAACTTCCATTGGAAAAGATTCGCATGGAAGCCTATGGTTTTCCAGCGATCAAGATTATTATTTGAGTAGTGATATGGCTTATGGGAAACTGCATAATGGCAGTTTTTCCTCACTGACTCCAACTACAGCAACAGGTGAGAAAATTGGTTTAAGAGGTGTTGGGCAGCTACTTGATGTTAACGGAAGACATTGGATTTCTACTCTTGACAAAGGCGTAGCCATTGAGACTAACGGCAGCTGGCAGATAAAAACACCACAAAATTCCTTTTTGCCTTCAAGTTATTGTATTTCTCTGGCAAATGGGAGCAATGGCGATGTTTGGGTTGGCACCAATAAAGGCTTGGTAAAATTTAATAGCCAGTTAAATATTACTGCTTATGATACTTCCAATAGCAATATTGCAGACAATTATGTGTATGATGTTGTAAGAGATTATTCGGGAAATATATGGGCAGCAACAGCAAATGGGTTAAGTAAATTCAATGGCACTTCTTGGGTTACCTACGATTCAAGCAATTATAATATATCAGATAATTCAGTTTATAGACTAATAGTTGACAAAGATAGCAATTTGTGGGTAAGTATTTATGGCTCTGGTTTGTTGAAATATAATGGCACTAACTGGATAAAATACAACATGAGTAATTCAAATTTGCCAAGTAATTATTTTATTGACTTAATCATCGACAATAATGGAGATTTGGTTGCTTGCTCTTCAAATCATGGAATTTCAAAATTGCTCAACGGTCATTGGATTAATTATGCGGACTATCAGCATACCAAATATGGCAGCAATCCAAATGGATATAATACTGTATTTCAAGATTCTACTGGTGCATACCTCTGTGGTGATTGGGATTTTGGATTGGCAAAACTTAGCTTGTGTAGCAATTTCAATCAGCAGATATCTATTCTTGGCGATTCGGCAATTTGCCAAGGAGATAGCACAATACTTCAAGCAAACAATACTTCTGGTTTAACCTATTCTTGGTATAAAAACCATACGAAAATTATTGGTCAAAACAGCGGATCACTTACCGTTTCAACCTCTGGTTCATATTATGCTGTGATAACAGATACAATCTATGGTTGTGTTACTTCCACAACACCAAAGTCTATTGTTGTATATCCAAATATTTTCAATTTAAAATTCACCGCCAACGACAGTATATTAATTGCACCACCATTCAATGTAACCTTTCAGAACCAAACACCAAATCTGTCCAACTATTCCTTCGACTGGTCTTTTGGAGATGGAATCACATCAACCTATTACAATCCCTTTCATCAATATTTGTACAATGGCAGCTACAGTGTGAAAATGCGTGCAACAAACAATGCTACTGGATGCGTGAATGAAATTATAAAACCAAATTATATTTTGACCTCTGGAGGTAGCAGTTGCAATGTTACAGCGAGCATCAGTCCTTCAGGAACGTCAACTATTTGTAATAATGATAGCCTTTTACTCACTGCAAATTCTGGCGTTAGTTATACTTATCAATGGGTTAAAGATGGAATTATCATAGCTGGAGCCAATAGCATAAATTATTATGCAAAAAATTCGGGATATTATGCCGTTGTGGTTGCCAATAATCTTTGCTCGGCAATATCACAACCTTTTGTCCTTACCCATTACCCAGCAATTACACCGCAAATTTCGAGTTCAGGAATCATTATGCCTTGCACTAATGACTCTACAAAACTTTCACTTTCGGCATTCTACACAGCTTACCAATGGTCAACCGGGGAAACTACTCCAAGTATTTGGGTTAAATCTACTGGATATTATTTTGTGAAAGTTACCGATCAATTTGGTTGCATGCAAACCAGTCAACAATTTCAGTTAAATAATTCATATCTATTGCCTCCAGAAATATGTATAATTGGAGTTGATAGCGCCACCGGAAAAAACCGCATTATCTGGGAAAGACAAAACACTAATCTTATTGACTCAATAGTGATATTGAGAGAAAACACTATCGCTGGAGTTTATGATAAAATTGGCGCTATCTCTTATCAGCAAGCAGGTATTTATATTGATACTTTTGCCGACCCAAGCGTTCGTGCATGGCGATATAAGATTGCTGCCATTGATACTTGCGGTGCCCAATCGCTTAATTCCCCTTTACATAAAACCATACATTTGACAATAAATGCTGGACTTAATGGAACATGGAATTTGATTTGGAATAATTATAAAGGTTTCAATCCTCCTTCATACTACATCTACCGAGGTACTTCTTCGTCAAACACTCAACTTTTAGCTCAAATTCCAGGAAATCTTAATTCATTCACAGATTTGAACCCCCCAACGGGCACAGTTCATTATCAAATTGAAATTGTAAAAAACGATGGTTGCTACCCCGATTCGCTTATGGCAAAGGCAAACACAAACTATAATACATCGCGCTCTAATACTGCCAATAATGGAAGTATAAACCCAATATTTCTACAAGCAAATTTCAATGGAAATATTACTACCGGACAGTGGCCTGTGCAAGTTAATTTCACTGATATTTCTACTGGAATGCCAAACAGTTGGTTGTGGCAATTTGGCGATGGAAACTCAAGTATAGAGCAAAACCCTTCGCATACTTATAACAACTCAGGCCTATTCACTATATCTCTAAAAGTATGCAATGGCAACATTTGCGACACCACTATTAAACAAAATTATATCAATGTTTTGCCAAATGGGATGGTCGAAATTTTGTCGCAGCCTCAGCTTTTTGTATATCCAAATCCTGCAAATGGAATCTTCAACCTTTCAGTTTCAAACTATTCTTTTGGTAAGATGAATATTTCAGTATTTTCAAATGTCGGTCAAATGTTGTATAACAATGAAGTTGAGATACATAGAGAATTAAACACAAGTTTGAATTTGAATTATCTTCCTAAGGGCATTTATTATTTATATATGGTCGATGAAAAGGGATTTTCGTTTCATCGAAAACTGATAATCAATTAGTAGGAGCTTCTAAAATCCGATTGACTTCGGATTTTAGAAATTTCTTTAAATAAGCAAAATGAACTATTAGTCAAAACAAAAGGCACATTTAATATTTTAGGTTTTTTTTGCAACTCATTTGCATGCCCCGATACATAAGCCGATTCTTCAGCTTGCAAAAGCGATTCAATAAGCTTGTTGAATTAAATTGTTTTCTTGCCAGCAAACTTCAAGAAATGGATATACTTTCTGACTTTGATAGTATAAAATTCGTTTTTTATATCGTTAAAGTCATGAGCTAAAGTCATTAATAACAACGATTTACAATTTTTTTATGAAATTAATAAATTTTTGTAATGTACTTAGTAGAATTTATTCAATAAATTTTACCAGTTCTTCGTACAATTGTTGTGTTGGCAGTCCCATAACATTATAAAAAGAGCCTTCAATTTTTTCAATAGCAATATAGCCAATCCACTCTTGAATCCCATAGGAGCCCGCTTTATCCAAAGGATTATATTTCTCTACATAATAACGGATATCATCCTCTTTCAGACTATTAAAATATACTTTTGAAAAAGAAGAAAAACTTTTTTGTTTTTGCTTTGAAGTCAAAGTAACGCCAGTAATAACCGTGTGGCATTTACCAGAAAGGGCAGAAAGCATTTCAAAAGCTTCTTCTTTGGATTTAGGCTTTTCAATAAGCTTATTGTCAAAAATCACCACTGTATCTGCTGTAATTAAAATTGTGTTGTCGCTTTTGCTATTGATATCAATGGCACTGGCTTTGGCCTTACTCAAATATTCTGGCACTTCCTCGATAGGCATTTCTGCTGGATAATTTTCTTTAATGGATTTCACTATCACCTGAAAATCAAGATCTAAGCCAGTAAGTAATAGTTGTCGCCTTGGCGAGCGTGATGCTAATATCAGATTGTATTTCAATAATTTTTTTAAGCTTAAACTCATTTTTCAATAATTTTTTTTTATATTCTAAAAAATATCATAAACAACATTCCTGCAGCCATTATCAATTTCAATCCATTAGATATCTTATGATAATCATTCTTGCCATTGGCTTTTAAAATTAAGGGAAGCAAGAATGTGTAAATTAGCACCTGCAAAACAAAATATATAGAAGTGAAAAGCAGATGCGAATTGGTATTTAAAAAAAGCAATATTTGCCAAACAATTATCAAAATTGAGCTTATTATCAAGGCAATTGCAAGCATTAAATTACCTTTTTTCATTCCAATTTTTATCATCAGATTTCTACAGCCAACAGCCGAATCGCCATCAAAATCTTGGAGGTCTTTAGACCACTCGCGCAAAAGTGTAAACAAAAAGGCAAAACCTGCAAAACCAACAATTAACAGAATGCTAAAGTTGTCGCTGAGAAGGTAAGTTGATTTGGCTATCAAAAGCATATAAAATTCGAACAGCCAAACGATTAAAACTACCATCGAAGCAGCAAAAGCCACCATCACATTTCCCCAAAAACTTTTGCATTGATATTCAACCGCATATAAATAAAGTAACATCACCATAAGTAATTGAACGCTTATAAGGGTAGGTTTGCCCAAAAAATAAAAGCAAAAAAAGCCCAGCAAAATGCCTAACACATTGAAAGAATAATACAGTGTTTTTGCCAGGTTTAGGCTAATTATTTCGCCAATAATATTTTCCCCCGGCTTATTAATTTTATCGGCTCTAACATCTGAAATATCGTTTATAATATAACCAGCTGCTGCAATAAAAACTGTTGATAATACCATCAAAAAAAACAAAATTCTTTGGCTTGCCAGAGTTGCTCCTGAAAAGAAAACCATTTTTTCATTTATCAGAGAATCGAGAATAAGGTATTTGAAAAAATATTGAATAAGCACAATAAATAGCAAGTTGCCTCCTCTTATAAGCTTCCACAAATACTTTAAATTTAAGTTGTTACCATTCATAAGCTTGTTCATCCATCCATTTACCATGTATTTTCATTACTTGCTCAATAATGTCGCGAGCGCAACCTTCGCCGCCTTTTTTGTCGGAGATATAATCTGCTATGGCTTTAATTTCGTTGGCAGCATCTGCAGGGCAAGCGGCAATGCCAGCAGCCTGCATCACTTGAAAATCGGGAATGTCGTCGCCCATATACAAGATATTTTCATTTTCGAGATTGTATTTGGCTTTAAGCTCATTATAAACTTCCAGTTTATTTGTAACGCCAAGATATATGTCTGTAAGGTTTAACCCATAAAGCCTGTGATACATTCCCTCGGCTTTGGCACCCGAAATAATTGCTATGCGGTAACCTTTCTTCACAGCGAGTTGCATAACATAACCATCTTTCACATTGGTGCGCCGCAGATAATGTCCATCTTCGGTTAGTAATACCATGCTGTCGGATAACACTCCGTCGAAATCGAAAATCATGGTGTTGATGGGAGCCAATTTAGCTTTGTAATTTTTCATGCTTTGTAAGTTTCTATTATCGAATTACTGATAATTTTATATATTTTTTGAAATTCTTTATGTTTATCCAATAGTTTTAAATGCTTGGAAATCACATTTTTGTCCTTGCGTAATGCTGGCCCTGTTTGGGCTTTTTCGGGTGATAGAATTTGAATTTTTCTTGCGCTTTCCTTTATCAAGGGTTTCAGAATATCGAAAGAAATATCTTTTTCTTTTAGAATATCTTCTGCAATTTTGTACAAATGATTGGCAAAATTGGAAACAAAAACCGCTGCAAGATGTATTTGTAAACGTTGCTCAGAATTTATGACTCTCACATCTTTAGAAATATTTTTTGCTAAGATTTTCAAGATAGATAAATCCTTTAAATTATTGGCTTCAAGGCAAATTGGAATATTTGCAAAATCGATTTCTCTATCAGCAGAAAGTGTTTGCAAGGGGTAAAAAATGCCAGCTTTTTTTCTATCGCCAAACACCTCTATGCTCACCGAACCTGCTGTATGGCAGAGCAAATAATTGCCTTTAAATTTTTCAAGATAAGACTTTTTTAAGGAGTCGTCTTTTATGCAAAGAAGTACTATTGAGCCGTCGGTAATTTCATTTGGACTGGAAATTATTTGACTATTAAAATCTTCAGCAAGTTTTTTGCCGGTAGTCGAACTGCTCAGAATTTGATTAATGGGTATTCTTGCATTACGAAAAGCATGGCAAAGCCGCCTTGCAACATTTCCGCTGCCAACGATTGTAATATACACCAAATTTACTTGCTTTTGCATGATGGCAAAGATATAATCTATTTGCTTGGCGAGAGAAACGAATTTTTTTTCACCATTTCTACTTTAAATTATTTTGTTGTCTCACTTCCAATTTGTTGACCTAATTTTTCAAATTCCATGTCATCAGGCTGCCAAAGTTCTACTTTATTTCCCTCAATATCAATAATGTGAACAAACTTTCCATATTCTACAGTTTCAATTTTGTCGGCAATAGTTACACCTTCTTTTTTAAGCTCTTCAACAAGCAATTCTAAATTTTCAACTCTGTAGTTTATCATAAAGTCTTTTGTGGAGGGCTCAAAGTATTTTGTTGTTTGTGCAAAAGGACTCCATTGTGTAAATCCCTTTTGAGTGCTATCTGCAGCTTGTCTCCATTCGAATACCGTCCCATATTCGTTGGTATTTAAACCCAAGTGTTTTTGATACCATTCTCTCACTTTTTTGGGGTCTTTACACTTAAAAAATATTCCACCAATGCCAGTTACTCTTTTTATTGTTAGCTGTTGGTTAGTTTGCTTTGTGATGACTGTTTTAAATGCATATCCAAAATAGAATGATGCAGCTATAGCTAAAATTACCAAAAGTGTTCTTTTCATTATATTATTCAATTTTTATAAATCCATTTTCTCCTTTGAAAGAGCAAATTTACTCATTTGTTTTGAAATATGATTTTCTAATTTGAATTAAATGATTTGCATCCAACTCTCAATTATCTCTTAAAATATCATTTATATGTTTCCTTATTTCTAAAAATCAACAGATAAATTCCTACTTTTGCTGATATCATAATTACAATCTTCCAAAATGAAAAACTACTATAAAAAGTCGATATTTATTGTTTTTTTTGGCATTTTTTTCTTGCTAATAAATTCATGCCGACAGGATCAATATGTTCAAAATGTTGATGCTTTCATTGGTACAGGAGGTCATGGGCATACTTTCCCTGGAGCTTCATTACCTTTTGGCATGGTGCAGCTTAGCCCCGACACCAGAGAACAAGGTTGGGACGGCTGTGGCGGATATCACTTTTCCGACAATTTTGTTTATGGGTTTTCTCATACTCACCTCAGCGGCACAGGTATAGCCGACTATTCTGATATTTTGTTTTTGCCATTTTCTGGCGACCTTAAAGTCGATAGCACTGGCCATTGGGGAAGCAAATTTTCTCATAATTCTGAGATTGCTGAACCTGGATTTTATAGCGTGCTGCTCAAGGATTATAATATAAATGTTGAACTGGCAGCAACAAAAAGATGTGGCATTCATCGTTATACTTTCAATCGGAATGCCACAAACAGCATTCTTATCGACTTAAAATATCGCGATAAAGTTTTGGACTCTAAACTTGAAATAGTCTCTAATACAGAAATTCGTGGCTATCGATTTTCTTCTGGATGGGCAAACAATCAAATGCTGTTTTTTGACATAAAATTTAATCGTCCTTTTACAAATATTGAAAAACTTGGCACAAGTATAAAATCTGATAGCTCCGAACTTTTCCATGGTGAAGACCTGAAGTTTGTTTTTTCATTCAAACTCGATGAAGGCGAAAAACTTTTAGCAAAAGTTGGCATTTCAGCTGTGGATGAAAACGGCGCCACCAAAAATCTTGAAGCTGAGATTCCAGATTGGGATTTCGATAAAGTAAAGCAAAATGCTGCTGAAAATTGGAATACAGAATTATCAAAAATCAGTATCATAACAGCTGATGAAAATGCTAAGAAAAAATTTTATACTGCTCTATATCACAGCTTCTTAGCTCCAAATATTTATTCTGATGTCGATGGTCGTTACCGTGGCAGAGATATGCAAATACATAATGCCCAAGGATTCGATTATTATACAGTTTTTTCTCTTTGGGATACATACCGCGCTGAACATCCGCTCTTTACAATTATTGACCAAAAGCGAACTGCCGACTTTATAAATACTTTTATCATGCAGTACGAACAAGGCGGATTGCTTCCTGTGTGGGAGCTCTCGGCAAATGAAACAAACTGTATGATTGGCAATCATGCCATTCCAGTTATTGCCGATGCAATTGCTAATGGAGTTTCTGGCTTCGATAAGTTTAAAGCTTTTGAGGCCATGAAAGCTTCTGCGCTGCAAAATGTTGAGGACTTGAATTACTATAAATCAATGGGTTACATTCCCTCCGATGAAATAGGATCTTCCGTTTCCAAAACTCTTGAATATGCTTTCGACGACTGGTGTGTTGCTCGTGTTGCGAAGATTCTGGATAAAAATGATGATTATAAGTATTTTTTAAATAGAGCTCAATATTATAAAAATGTCTTCGATTCTTCAACAAAAAAAATGCGACCAAAAGTCAATGGTGGATGGAAAAGTCCTTTTGACCCAAAAGAAGTTGATTTCAATTTTACCGAAGCCAACTCATGGCAATATAGTTTTTATGTGCCACAGGATATAGAAAACTTGATAATTATGAGTGGCGGCGATAAAGGATTTTCCGACAATTTGGATAGCCTTTTTAGCAGTAGCACACAAACTACTGGTCGCGAACAATCCGACATAACGGGTTTAATTGGACAATATGCTCATGGAAATGAGCCGAGTCATCATATTGCTTATCTTTATTCTTACTCCGGTGAATCGTGGAAAACACAAGCTATGGCTGCAAAAATTTGCCGAAAAATGTATTCAACCAATCCTGATGGACTTTGCGGTAACGAAGATTGTGGGCAGATGTCCGCTTGGTACGTCTTCAGTGCTATGGGATTTTACCCAGTGCAACCTGCCTTAGGCATTTATGTTTTTGGAAGTCCACAATTTGATGTTACAGCAATTTTACTCGAAAACGGCAAGCAACTAATTATAAAACGACGAGGCTCTGGCGATTATATTCAAAATGTGAAACTTGATGGAAAAGACTATCCTTTCTCATTCATAACTTTTGCCGATATTCAAAAAGGTGGAATACTTGAATTTATGATGGACGATAAGCCCAACATGGATTTTGGTAAAGCTGTTGAAAATAGACCTAAATCTTATATCGAACCTTCATTATTGCCTGTGCCCATTATAAAAAATAATAAGTTTGTTTTTTACGATAGCCTTAATATTGAATTTGAAATAAATGCAAAAAATAAAATATTTTATTCGCTGAATGATGCCGCTGAAATGGAATATATCAATCCGATAAGCATAAAAGATAATGCAAAAATTTCGTTTGAAGCTAAGTCGGGAATGCTGGTAAGTATGACTGCTACTGCCGAATTTTTTAAGGGACAGACAGGAAGAAGCATTGTTTTGGAATCTACCTATGACAACCAATATAGAGCTGGCGGCGACAGCGCAATTATTGATTTTATAAGAGGCAGCAATAATTTTGCTGATGGAAAATGGCAAGGTTTCGACGGTCAGGATTTAAAAGCTACAATCATTTTCGATAAAGTTCAAAATGTCAATCAGTTGTCAGCCAAATTTTTACAAGATATAAATTCATGGATTTGGCTTCCTAAATATGTTGAATATTACAGCTCTCTCGATGGTAAAAACTTTCATAAAGTTGGCACAGTAGAAAATCTTATCGACGAAAAAAGGGAAGGTGCTATTTTACAGGAATTTACCCTTAAAGTGAATAACGAAAAGGCCAAATATATTAAGATTTTTGCCAAAGGATTAATCTCTTGCCCACCTTGGCATAAGGGTTTCCCATATCAGGGTAAGGCTTGGCTTTTTATTGATGAGCTTAAGGTAGATTAGATGTATTTTCAAATAAATATTTTTAATATATTAATTCAAAAATCAAATTTTATGCGTTACTTTTTTATACTTTTATTTGTCGCTTTGAATGGATATTTATCGGCTCAGAGTAATGTTGAGGATGCTATTATTCCTCTACCCAATGTGCTGGAAATTAAACCTGATTTCTATCTTCTCAGCAAAAATATGACCTTTCGAGTAGCAGAAATTGCGTGGGATAAAAATATATTTCTGGAGAAAAAAAAATTTATAAGAGAAAAATTTGCTTCTGGTGAAATTGAATTACTGAAACAAGGACTGAAATCGCTTTGTAATATTAATCTTAAATATCATTCGAAAAATGATAGAACCGCTGCTTCACTGGAACTTATGCTTGATAAATATATGGATTCCGCTGCTTACACCATGGATATCTCGATACATGGAATTCAAATTTCGGCAGCCACCAACTTAGGCTTTTTCTATGCTTTCCAAAGTTTAATGCAGCTTGTTGAAACTTCAACTTCTAACCGCATTCATTGTCTTCACATCAGTGATAGTCCTCAATTTTCGTGGCGAGGGATGCATCTCGATTGTAGCAGACATTTTTTTTCTGTAGCTGAGGTGAAGCGATATATTGATTTGATGAGCTTATACAAAATGAATGTTTTTCATTGGCATCTTACCGACGACCAAGGCTGGCGCATTGAAATAAAAAAGTATCCCAAACTTGCCCAAATAAGTGCTTGGCGCAATGGTAGTATGGTTGGTGAATATAGCGATAAGAAATTTGATAGCATTCCTTATGGTGGTTATTATACTCAAAATCAGATAAGAGAAGTAGTTTCTTATGCTGCTCAACGCCATATTACCATAGTGCCAGAAATTGAAATGCCTGGGCATAGTTTGGCTGTTTTGGCAGCTTATCCCGAATTTGGCTGTAATAATTCGAAATTGGAGGTGGGGAAAATGTGGGGTGTTTTTGATGATGTTTTTTGTGCTGGAAATGATTCAGTTTATATTTTTTTGCAAAATGTTTTGGATGAAGTAATAGCTTTATTTCCAGGAAAATATATTCATATTGGCGGTGATGAATGCCCTAAAACATTTTGGAAAGTCTGTGAAAAATGTCAGAATAAAATAAAGGAAAATCAATTGGCCGACGAGCATCAACTTCAAAGTTATTTCGTACAGCGTATTGAAAAATATGTAAACAGCAAAGGGAAAAGCATTATCGGATGGGATGAAATATTGGAAGGCGGTTTGGCTCCCAATGCTGCAGTAATGAGTTGGCGAGGAACTTCAGGGGGAATAGCTGCCGCTCAGGCTTCCCATTTTGTGGTTATGACTCCTGGCAATCCTTGCTATTTTGACCATTACCAAGCTAAAAATTTTACCACCCAACCTCATGCAATTGGAGGCTATAATCCACTTTCCGCTGTCTATGCTTTTAATCCAATTCCAGCAGAACTTTCCAACGAAAATGCTCAGTATATTCTTGGTGCTCAGGGAAATGTTTGGACTGAATATGTTCTTACTTTTAGCCAAGTAGAATATATGGCTATGCCTCGAATGATTGCTTTGGCGGAAAATCTTTGGACTTACGATAGTAAGCAAAACTTTGATGACTTTGTATCGCGATTGAAAATAAATACTTCCTTGCTCGACAAACGCAAAGTTAATTATTCCAAACAAATAGAATAATTTAGAAATTGTATTGTATTCCAAGAAGCAGGTCTATGTAAGATTCCCAAATTGGGGAATAATCTTAAAATCTCAACACTTTTTTCTTATTGCTTCTTCTCTAAAGTTAAAAGTAAATTATTTATATTATTGATATCTAACATATTAGATTTGCTGTCTGATTTTTAAATTGGAAACACTATATACTAAACTTACTTTTGAATCTCAAGTATAAGTAATGATAAAAGGTTTAAAGTTTAGAAGGTTTTTATGTGATTTATGGATTGCAATTGCTCTGATAAGTTTTTATCAGGGCAATGCGCAATTTATATCAACAGATAGAATTACCGACTGGACAAAAGCTGGCTTAAAAACAGAAATTCTTGAGCCAACAAACCTAATTAATTTTATTGATGCTGGTGGCAATAACGACAGTTTAAGTGCAAATGATAGCATAATTTCAAGTTTGATTGCTTCTGTAGGAACTAATGGGCTAACAATCTTTTTCCCTAATGGCAAATATTATTTCACTCATTCTATCGACTTACTGTCAAATATAACTATCAAGGGAGAATCTGCTGATTCAACAATTTTTTTATTTAGAGTTGCTGGAAATTCAAACCTTATAAATATTATTGGATTTATTGATACCGACACTTTTAGATTTTCCTGCTCTTCGCTAAAAAATTCCCATCAAGCAAGTCTTTTTAAAACTATCAATTTGCAACAAGGCAATCTTATAAAAATTTATGATAATGACTCTGCTTTGGTAAGCTCATCATGGGCAATTCATTCTACAGGCCAAATTCAAATTATCGATAGCATCACTAATAACAAAGTATTTTTTGACAGCCCCTTAAGAAGAGATTTTTTCCTAATTAATTCACCTCAGTTTTCAAAGATTCATGCTGTACACAATATCCTACTTGAGCAAATTACACTTATAAATCTGAATTCTACAAACCAGCAAACTGCCAATATTTATATGGATTATGTATATAACAGCAAGATTAAATGTGTGAAATCTTATGATTGTAATTTCGCTCATATCGACATTCGCAACAGCTCAAATATTGAAGTTGAAGGCAGCTATTTTCAAGATGCTTTCGACTATGGTAATGGAGGGAAAGCTTATGGTGTGGTGCTTCACCAATGCACTGGTGAATGTTTGATTAGCAACAATAATTTTAATCATTTACGTCATTCGGTTTTGCTTCAAGCAGGGGCTAATGGGAATGTGATTTCATATAATTATTCACAAAATCCGTATTGGACTGCTGTATCTTTGCCTTCAAATTCAGCTGGAGATTTGGTGCTTCATGGAAATTGGCCTTATTTTAATCTCTTTGAAGGAAATATTATTCAGAATATTGTCATTGACGATTCTCATGGTAAAAATGGTCCGTTCAATACTTTTTTAAGAAATAGAGCTGAGCTTTTTGGCATTTTTATGAATTCGTCACCAGCATCAGATAGCCAGAATTTTATTGGCAATGAAACCACTAAAAACTCATTTTTTTATGGAAATATAAGCCTTTCTGGTGTGGGCCATTTTGCAGAAGGCAACAATCAAAAAGGAACTATCTATCCCGCAGGAACTTCCTCACAAATAATAAATTCTCTTTATCTTAGTTCTGCCCCAGCCTATTATCAACATTGGCCAGTCATTGGTTTGCCAAACCAATTAAATGCTTTCGACAACCGCGCAAAAAAAAACTTCGATGCAGCATCTTTAACTCAATGCTCTGAGACAGTTCTTTATACCAAAGAAAAAAATAATTTGAGCTCCTTAAAAGTTTATCCTAATCCCTTTTCGGATATAATTAATATTGACAATATTGATAATGAAGAAATTTTAACAATTCAATTGTTTGATATCAGCGGTAAAATGATTTACCTTTTTGGACAGGAAAAGGAATTGTTATTGAAAAATTTGCCCTCAGGCTATTACTTTTTGAAAGTTTTTACAAACGAAAATTTATATACCAAAAAGCTACTAAGAAAATGATTTGCAAAAATGTAAGCTAAAAAAGCTGCGAAAATTATATTATTGAAGCCTTTATTTTGTGCGCAATAATATCAATTCCAATATGATTTTTGCCTCCACGAGGAATAATTATGTTGGCAAATCTTTTTGCTGGGTCAATAAATTGGAGGTGCATAGGCTTTACAAATTCTTTGTAATGATTGAGCACTTTATCGAGTGAGCGACCACGTTCTTGCATATCACGATTTATTATCCTCATCAGTCTGTCGTCGTTGTCGGCATCTACATAAACCTTTATATCCAAACGATCACGCAATTCGGCATTAGTGAGCACCAAAATTCCTTCTACAATTAGTACTTTTGCCGCATTTACCGTTACTGTTTCTTGTGCTCTTGAGCATGTTAAGTAAGAATAAATCGGCATCTCAATGGGCTCGCCATTTCTTAATTTGTCGAGATGTGAGTTTAATAAACTCCACTCAATACTATCAGGATGGTCGAAATTTATCTTCAATTTTTCCTCTGGGCTCAATTTTCCATTATCGAAATAATAAGAATCTTGAGAAACTATTGACACAGAATTTTTTGGAATTCTTTTGATGATTTCTTTTACCACCGTAGTTTTTCCAGAACCCGAGCCTCCAGCAATACCTATTATAAGCATAATTGATTATTAAAAAAGCTGCGCGAAAAATTTATTTTTCGCGCAGCTTATATTCCATTTTCTAATGTTTCGCTGGAGTAGCAACCTTAAATTTATCTCCTGTTTCTTCAACAATTTTTCTGTACCAGTTTTCTCCATATCCAGGCTGATTCAAATATGGGCTTACATATTTGTAACCCTCAGGCAAAGCTTTTGGCCTTTTAATATTCCCATCCATATACTTGGTAAACAGATAATAATAAAATTTCTGAGCTTCCATCACAGTATTATTTCCTGTGCTTGTTGAGTAATCTGTAAGAAATTCTACTGCAGATGTTGGATTTTTGTCGTACAATGTTTTAGCAGCTTTATCAATTTCTGTTGTTTGAGCTATAAAATTACTTTCCAGTTTATCTTGAAATTCAACAATCTCAGGATGAATAGAATCGTAACGAGTATAAGCCCAATTTGATATCTGATTGAAAACCCAGAAGGCTGCATCAGGAACAAAATTCATCATTGAACCATAGCCTACAGCCATTTTTTCAGGAACTTTTGTGATTGATGAATACATTGGCATAAATACGTTGGAGGCTGCATCATCAAGTCCAAACCAAAATATTCCACCCAAAGCATCGGGCAGCCATGAGCGCATCTGTGATACAAACACAAAGCCAGTTTGCTGTGTGGCAGTGGCTCTTTCGTTGCAGTAGGTTACACTGTCAACTTCCCAAGTGAGACCTCTCCAACGATAAGGATTGTGATAAGGTCCAGCGCCAAAATCTTTGCTCATATCCAATTCAGTACCTTCCAAATGGTCGCGCATAAATCCCATCATATCATTCACCGAAATTTTTCTATCGGGCTTAATCCACAATGGCATCCTATTGCTGGCATAGCCATTTTTATCATCATATATTACATTTCCTTTGCTATATTCCCAATAAGCATTGTTGTCGGAAATTTCTTTACTTACCTTGTGAAACATGGAATAAACACGCATTTCACAAAAACGTGCGCCACTAAAATCAACAGGGGCGTAGGTGTCGGAGAAGCTAAAATCTTTATCATCTCCCTTGAACCATCCTTTTTCGCGTGCAAATGAAATCACATCGGGACTATTGAAATCAGAAGCTTTTGGGTTATTCCAATCGTTCTTTTTTTGAAATGGAAATGTTGTGATACGTGCCTGATTTGCGTGGCCAGAAATGTAACCATCAGGAATCTTACGTGCTACCCACAAAGCGCCTTTTTGCCCTTGACCTTTGCCAATCATTTCAAATATCCATACTTCGTTGGGATCGGCTACAGAAAAACTCTCGCCCTCGCTATAATAACCATATTCAGCAACTAAATCAGTCATAATTTTTATTGCTTCGCGGGCAGTTTTGGCACGCTGTAATCCAATATAAATAAGGCTTCCATAATCCATGATAGCTCCATCTTGATGATATAAAACTTCACGTCCCCCATAAGTGGTCTCTCCAATAGAAACCTGATGTTCATTCATATTGCCAATAACATTATATGTTTGACTGGCTTGTTTTATTTTCCCTAAGTATTTTCCTGTATCCCATTCATAAATATCCATCATAGTTCCTTCTGCCCATTTGCCTGCTGGCCAATGATAAAGCTCGCCGAAAAGAAGATGTGAATCCGCAGCATAGCTTATAAATGTTGATCCATCGGTACTCGCCGATTTTGTAACAAGATAGTTAGTGCATGCATCAAGATTTTTGACGCCAAAAAAACTTAACATTATTACAAGAGAATAAATAACCTTATTGTTCATTTGTGTATTTGTTTAAATTATGAATTGCCAAAAATATAGATTTTTTTAATTTCGCACTGAAAAACCTTACCTTTGCAACAAATTAATTATTTGCATGGTCTGGTTTTTGGTTTATAGTTAAAATTAAATTTGATAGCATGAAAAAGCAAAATTTATTCTCAATTTCAATATTAGCATTCTTGCTTCTAAGCAATTTCGCTTTCCTACAAAGTGACGTTAAAAAATCTCAAGCTGAAATTAATTCCGCTTTTCAAAGTGGAAACATCACTAAATTAGCTATATATCTAAACAACCCTGTAGATTTGACTCTTCCCTCTGCCGACAATAATTACAGCAAAGCTCAGGCAGAAGTTATTTTAAAAAAATTCTTCACCGACAATAAAGTTAAATCTTTTCAAGAGAAACACAGCGGAAAATCTGTTGATGGCTCTTTATTCATCATTGGAATCTACAGTTCTACTAATGGGAAGAGTTTTCGTACTTATGTGCTTATAAAAACTATTGCTAATAAAGATCTTATTCAACTTATTGAGTTTGAAAAAGAATAAAAATTATGACTCTTGACGAAATAATAGCCGAGGCTTTAAAAGAAGACCTTGGCGATGGCGACCATAGTTCACTCGCTACCATTCCAAAAAACGCCAAAGGAAAAGCCCAACTCTTGGTTAAAGAAAATGGAATAATCGCTGGAATAAACCTTGCCAAAAAAATTTTTAAAACTATTGACTCAACACTGATTTTCAAAAAATTTCTTGATGATGGCGCAAAAGTCAAAATTGGAGATATTGCCTTTGAGATTGAAGGCTCATCAATTTCTATCCTATCAGCTGAGCGCCTTGTTTTAAATTTTATGCAGCGAATGAGTGGCATTGCCACTAAAACTGCAGAGCTTGTTTCTTCATTAAAAGGCTTGAATGTAAAGCTTTTAGATACAAGAAAAACTACTCCTTTGCTACGAGAAATAGAAAAATATGCTGTTAAAATCGGCGGCGGCGAAAACCACCGCTTTGGACTTTATGACGTGATTATGATTAAAGATAATCATATTGATTTCTCCGGGGGAATTCAAAAAGCAATTCTTGCAACCCAATCCTATTTGAAATCAATAAACAGAAATTTAAAGATAGAAATTGAAGTGAGAAACCTTAAAGAACTCAATGAAGTTCTTAATTGTGGTGGCGTGGACAGAATAATGTTAGATAATTTTTCTATTGCAAAAATGCGTAAAGCAGTGGAATTGGTTGCTGGTAAATGCGAAACTGAAGCCTCCGGCGGTATCACTGAAACAAGCATTCGCTCTTATGCCGAAACAGGAGTAGATTATATTTCAGTTGGAGCTTTGACACATCATATTAAAAGTCTGGACTTGAGTTTAAAAGCAAAAAAATAACTTATGCTTTCAATGTCGGAAATAGAGGAGAAAATTAAATCGTGTAAATGGGTGAGAATAGCTCGCCAAAAAGCCAAATTGATAATATTGCCTGGTTTCGAGGGAGTTCCTCTTTACGATGCCATAGATTTATTTGTAAGAGGATTGTTTTTTGGTAGCTTGCCACAAAGAGCTTCGGCAATTGCTTTTTCCTTTTTCTTGGCGATATTTCCAACTATACTTTTTTTCTTTACCTTAATACCTTTTTTAGGAATTAAAAACCTCAAGGAAGATGTACTTTCTTTGATATCTGATACCATTCCGCCTTCAATTTATGAGCTTATAATAAATCTGGTAAAAGATATTATCGAGCGCTCACAATTTGGTTTGCTATCTTTTGGCTTTATCACAGCTTTCATCTTTGCTACTAATGGATTTCAATCTATTATTAGCGCATTCAATACTTCCATACATGTTAAAGAAACCAGAAGCTTTTGGCAAATCCAGTGGATTTCATTAGTGCTTTTGGTGCTTGTTTCATCAATCGTAATTGTTGCAATTGGCTTAATTGCTTTCTACGAATTTTTTCTCAATTACTTTGTAGATTTAGGCATATTGAACATGAATTGGGTTTATTACTTAATAATTGTCGGGCATTGGATAATTCAAATAGCATTAATACTTTTCACCTTTTCTTTCATATTTTATTCTGCACCTCATAACAAAGGCAGCAAGTATAGGCTCTTTTCTGCTGGCTCAATATTTTCTACAATTTTGTTTATTATCTCTTATTTGATATTCAATTATTACGCATTGAATTTTGCAAGGTATAATGCACTTTATGGTTCTATAGGCACCTTAATACTCTTTATGCTTTGGATATATTTCAATGCTTTTGTATTGCTTATTGGCTTCGAGTTAAATGTAGCAATTAAATCAGGAATTGTAAAATCCAATATCAAATAGCTTCCTCCTTTTTCAAATTGAGTTATTGGTTCTCAACGACTCATAAAAGTCCAGCACTTTCTGAGCAGTTTTCTTTGGATTATCCTCATCAAGCTTTAGAGTGAAAACTTTTGAAGAATCTCTCTGTTCTACACCAAAAGTGTAGGCTCTGTCGTAATAAGTCAAAGTTAAATCAGCTACGGTGGTGTAGTCATTTTCTTGCAAAGCTGCAATAGATTTGTTGAAATTTTGACCACCAAGACGGCGGCAAATTTTTATGAGTGCGTTTTTCAAAGCCTGTTGGTCGATGCCAGAATATTCATTTACAAGCCGTTGAATACGAATCTCTCTGGGCACATCAACAAAAACCATGATAGATTCTCGAAGCTTTCTATAGAAATTGTCTGGCTGCTGAATATATCCAATGGCCCTGCTTTCATCTTCAAGCCAAATGGCGGAAGAAAAATTATTACGCGACCATTCATAAGCTAAATTATTTTCAAATTGTTCGGTAGTGGGCTGCGGTAATTGCCCAATGTGGCCAAAGGCTGACCCTTTATGATTGGCGAGAGCTTCCAAATCTATAGCTTGTGCTTTGCATGCTGTAATATGTTTTAAGATTTCAGTTTTGCCGCTGCCAGTATATCCTCCTAAAATCACCATTTGACTTTGATTTTCAAAAGATTTTCTGATATAATTTCTATAAGCTTTATAACCGCCATAGAGTGTATGAGCTTCAAAACCAGCAGTTTTAAAAAGCCAAGCCATAGAGGCACTCCGCATCCCTCCACGCCAGCAGTGTATCAGAATTTTACTTTCTGGCGCTATCTTTTTAGCCTCAGTTATAAAGGAAGACATTTTGGAGCCAACGAAATCAAGCCCTTTCATTAAAGCAGATTCCTTGCTCGCCTTTTTATAAAGAGTGCCAACAACTGCTCTCTCTTCATTGGTAAAAAGTGGAATGTTATAAGCCCCTGGAATATGTCCTTGTTCAAACTCGGCTGGAGTGCGCACATCAATTATTGGAATGGTTTTGCCTAACTCCAAAAACTCGCTTGCTAATAATATCATCATGAAAATATATGCATACAAAAGTATAGTTTTTACTTTTATCGCCCCACCCTTTTATTTGATAATCTAATGCTGCTGTGATAAGCATGATTTTTTTCTATAATAATTTTTATTTATCTTGAATTCAGTAAAATTTGTACATATATTTGTAGGCATTTTTAGAATTACATTTGAAGTAAAGCCTACAACTCTCTTGTCTAATGTTTAAATTGCTGTTTATTTAACATTATCTATTGCTATGAAGTTTAATTACCAGAACAAATCCAAAGAGCAACTTATTGCCGAGTTGGAGAAATTGCAAAAAGCGCATAACTCATTAAAAACAACAATAGAAGCGGATATTACCGAACGCAAAATTGCTGAAGAAAAACTACGCCAAAGCGAAGAACGGTTCCAGCTTCTGTTCAACAAAGCACCGCTGGGTTACCAATCGTTGGATATAAATGGTAATTTTATTGAGATAAACCAACAGTGGCTCGACACCTTAGGTTACCAACGCGATGAAGTTATTGGCAAATGGTTTGGCGATTTTCTAACTCCCGCTTTTCAAGATAGCTTTCGTAAGCGATTTCCAATTTTCAAAGCGCAGGGCAAAATCCACAGCAAGTTCGAAATGGTGCATAAAAATGGCTCTGTTCTATTTATCGCTTTTGATGGGAGAATTGGGAATGACTCACAAGGTAATTTTAAGCAGACACACTGTATTTTGCAGGATATTACCGAGCGTAAGCAGGCCGAAGAAAAATTGCGTGCAAGCGAAGAAAACCTCTCCATCACCCTCCATTCCATTGGCGATGGCGTAATTGCAACCGATAAAAATGGTTTGATTGTTCAAATGAACCCAGTTGCCGAAAAGCTTTGCGGCTGGCTTATGGCTGAGGCTAAAGGCAAACATCTGAATGAAGTTTTTAGGATTATTAATGCCGTAACCCGACAAACCGTTACCAACCCAGTTGATAAAGTGCTGAAAAAAGGCGAAACTGTTGGCTTGGCAAATCATACGGTTTTGATTTCGAAAGATGGAACCGAATACCAGATTGCCGATAGCGCTGCACCCATCAAAAACAAAGAGGGCGAAATTAGCGGAGTGGTTTTGGTTTTTTCGGATGCTACCGAAAAATATGTCACAGAACTTGCCTTGAAAGAGAGCGAAAAAAAATTCCGTAATTTCTTCGAAAACTCAGTGGTTGGGAAGTCTATAACTTCAATTGATGGCAACATATCTGTAAATAAAGCCTTTTGTAAAATTGTGGGATATTCGGAAGAAGAATTAAACAAGATAAATTGGAAGGAGATTACCCACAAAGATGATATTGGATTAAATGTTAACATTGTAAATTCAATCTTGAAAGGCGAAAAGCAATCGGAACGTTGGGAAAAAAGGTACATTCATAAGGACGGACATATTGTTTGGGTTGATATAAGCACTGCCTTACAACGTGACGATACTGGAAATCCACTCTATTTTATTACGGCTGCAAATGATATTACTGAGCGCAAGCAGGCTGAAGAAGCCTTGCGCAAGAGCCAGGAGATGATTGTTAGCTCGCAATCGGTAGCACATATAGGATCTTATTCAACAAAACTAAATGCTGATGACTTAGATAAGAGTGCATGGGTTTGCTCGCCCGAATTGCACACTATTTTTGGTATCGACGAAACCTATCCGCATACCATAGCAGGTTGGGCGGGTTTTATCCATCCTGATCATCGCGAAGAACTGGTTGCTTACCACGAATCTGTTGTAAAAGAGAAAAAATCGTTCAACCATGAATACAAAATAATCCGCATAAACGATGGCGCAGAACGCTGGGTTCATGGTACCGGTGAAATTGAATACGATAAGCACGGTAACCCCATCAGAATGTATGGTGCTATACAGGATATTACTGAGCGCAAGCAGGCCGAAGAAAAATTGCGTGCAAGCGAAGAAAACCTCTCCATCACCCTCCATTCCATTGGCGATGGCGTAATTGCAACCGATAAAAATGGTTTGATTGTTCAAATGAACCCAGTTGCCGAAA
>Ga0210044_10001334_pt1 | contig 37592 bp, 32 predicted proteins | sample CryGey13umfilter_2_FD_183959 | JGI IMG/M metagenome (GOLD analysis project Ga0210044, IMG submission 183959) | Groundwater microbial communities from aquifer in Utah, USA - Crystal Geyser 4/9/14 3 um filter (SPAdes) (version 2) | ecosystem: Environmental > Aquatic > Deep subsurface >... | reverse complement strand
AAAGAGGACAATGTTTTTTTAGGTTTCATAGTTGAAATTGAAACCAGTTTGAATTTAGTATCAACAACTATTTGAATTTATTTAGGATAGTGGTAACTCGAGCACACATTTTTTGCCATTATGCCCATCCTGAGTGCAACGAAGGATCTCCTCTGAGCAATTGTAGATCTCCACATTTGCGAAGACAGCAAAAAGTTGCCAGAGGAGATTCTTCGCGTGAGCTCAGAATGACAGTACTGAAACACTTATCAAAATTAAAACAAACTATGAATATCATATTCAAAATCCTGAAATACACTTTCTTCATTGCCTTTCTCTTCAGCCTCGTCTCGCTTGCAGCTCTCTATGGTGCTATCAACAAAGTTTCTTCTCCTGCGGCTGTTGAATTGGAAGTGCAAGAAGGCTCAAGTGTAAAAGATATTGCACAGCTTTTGAAAGAGCAGCGTGTTGTGAAAACGCCGCATGTGTTTCGCTTTTGGATTAAAGTGAATGGCTGGGAAAACAAGATGCACGCTGGTGTCTATCATTTTGAAAAAGGCGTATCCCTTTCGCAAGTAGCCAGAAAACTTTACTTTGGCGATGTGATAGTCGATCGTTTTCAGATTATTGAAGGCAAAACGCTTCAAGACGTTGCTCGTAGCCTAGCAGCAAATCAAGAATTTGGCGGAAAAAGTTTTGCAGAAGATTTTTTGAGTTTGGCTTACGATAAAACATTTTTAGAAAGCCTTGGACTAAAAAATGTTCCTTCACTCGAAGGTTACCTGCTTGCTGATACCTATAAAATCAACCGTCCCAAGACCGCAAAAAGTTTTATCACACAAATTTATTCTGTTTTTCAAAAACGATATGAGCCGCTTTTGCAAGCGCGTGCACGAAACATGAAGATGAGTGTGCATCAAGTGCTTACCTTAGCTTCGATTGTAGAAAAAGAAACTGGCGTTGCTGAAGAGCGACCTGTTATTGCCGGAGTGTTTTTGAATCGCTTGCAACGTGGCATGTTGCTGCAAAGTGATCCCACTATTATTTATGGGCTTAAACAGTATGATGGAAATATTCGAAAAAAAGATATTACTGACCCACATCCTTTTAACACCTATGTTCATGCAGGTTTGCCGCTTGGCCCTATTTGCAGTGTGGGCAAAGAAGCTATTGAAGCCGTTTTGGCGCCGGCGAAAACGCAGTTTTTGTACTTTGTTTCCAAAAATGACGGAAGCCATTACTTCTCCTCCACGCTCACAGAGCATTTGCGGGCAGTTCACAAATATCAAATCGAGTATTTTCGTAAGCAGAAGAAGTAGATTTCTTGCCAGATTTAGGCTTGATCTCTTTGCCCATTTGGGGCATGACCTGCAACTACTTTAATGACAACACAAAGGGGACGTTATGGCCACAAAAGTGAAGGATATTTCATGTCAGGAAGGATCATGTATGGGAAGTGACTACAAAGTAAAAGATTTGGGCCTTGCCGAGTGGGGCAGAAAAGAAATTATTTTGGCCGAGCAAGAAATGCCGGGCCTTATGGCTATTCGCGAAAAATATGCTGCAAAACAGCCACTAAAAGGTGCTCGCATTGCAGGCTGCTTGCACATGACCATTCAAACAGCGGTGCTTATTGAAACGCTTCAAAAACTTGGTGCCGATGTGCGTTGGTCGAGCTGCAACATTTTCTCAACGCAAGACCATGCCGCTGCAGCTGTTGCTAAAGCTGGCACTCCTGTCTTTGCCTGGAAAGGTGAGACTGAAGAAGAATACTGGTGGTGTGTTGAAGAAAGCTTGAAATTTGCAGATGGCAAAGGCCCCAACATGTTGCTTGATGATGGTGGCGATCTTACTCAAATCATTTATGAAAAATATCCAGAGATGCTGAAAGAAGTAAAAGGTATCAGCGAAGAAACTACAACTGGTGTACATCGTTTGTATCAGATGATGGAAAAAGGCTTGTTGAAAACCCCATGCATCAACGTGAATGATTCCGTTACCAAATCAAAATTCGATAACCTTTACGGTTGCCGCGAATCTTTGGCTGATGGAATCAAACGCGCAACAGACATTATGATTGCCGGCAAAGTGGTGGTGGTTGCAGGTTACGGCGATGTGGGCAAAGGTTGTGCGCAATCCATGAAAGGCCTTGGCGCACGAGTGCTCATTACTGAAATTGATCCTATCAACGCACTTCAAGCGGCGATGGAAGGCTACGAAGTAATTACAATGGACGAAGCATGTTCACGCGGAGATATCTTCGTAACCGCAACAGGCTGCTACAAAGTAATTACCGGCGAGCACATGAAAAAAATGAAAGACAAAGCCATCATTTGTAATATCGGTCACTTTGACAACGAAATTGAAATGAGCTGGTTTAAAGATCATGCTGAAGTAAAGAAAATGGAAGTGAAACCACAAGTTGATGTCTACACCTTTGAAGATAATCACCAAGTGATCATCTTGGCAGAAGGCCGCCTGGTGAACCTTGGCTGTGCGACTGGCCATCCATCATTTGTGATGAGCAGCTCGTTCACCAACCAATGCTTGGCGCAAATTGAACTCTTCAACAACACCTATGAAGTTGGCGTTCATATGCTTCCAAAAAAACTAGATGAAGAAGTAGCACGGCTTCACTTACGAAAACTTGGCGTAAAACTGACAAAGCTCACAGCAGAACAAGCCGAATACTTATCAGTTCCCGTTGATGGCCCATACAAGCCAGAGTTCTACCGCTATTAACGAAGCACAAAATAAAAACAAAAAAGCCTCTCAGAAATGGGAGGCTTTTTTTGTGGTGGGATAGTTCAATGGTTCAATAGTGCGATGGTACTTGGTACTTAGTGCTTGGTTCTTTGGTCTTTGTTTGTCATCCTCTGGCTTGACCAGGGGATCCAGAAATTCTGACAACTCTCTGTCATTCCCGCATGCTTGAAGCGGGAATCTCCTCTGGCAATTGTTGAGTTCTATTACAAATACCCTTCGCCCCAAAAACCACTACCTCCACCACTAAGTGGGCCTTTTCTTGGGACAGTAGATTTAGGTTCTAGTGTTCTCTTCAACACCCCTTCAAGCTGGGCTTTTAACAATCGCAATACGCCAAAGGGATCCGCATTTTCAAACCATACATTTCCAAAATCAAGATCAACTTGTAGTGTTTGAGGAGTGCTTATGCCGAAAAAGAATTTTCCGCTTTCAAGCGTGAGCTCAGCTGAGCGTAAAGCACGAAAATCAAGACTATCTAAATCATGTGAAAGTTGCAGAATACCGGTGCTGGTTGTATCGGGAAATGTAAACGTATACCTGATTGGTGTAAGCGCTTTTGCAATGTCTCTTTGCCTAGCAGGAGAAGCATTTAAGGGACATTGCGCTTCATCAGCCGCGCGATATTGCTTTAAGGAAAGGCGCAAGGCATTTGCCATATCGGCAACGAGGGGATTCTTTTCTTGTCTTGCGCCATTATAGTCCATGGTGATGGTATGTTTTTTATGTGAACGTATGCCCTCAACGCGCACACCTTGAGCAAAACGTGAATCTGCAAAGCGAGGTTGCTGAACAAGGGCCGTTGCAAAGCTTTGGAGCATGGGAGGAAGTGTTGCAGCTGCAGGAGTGATGTGAGTCATGATAGCCCTTTCTGTTAAAGTTCGGCGGACTTAATAATATCAAGCCTTTGCTGTCAAGGATTCAATACCCCGTCCCAAAGGTGAAATAAATGCCACTTCCCGTGCGGATGCGAACGGTGGAAGTGTAATAGGGCTGATAAAAGCTGCGGAGGTAAACACCAGAGCCCCAAGAGACGGGCGCATATTGTGGTGGAGTAGGATTTTGATACTGCATCATACGATACAGCTGCATGCCGTCTTCATAATCACTGCCTCCACTGCCTGTGCGAACAGCAACGGTGCCAGCTCCATTTGCAAATGGAGCCATACACGGAGCCAACTCCGACAAATGCTCAACACTTTCTCCACACGCTAGTCCCCTGGCCTGTAGCGAAAGCACAAGTACGATTGCGACGCAGATGGTGAAGATGATCCGTTTCATATCTCTTTCCTTATCGCAACTCATGCCAAAAAGTTGCCGAAATATTTTTAGGGGACGGTTCTCGTCTTGTAACCCATTAAAATTATTAAGAAAATAAGGGTGATATGAACGTTTGTTGAGAAGTTTTTAGTTGTTGGAATTGTTCCAAAAAAGCAAAGTTGCGACTTATTTCAAAGTGATTTCAACAAGTTGTAAAGGGAGAACCGTCCCCGTTTGTTAGCCTGTAATTTTATCGATAAGATAGCGAATCACGGGTTTGAGTTCTGAAATAATCATGCCCATCACCATGAGGATGGCTCCGAAGAGGGCAAGCTGGGTGAACGTTTCTCCGCCCAAGAGCCATCCAAAGTAACTTCCAAAAACAGACTCCAGCGAAAAAATAACTCCAGCTCGGGTTGGATCAATAACGCGTTGAGCAAAAGTTTGAAGGGTGAAGGCCAAGGCTGTTGCCACAATTCCGGTAAGCAGCACCGTGCCCCACGTTGTAGCTGAGAGATCCCAATGGATGCTGCGAGTAAAAACGGCATAAGCTCCAGTGAAAAAAGTGCTAAACAGAAGTTGCAGCACCACAAGAGGAATGAGCCGATCTTTTTTACTGTAGATATCAGTGGTCACAATATGAAGTGCAGCAAATGCAGCGCATATCAACGTGAGCAGATCACCAATGTTCATGGCATTCACGTTATACTGCGTAAGAAAAAAAAGGCCGATGAACGAAAACAGAGCACCCGCAAGAGAGGTGGCGGGAATAACTTGCTTCAGCGCAAAGTGTGCGATGAAAGGAATGAAAACAAGATACAAGCCAGTGATCAGAGCAGAGTTAGAAGCGGTGGTAAATTTGAGCCCTGCCGTTTGTGTGAAGAGCGCACCGCAAAGATAGATGCTTAAAAGAGCAGCATGCCACACTGTGCTCATGGGAATGTTTTTTAATTTTTTCCAGAAGAGAATGACAAGGCAAAAAGTGCCAACAGCGAAACGCAGAAAAAGATAAAACTCGGGCGTCATTTCCACCATCGCCCATTTTACTAAAATAAAAGCAACGCCCCAGGAAAGTGTTGCTAACACGAGGCCGCAGAGCGCTAAGACTTGTTTTGATTTTTCACTGATGTTCATAAGGGTAAAAATTGTTGAGCAAATAAACCGTAACGCACACCTTTGTCGCTTACGGTAAGTTGCTTGCACTGTAAATGTTCCATCACTTTGAGTAAGAGGGTAGAGCCTACCACAATCACATCAGCGCGTTTAGGATGAAGGCCGATAATTTTTTTTCGTTCGGAAAATGAGAGAGAACGTAGTTTTTTGGTGAGTTGCAAAACGGTATCATAGCTAAGTTTGCTGCCATGTACTTTTTCGGCATCGTAGTGTTTTAAGCCAAGGTTGATAGCGGCAAGTGTTGTTGCAGTTCCTGCGGTGGCAACAAAAGTTTTTTCTCTCACCACTCCATAAAGGGAATGAGGAAAATATTCTTCAAGTAAAGCATGGATGTGTGTGCAAAGTTTTTTGTATTCTTCATCACTCACAGGGTCTGAATGGAAGTGTTCCTCCATCAGCAAGACAGTTCCAAACGGAATGCTGGCAATATTGAGCTCTTCTGTGTTTTTTGCGTTGGGCTGCAAACTTTTATCTGATGCTTGTTTGAGGGAGATGAGTTCGGTGGATCCACCTCCAATATCGAGAACAAAAATATCATTTCCAAAATCGTGAGCTGAAGCAATGTAGGTGAGAAAGGCTTCTTCTTCGCCGGAAATAATTTGCAAGTCGATGCCAAGTGATTCGTGTACACTTTGTGCGAAGTCTTTTCCATCGTCAGCTTTTCTGAGAGCAGCTGTTCCCACGGCGGCAATGCGTTCCACATTGTGTTGGTCGCACAGCAGTTTAAATTCTTGAAAGGTAGCAAGCGTTCGTTCTTTTGCATCAGGATGTAAATACTTCGAAGTGGTCAGCCCTTGGCCAAGCCGCGGAATACGCGCTGTATCAAGCACGGTGCGAATGCTTCCGTCTTTTTTCACCTCGCCAATCAGCAAGATGGCGGTGTTGGTTCCAATGTCGATGGCAGCGTACATAATTTCTTTCTATCTTCTTGGCCCCCACGAAGGGAGAATGCCGTTTCCTTTTGAAACTTTGCGTTGATTCGATCCGTCTGTTCGCATGATGTAGATTGCACTTCCGCCATGACGTGTCGAAGAAAAAGTAATCAGCCTTCCATCGGGAGAAAAACGGGGATGCTCATTATCACCAGTTCCCAAAGTAAGCCGTTGAATATTGCTTCCGTCTGGATTCATAATAAAAATATCGAAAGCTCCAAGGTCTCGTCCGCAAAAGGCGATTTTATCAGCTCTTGGTGACCACGCTGGCATATCATTTTGGTAGCCTACATAGGTGAGACGTGTCGAAGCTCCACCGGTGCTTGGCATTTTAAACAAGTGCAGCTTGCCGGCTTGTTCAGATGCAAACACAATTTCCTGTCCATCGGGAGAAAAGCTTGGCGCTAAATCAATGCCAGGAATGGCCGCGATGCGTTTTACATTTTTACCTTTACTGCTCATGCGATATAAATCAGCTTCACCAGATTCTGCAGAGGAGTACAAAATAGAATTTCCATCGGGCGACCATGTAGGAGTGATTTTTGATCCACGGCTAGAAGTGAGTTTTTGCAAATGTGAGCCGTTGCTTTTGATGCCGTAAATATTGGCTTGTCCACCTTGAAAAGAAGTGAAAACAATTTCATTTCCATTTGGAGAAAGGCTTGAAGCAAAACTTGATTCTTTCATGTTGGTTACGCGGCTCATGTTTTCACCGTCGAAGTCCATGAGGTAAATATTTTTGGTATTTTTTCTATCCGAAGCGGTGAAGGTAATTTGTGTGGTGAAAGGTCCAGGAATTCCAGTGAGTGCTGCCATAATTTCATCTGAAAAACGATGCGCTGCCATGCGCAGATTTTTTTTTGTGACGGTATATTTTTTTTCTACCAAAAGGCTTGGTGTGCTGGGGTCAAAGAGGCGTAAGGTGATATCGTATTCTCCGCGTTTTGCTTCAACGCTTCCCTTCACCAAAGCCTGTGTTTCCAAGACATTCCAATAACTAAAGCGAATGCTTTCCAGGGTAATGCCTTCTTGTTTTGCCCTTACTTCAAAAACATGAGGATCAATCACATTAAAGTAGCCAGAAAGGTCTAAGTCGTTTCGAATAATGTTTGCAACGTCGTCACCCTTTGAACCAACAAGGTCGGCAATTGCAATGGGGAAGGGCTTTTCCGAGGCTTGATCAACAGGAATATAAATTCGCGCGTGGGCTGAAATGGAGATAAAAGTGAAAAGAAGAAAAAAGGAAATGCGTTTCATGTTGTGTCCTCGAGTGAAAAAATTATTTTAATTTTGGATCAAACTCCACCAAAAATCCTTCGTGATAAGCTTCCCATTGCAAACGCTCTGGTGGAACGGGAAGTGGCGATGATCGTTGTACTGCACGTAAAGCGGATGCATCGAAAGCTGAATCATCCGATCTCAATTCCCAAGCAGTATTGGTAATGGCGCCGCTGTGATCAATGTTTACCACGAGTCTTGCTCTTGCTGATGCTGCGATACTTTCCTCGGTATAACGAGGAGGCACAATCCACTGTTCAATAATTTTTGCACGCACCATGGCTTGGTATTTTAAATATTCCGGATCATCAGGCGATACTTTTAGTGGAGTATCACTTGTACCGTATTTAAATCCTTCGCCACTTTCTTTTACCTGAGCTGTTTCGGGAGCTTTGCTACGTTCGCCAAGTTGTTTGTTGATGCGGGCTAGCGCGGCTTGCATCTTTTGGTCGGCAGCGCTCAATTTTTTCTGAGGAGCTTGCTTTTTCTCAGGCTTCTTTTTGGGAGTGGACATTTTATCCGCAAGCTTTGTTTCTGTGTCTGGTTTTTTGGCCAGGGGCAGGGCGCCATCTTTTTCTTCACCACGAAGTTTATCTTGAGGAGTTGTGCGTGGAAGTGTTTTAGCTTCTTTTACGCCAGTGCCAATATCTTCACTGAGTCCGCGCGGAAGTTCCACCCAAATGGCTTTGCTCTCAAGCGATTTGCTCTGAAAAAAAGCCGAATACAAAAATGAAATAAGAAGAAGCGCAAGATGAAAATATGCAGATTTTTTTAGAGCTTGCTTGAGCAGAAGGGCTTCTGAAGGAGTTTTCCTGTGCACACGCTTATCCTCGCTCCGGCTGAGTGAGCATTCCAATTCGGCTGGCTCCCGCTTTTTTTGCGATGGCCATTATCTTTACTACTTTTCCATATAACAAATCACTGTCAGCTTTAATGAATAAGTCTTTGTTTTCCTTTAAAGCATAAATAGCTTTGAGCTCAGATTCTAAATCTTCCATGCTTAAGGTTTTGCTGTCATCTCCAAGAAAAAGGGTGCCGTTATTTTTGATGGTAACCACAACGTCTTGTTTGGTGCGCTTTAGCGAGGGAGCCGAAGCTTCAGGCAAGTTTACGGGAAGGCCTTGCTGCAGCATTGGTGCCGTAACCATAAAAATAATGAGCAGCACCAACATGACATCCACAAAAGGAGTGATGTTAATTTCCGAAAGAGTTCTGCGTTCTCGTGAAGATGAGCTAATAAGAGCCATGCTTAATCCTCTAAGAAAAATATTCTTTGTTCATGCGATTGAGAAACGCCACCGAGAAATCTTCTAAGCGTTTTGTCATCAAGCGAATGCGGTTTGAGTAAAAGTTGTAAAAAATTGCAGCAGGGATGGCCGCCGCAAGTCCAATGGCAGTGGCTATCAGCGCTTCAGCAATGTAAGGGCCTACAATGGCAAGACTTGATGCACCCGTTTTTCCAATTTCCCAAAAAGCTTGAAGAATCCCCCACACGGTTCCAAACAATCCAATGAAAGGAGCGGCACTTGCGGTGGTGGCCAAAAAGGGAACGCCGTATTCCATGGTTTCGATTTGTTCTTCCAAACTTTGCTTGATATCGCGCTCGATCATGAAGCCATCATTTTTGTGTTCACGAAGGGAATCGACGCCAGATTTGAAAATGGAAAAAGCAGGGCTACGGTTAAATTTTTTCTTTTCGATAAGATCAGCAATGCTTGGAGCATCCCAAAAAAGCTTGAAGAAATCTTTTGATGAGGACTGGTAACGCTTTATTTGCTTGTATTTGCTGCCGATGATGGCCCAGCACACAATTGAAAAAATAATAAGCAACAAAAGTGTGAGTTTCACCACGATATTAGCATTCCACATAAGCGCAAGGATGCTGTGGTTTTGGCTGACTTGCTGAACAGCCTCGGTGGCTTCTGTTTGTGCTGTTTGCGCGAGAAGCGCGAGTGTAGACAACATGCTGAATTCCTTTCGTACTTTCGTGATTGCATATTTCAGGAGATGAAAGTTTTTGGATACTATAAGAGTGCTTCTATGTGGTCAATAGCTGTCTCTGAAAAGTGAGAAGCTGACGCGTTGAGTTATAGATTTCGGCTTCAACTTTCCACTTGCTTTTCTTTTTTCATGCTTCATATATCGCGCATGTTATCTGACTCTCGTCCCATTGCAGTTTTCGACTCCGGCATCGGCGGACTTACGGTGGTAGCGGCTTTGATGGAAGCGCTTCCGCAAGAATCTTTTGTGTATCTTGGTGATACCGCCAGGCTTCCATACGGAAACAAAACTCCTGAAACGCTCATAAAATATTCGCTCGAAATTGCTCAATTTCTTTTGAAGCAAAACGTGAAAGCCATAGTGGTGGCGTGTAACACGGCATCGGCGTATGCGCTTTCGCACCTTCAAGCTGCCTTCGACGTTCCGGTTTTGGGTGTGATAGAGCCTGGTGCCAAGGCGGCCCTAAGAGTAACGCGCTCAAAACACATCGGCGTCATTGGAACGTACGGCACCATCAAAAGTAATGCCTACGAACAGGCCATCACCGCCTTGGATAAAGCCGCAAAAGTTTATTCACAAGCATGTCCTTTGTTTGTGCCGCTTGTAGAAGAAGCATGGCTTGAAGAAGAGGCCAGCGAATTGATTGCACGCAAGTATTTGAGCGCCTTTGACGAATATCCTCTGGATACTTTAGTTTTGGGTTGCACTCATTATCCTCTCTTAATTCCACTTTTACGCAAAGTGATTGGGGAAAAGGTAAGGTTAGTAAGTTCGGCGGCGGCTTGTGCAGAAGAGCTGAAGGAATTGTTACAGGAAAAGGCTTTGTTGGCTGATGTCCACAAAAAAACTTGTCGCATTTTAACCACCGATCACAACACTTGGCTTGAATCACTAGTGGATAAAATCCTCCCAGCAGATCTGAACGCAAAGATAGAAACAGTATCACTCTAACCTTTGCACCTCCCACCTTTTTGCCTTTGTACAAAGTGAAAGAAAAACTGTTTTCATTTTTGTGTCTTGTGACTAAACATGCGCATAACGTTTTCGGGTCTACATCCAAGGAGAATACCATGAAGTTACGAGCTTTTCTTTTGTTTCTTTTTTTCGTCTTACCTTTCTCGCCGCAAGCAAATGCGCTTTCAGAAAAAGGCTACAAAGAACTGCATGTGCTTACCAATGTTTTGCACTATGCAGAAAAAAATTATGTGCGCAAAGTGGATGAAGAAGAACTTATCCGCGGAGCTATTCGAGGGATGCTTGAAACGCTGGATCCTCACTCACAGTATATGTCTGCCGAGATTTATAAAGAGCTGAAAGTTGATACCAGAGGTCACTTTGAAGGTGTGGGCATTGAGATTGCCGTTCGCGATGGAGTGCTTACGGTAGTTGCTCCCATCAAAGGAAGTCCGGCCGATAAAAAAGGCATTCTTCCAGGCGATCAAATTGTACGCATCAACGGAAAAACTACTCGCAATATGACTTTAATTGAAGCGGTTAAAATTATGCGAGGTGACCGTGGTTCAAAAGTGAAATTATCGATTCGCAGAAATGAAGAACAAAATCTGCATGAATTTTTACTGACACGTCAGTTGATTAAAGTGCCAAATATCAACACCGATTTGCTTGAAGACCATTATGTCTATGCAAGCATTTCCAGTTTTCAACGTTCAACCGCAAAAGCTTTACGCAAACAACTAGAACGTCTGCTGAAAAATCACGACGTAAAAGGAATGATTCTCGATGTACGCGGAAATCCTGGAGGCTTGTTGGATGAGGGAATTAAAGTTGCGGATTTGTTTCTCGATCAAGGTGTCATTGTAACCACCGAAAGCAGAGGTGCAGAAGTTGATAGGTTTGAAGCCACAAGCGAAGTGACATTACCAAACTTGCCTTTGATTGTTTTGGTGGATGGTGGATCAGCATCGGCTTCTGAAATTGTGGCAGGCGCTTTGAAGGACAATAAACGAGCGGTAGTTTTGGGAGTGCAAACCTTTGGAAAAGGTTCGGTACAAAACGTACTGGAACTTGATGATGGTGGAGCCCTCAAACTCACTATTGCTCAATATTTCACGCCATCGGGAACTTCAATTCAAGCTTCAGGAATTACGCCAGATATTGTTATTTCTGCAAAACGTCCTCAAGAAGAAAAACGCCGCATTCGCGAAAGTGATTTAGTTCGTCATCTTGAAGTTTCAGAAGACAGAAAAGTGAAAAACGATCGCACTGTTTTAGATGACTATCAAAAAGAAGTTGCACTTGATTATTTAAAAAGTTGGGCAGTCTTTAAAAGAGCAGAATAAAAAATGGAGGAACTTATGTTTGGCTTAAGTTCAAAAAAACGTGTTGGGATATTAACAGGTGGTGGAGATTGTCCAGGCTTAAACGCTGTTATACGTGCAGTTGTGAGGCGAGCACTTCATCACGATGGCTATGAAATTGTGGGTATTCGAAATGGTTGGAAAGGATTAGTTGAAAAAGATGTGTTTACTTTAGACCGAGAAGCAGTTCGAGGAATTTTAGTAAAAGGTGGAACTCTTCTTGGTACTTCGCGCACCAATATCTACAAAACGGATGAACTTTATAAAAAAGCTATAAGTAATTTAAAAAGCCTTCACTTGGAAGGCCTTGTTGCTATTGGTGGAGAGGACACCTTGGGTGTAGCGGCAAAGCTTTCTGCCGAAGGCTACAATGTAGTTGGCGTTCCCAAAACCATCGACAACGATTTGCTGGGAACCGATTACACGTTTGGTTTTGATACGGCAGTTGAAATTGCAACACAAGCTATTGATCGTTTGCACACTACAGCAGAATCACATCACCGCGTGCTTGTGGTGGAAGTGATGGGAAGGCATGCTGGTTGGATTGCGATGCACTCTGGACTTGCGGGTGGTGCCGATGTGATTCTTATTCCCGAAAAACCCATTGATCTTGCAGAAGTTTGCGACTTGCTGAATGAGCGTCACAAAAAGGGAGTGCACTTTAGCATCGTAGTTGTGGCTGAAGGAGCAAAAATAAAAGAAGAAGATGGACAGCGAGAAGTGTTGTCGTCTGAAAAACGTGATGAGTTTGGACACGTTCAGTTGGGTGGAATTGGGGAGGTCTTGTCGAAGTCCATTCAAAAATGCACAGGCTACGATACAAGAGTAACCGTGCTTGGCCATGTGCAACGTGGCGGCACACCTACATCACACGACCGTGTGCTTGCTACAAAGTTTGGTGTTGCAGCGATGGATGCTATTCACTCAAAACATTTTGGAGTGATGGTTGCGTTGCAAGGAAAAGATATTGTTGAAGTTCCACTTTCAACCGTTGCTAGTGGTATCAAAACAGTGGATGATGAACTTTATGAAATGAGTAAAACCTTTTGGGGATATTAGGGCGTGTCCTTATTTTGTCATCCTGAGTGAAACGAAGGATCTCCTCTGACAATTGACCGAGGAGATCACCTTGCCTGACCGGCAGGCAGGCCACGTCGCTGTGCTCCTCGTGATGACGAGGTGACATGTGTGCAAAAGAGAAAATTATGAAAGCGCTTTCCAAGCAAACTGCAGCACCCGGCCTAACCTTAATTGATGCTCCAACTCCAAAACCTGCAGATGGCCAAGTGCTTATTCGCGTAATGGCCACCTCTTTGTGTGGAACGGATGTGCACATTTACAATTGGGACGAGTGGGCTGCAAGCCGCATTGCGCCTCCACTTGTGATTGGCCATGAATGCGCTGGTGAAGTAGTGGAATTGGGAAAAGGTGTTACAGAGTTGAAAGTGGGAGATCACATTGCCGTTGAAACTCATATCCCTTGTGGAAAATGTTATCAGTGTCACACCGGCAATAGGCATCTCTGCCAGCATTTGCAGATTGTGGGCATCGACAGGCCTGGTAGTTTTGCAGAATACCTTTCGCTCCCAGCTTTGTGTTGTGTGAAACAGGAAAAATCTTTGCCGTGGAAACTGGGCGCCATTTTGGAACCGTTGGGAAATGCAGTCTATACTGTAGACGAAGGAAACGTTCGCGGAAAAACCGTTGCCATTTTTGGCGATGGTCCCATTGGAATTTTTTCGTGTGCACTTGCAAGAGCTGCCGGGGCTGAAACCGTGATTGCACTTGGCATGCAGCCGTATCGCCTTGATCTTATGCGCACGTTTTCACCGGATCATGTGATTAATGTGAAAGATCAAAATGCGGAAGAAGCCATCATGTCAGTTACTACTGGCCACGGTGTTGATGTGGTACTGGAAATGAGCGGCTCGGCACGTGCTATTCACGATGGTTTTGCAGTGATGAAACGTGCAGGAACTTTTGTTGCGTTTGGAATTCCCTCAAAGCCAGTAGAAATCAACTTTGCCAACGATCTCATTTTCAAAGGTGCAACGCTTAAGGCCATTAACGGCAGAAAAATGTTTGAAACGTGGGATCACATGGCTGAATTATTAAGCTCGAAGCAAATTGATGTTTCACATGTCATCACACACGAATTCCCACTAGAAAATATTGCAGAAGCAATGTCGCTCTTAAATGCAAAAGAAATGAAGTGCGGAAAAATTGTGCTGAATGTTTAAGAATTATTTGTTGAGTGAAGAGAAGTGAATTGTGGGTCCCCGCGTTCCTGCCAAAGGCAGGCAAGCGCGAGGATGACAAGATAGGGATAATTTATGTATCAAGACCTTCAAAAAAAACTAAAACAAGAATTGGTTTCCATTGAAGAGGCTGCTTTGTGGAAGGAAGAGTGGGCTATCTACTCTTCGCAAAGTGCCGTCATTCGTGCGCAGCAGGGCGATGTGATAAATTTCTGCGCCAATAATTATCTTGGCCTTGCCAATCATCCACAACTTATTGCTGCTGCAAAAAAAGCTCTTGATGAATTTGGCTATGGAACAGCATCTGTTCGTTTTATCTGCGGAACGTTTTCGGTTCATGAAGATTTGGAGCAAGCCATCACAACATTTATGGGCACAGAAGATACTATTCTCTATTCTTCTTGCTATGAAGCGAACGAAGGGTTGTTTGAAACCATTTTAGGTGAGCACGATGCCATTATCAGCGACAGTTTGAATCACGCCTCTATCATAGATGGCGTGCGGCTTTGCAAGGCGAAGCGTTATCGCTATGAAAATTCAAACATGCAAGAATTGGAAACTGCCTTACAAAAAGCTGATGAAGAAAAAGCTGTTTTAAAACTCATTGCAACTGATGGTGTGTTTTCCATGGATGGCTACATTGCAAAGTTGGATGAAATTTGCGCTTTGGCAAAAAAATACAATGCCATCGTAATGGTGGATGATAGCCACGCCACAGGTTTTGTGGGAAAAGAAGGTAGAGGTTCTCCGGAATATTGCAAGGTGATGGATCAAGTGGACATTATCACTTCAACCTTGGGAAAAGCGCTTGGAGGCGCTGCTGGCGGATTTACAACTGGAAAAAAAGAACTGATTCAATTTTTGCGTCAGCGTTCACGTCCATATCTTTTTTCAAATGCCCTCCCGCCAATGATTGCTGCAGCTACACTTGTTGCCCTTGACCTTATTTTCAACAGTAATGAGCTTCGTGTGAAGCTTAATGAAAATACAAAGTATTTCCGAAGTGGATTGAAACAAGCAGGGCTCGATCTTTTAGAAGGTGAACATCCCATTGTCCCCGTAATGTTTTACGATGCAAAAAAAGCAAATGATGTGGCAAAGGCTATGCTTGCAAAGGGAGTTTATGTAAAAGGCTTTTCTTTTCCAGTGGTGCCAAAAGGAAAAGCTCGCATTCGTTGCCAGGTTTCTGCAGCTCATACGCGGGAGCAGCTTGATAAAACCATTGATGCGTTTAGTAGCGTTGTAACGAAGAAATAAGATTTTCTCCCTCCCCTTAATCCCCTCCCGCTAGGAGGGGAGAAAAAGTTGAAACATGAAAAAGAAAACTCGAATTATTTTTATTTGTACGGGTAACGCCTTTCGATCGCAGATGGCAGAAGGGTTTGCGCGTCACTATGGTGCTGATAAAGTTGAAGTGTTCAGTGCAGGCGTGATGGCAAGTGGAGTGCATCCGGTTGCCATTGAAACCATGGGTGAGCTTGGGATTGATATTTCAGGTCATACTTCAGAGAAAATAAATTCTAACTTGTTGAAGACGATGGATTATGTCGTTACTGTTTGCGACAACGCCAAAGAACATTGTCCTTATGTTCCTGAAGCCAAAAAAGTTTTGCACTGGTCAATCCCAGATCCTTATCGCGCTGTTGGCACGCTCAATGAACAAAAGGTTTTGCGAGAGACAAGAGATGATATCGAACGAAGAGTGAAAGAATTGCTAGAGCAGATTAGTTCTGAAGTTTAGGGCGTGTTCTCAATTTGAGAGCTTGTCATTCCCGCGAAGGCGGGAACCCACAATTTTCTGTCATTGCGAAGGAGCGTAGCGACTGTGGCAATCTCCTCGTTCAAATGTTAGAGGAGATCCTTCGTTACACTCAGGATGACAGCAAAGTGTTTGAATTGCTGGATCCCCGCCTTCCTGCCAAAGGCAGGCAAGCGCGAGGATGACAAACTTAAATCTCTTCCTTCGTAATGACACAGAATTGCCAGAATTACTTTTGCATAAGCAGTTGTTGCAGGGATGTGCGATTTGTTTCGAGCTGAAGAGGGTTTTGAAAATACCAGACAGCTGCAAAAAGAAGTGCCAGCGTCAACAACGCTCCAAGCAAGACCAGCAGCCATGCTTTGGTTTTGTTGAGGCCAAGAGTAAAACTTTCAAAGGTTTTTTCTAAAAGATTAGTTCTCATAATTTTCCATTAAAACTTCTTGTTCAATCTGATAAGAACCAGAGCTGTCATCATTTTGAGTAAAACGTTCCAAAGCTTGAAGAAGAAATTCTGAATTTTTAAACAGCTTTCCTTTAAAGGCAGCGCCGCAAAAACGAAGGTCTGTTTGGTTTAGCGGGCGACCCAGTGATGGAATGTCATAGCTTGGCAGCGTTGAACTCATACGAGCAAAAAAACCATTTAAATGTTCATCATCAATTTCTGGAAGTAAGAAAAGAAAAAGTCCATCTTTGTAATAAGCAATATTGTCGCCAAGACGAATCAGTTTTTTGAGGGCGAAATCAACTTCGTGCATAAGCTGGTCGGCTGCAAACGATGTGTTTTTAGCAATGGTTTTGTAATTAAGTATTTGCAGCATAGCCAAAGAAAATTGAGATCGGTAACGGACACTGCGCTCAAATTCTTGATCGAGTTGTTGTTTAAAGTGAGAGAGCCCGCCAAACTGGTTCCAATAGTAGCGATAGAAAGCTTCTTTTTTTGCCAACAATTCTTCGAAGCTTCCTTGTTCTTTTAAGTGGCCATCTTCAAGCACCAGAATGTTGTCGGCAGTTTTGATGGTGGAAAGTCTGTGAGCAATGACAATAACCGTTTTGTGCTGGCGAAGTTTTAAAATGGTTTCTTGAATTTTCAATTCGCTTTCACTGTCAAGCGCGCTTGTAGCTTCATCAAAAATAATAAGATCGGGATCTCGCAAAAGCGTGCGCGCAATTGCAACGCGTTGGCGTTGTCCGCCAGAAAGAAGCTCGCCCGCAAAACCAACCTGGCTATGAATTCCGTGAGGAAGCTTTTGGATGAAATCATAGGCGCCCGCAAAACGTGCTGCATCTATAGCATCAGCTTCAGTTCTGCTTTCATTGCCGTACAAAATATTTTCCAGCACAGTTCCTTTGAATAAATTGAAGTCTTGAGCAATCATGCCAATATGATTTCTGAGGCTATTCACGCTTACTTCACAGATGTTTTGCTGATCAATAAAAATGGCACCGAGGCTAGGCTCAAAAAAACGCATCAGCAAATTGACCAGCGTTGATTTTCCAGCACCACTTTGGCCAACAATGGCAGTGAGTGACTTTGCGGGAAATTGTACGTTGAGATCTTCTAGAATGTGTTCATCTTTTTGATATTCAAAGCTAAGGGCCTTGGTTGATATGGCTCCGCTTGTGACTTCAAGTTCTTTTTCTGCTTTCTTCTTTTTAAGTTCACTTCGGTTGGAGAAAACTTCTCGCACTCTTTGCATGGAAACTACATTTGTTTTCCATGAAGTAAAAAGATGGATGAAAGATTTAATGGGATCGCCAAGCATTTCCAAATACAGCATGAGCGCTACAATTTCGCCAATGCTGAGTTTGCCCACCACAACATTGTAACCAAGATACCACGTAAGAAAAACGCCCCACATTTGAAGGGTGAGCGAGTTGGAAAAACTATGCGTGATTTCAAGCAAGCGTTCTTTAAGCCCAATCTTGAAGCGGTTTTGCACGAGTCTAGAAAACGAAAGGGCTTCTTGTGTTTCTTGCCCAAAAGCCTTGATGGTACGGATGCTGGGAATTTTCTCGTGCAAAAGGCTCATGATTTCGGTGTCCGAATCGATGGCTTCATTTTTTACACTTTGTAAGCGATGAGCGAAAAATTTTGTTTCTAAAATATAAAGAGGAATAGCGAGTGTGGCCAAAAGAGTGAGTTTTGGGTTCATGTAAAAAGCCAGCAAAAGCACTACCACAAACCTTCCGCCGTCGATGAGAAGCGTTGGCAACAATGACATAATCATGCCCATGCTGTTGCCAACGTCTTCGGTAAGACGGTGCATAAGATCTCCGCTGCTTTTCTCTTGGTGAAACGCCAGCGGCAGTTCCTGCAAATGCTGATAAAGCTGGTACATCAGTTTGTGTGTTGCTTCTTGTTGGGCATAGAGTTCGAGGTAATCTGAAACAGCGCCTAGCAAAAGTTGAGAAATGTAAATGGCAACGATGCCCATAATGCAAACGTTGAGCAGTTGCAGGCTGTGCAGAGGATAGGCGTAATCGAATAAAACCCGTGTGAGCAGCGGCGCTAAGAGCGAGAGCAAAACTGCAACGGCGGTGAAAAAAAGCGCAAAAAGAAAAAAGGAAAAATATCCTTTTAGGTAACGGTGAAAAAATAAGATCTGCTTTAAGCCCCCAAACATTTTGTGAAACTATCGCAGTTGCGTTTCCGGTGCAAGATAGTTCGATGGTTCAATGGTGCAATAGTGCAATGGTGTTTTGTTTGTCATCCTGAGTGTAACGAAGGATCTCCTCTGACAATTGGCCGAAGAGATCACCACGTCACTACGTTCCTCGTGATGACAAGCAAATTGTAAGAATTGCCAGAGGAGTTTGCCGCAGCCGCTCCGCAATGACTGCAAGTCTCCTCAATTACAGAGATTCAGTTGATTTTCCGCAGAAAGCTTTGTAGAGCGTTCGTTACTTAAGGAGGTGCTATGCACTTATTGAAAGAATTGACGGAAGCTTTTGGTGCCCCAGGATTTGAAGATGACATTCGCAAGATTGTTTTGCGCGAACTGAAGGGGCTTGTTGATGAAATTAAAATTGATAAAATGGGAAGTGTCATCGCCCTCAAAAAGGCATCAATAAAGGGCAAGAAGCCAGCGCTTAAAGTGATGTTGGCTGGACATATGGATGAGATTGGATTTGTGGTTCGTTTCATTGATGCACAAGGTTTTCTTCGCCTAAGCCCGCTTGGTGGTTTTGATCCCAAAACGCTTATAGCAAAAAGAGTGATGGTGCATGGCAGATTTGGTTCGCATCTTGGTTTGGTGGGCACAAAACCTGCGCATGTGTTGAGTGACGAAGAAAAGAAAAAAGTGCCAGACCTTTCGGAACTCTTTGTTGACCTGGGACTTTCTGTTGCAAAGGTAAAAAAGGACATTGAAATTGGAGATCCTGTTACTTTGGTGCAAGAGTTTGCCGAAATTGGTGATTTGGTTACCGCAAAGTCGCTCGATAATCGCGTGGCGGTGTGGACCTTACTAAAAACGTTACAAAACCTCAAAAGCAAAAAGTGCGGCGCTGATATTTACGCCGTGTTTACCACTCAAGAGGAGGTTGGCCTCAGAGGCGCTATTGCCAGCGCTTTCCACGTAGACCCCGATGTGGGCATTGCGGTGGATGTAACACTTGCGTGTGATATTCCAGGAGTGAAAGAGGAAAACTTCATCAGCAAACTTGGCGATGGTCCAGCTTTACAAATTACGAATGCCGCGGCCATTAGCAATCCAAAACTGGTTCGTTTTATGAGAAGTGTTGCGGACAAAAAGAAAATTAAATACCAACTCGAATTACTTACTCGTGGCGGAACCGATGCTGGTGGTATTCAGCGGGCAGGCAGTGGTGCTGCGGTGATGACCATGTCCATCCCCACCAGATATGTGCATACGGTTGTGGAAGCCGCCCACAAAAAAGATTTGCAGGCAGGAGTGAGTTTGCTTTCGGCAGCATTGCAGGAGATTCACACTTCAACCTTTACGTATTAAACAAGGAGTTTTTATGAAACGTTATAATCTTGCACCTTACGTTGCTGAATTTTTCGGAACATTTTTCTTGGTCTTAATTGCTTGTGGTGCCGTGCTGCTTTCGCAGTTGGGGTTTGTATCTGCGGCCATGGTGCCTCTTGCGTTTGGCGCAATTATTTCGGTGATGGTGTATACGCTGGGACATATTTCTGGAGCACACTTCAACCCCGCGGTGACCATTGCCTTTTGTGTGGCCAGGCATTTCCCGATGCGGAAAGTATTTGGCTATATATTGGCGCAGTGCTTCGGCGCGCTTTCGGCTTCATATTTACACCTTAAACTTTTTCCTTCTGGCCACGATTTTGGAATGACGCATTTTGTTTTGGGCATCTGGCCAAGTTTTGGCATTGAATTTACGCTCACCTTTTTGCTGATGTTTGTGATTATGAGTGTTGCAACCGATACGCGTGCCATAGGTGAAATGGCGGGCATTGCGATTGGAACAACAGTGGCGCTGGCTGCCCTTGTGGGGGGAAGTTTGACAGGCGCTTCACTTAATCCTGCTCGCAGTATTGGACCAGCAATTCTAGCGCAAGATTTTTCAGGACTGTGGCTTTATCTTGTTGCACCTCTTTGTGGCGCCATTGCAGGCGCTGTTGTTTACAAAAGCATTCAGTGTAAAAAAGAGACTGGAAGCGGCCCAGCGGGGTGTTGTTGAAGATTTTCCCTTCCAAATTGGGGTTGACGAGCTTGGAAGCTGTCTGTTAGAGACTACGCGATTGTTAACCCTAAAGCTATGGAGGCATTATGTTGCAGATAGGTCAGAAAGCTCCCCGTTTCACTATGGATGCTGTTATTGGAAAAGGTGATTTTGTTACCGTTTCTTCAGATAAATTAGAAGGAAAATGGAAAGTACTTTACTTCTATCCGCTCGATTTCACGTTTGTGTGCCCAACTGAAATTACCGCCTTCAACGAACGTATTGCAGAATTTGAAGCTCTCAATACCACTGTTATTGGATGCAGTACCGACAGCAAATTCAGCCACAGAGCATGGATCCAGTCTGATCTTGGCGAAATGAAACATGCTCTTGCAGCTGACCTTTCAAAGCAAGTAGCTCGTGATTATGGTGTTTTGCTTGAAGATGCTGGTATTGCTCTTCGCGGACTTTTCATTATTGGCCCAGACAATAAACTTCATTATCAACTTGTTCATGATCTTGGCATTGGCAGAAATGTAGACGAAGTTCTTCGCGTGCTTCAGGCTATTCAGTATGTAGAAAAATCAGGCGGCGCTGAAGCATGCCCCGTTAACTGGAAGCCAGGCGGCGAAACCCTTCGTCCTCAGTAATGAAGTAGAACAAAATGAAAAGCAAAAAGCCAATTCTTGAAAAGGAATTGGCTTTTTTTTCACTTACTAATTCCCAAACACAAACACAGAGCCTTGGACTGATCTTATTTTTCCAAAATCGAACTGTGCTTGCGGGAGAGTGGTATTCATCAAAGTGTTTTTTGCAAGGCTAGTAGCAGTTGAAAGCAGTTTATGTTGGGCAGTATAATTGAAACGAACATTTCTTCCAATAACGATGCTGGATTTTTCGATTGTTTTATTCCAACTTGGATCAACATTTCTTCCCATTTCTTCAAGGACATCAGGAATCTCTCCTTCAAAAAAACTTACTTCAGTAAACTGAGAAGTTCCTCCAAATTTTTTTAAACCAAGTGATCTGAGGCTTGAAAAATTAAGGCTACCAAGCTTGCTATTGTTATAAAGAATCAATGCACCATTTGTGTTTGTAAGCACTGGCATTTCTACAGAAGTTAATTCTGAAAGGTGTGCCAAAAGAATATCCTCAAATACAGAAGTTAAGGCTGGTGCACTTATATTTTTTAACTTGGGCAATGATAATGAGGGAAAGACTTCCAGTAACAACGTTTAGCTTATCAAGTGATAGTGTTTCAAGTTCTGTAAGAAGATAGACTTTGAATAAACCATTTACACGCTCAAGCTGTGAAAGGTTGAGTGTTTTGAGTTTTCTCATGTAACCACGTAGCATGAGTTTTTCGTTTACTTTTTGCAGATTGCTTAAGTCAAGTTGCTCAAGATTTATGAGTCCATGGAGATAAATATTGTTTGCTTCAGTTAGTGATGGTGCAGATAAACTTTGCAGAATTTCTGCGTTTCTAACTGTGAGGGATCCCGTGCTGAAAAGGGGAAGGTTGATGCTTGTAATTGTTCCTTCAAGGTGTTCGTCATTTCCATCGCTAATAGTAAGGTTTGCTGTAAGCAAAGAAGGAAAATTTATATCAGTAAGACTGTTTGATTGAAGGATAAGTGAATCTGTTTGGGTTAAAAAAGTAAAATCTACAGAAGCCAACTCACTATTTTCTTGAAGCGTGATGGTTGTGGTAGATGTCAAATGTTGCAAGTTGATCATTTCAAGTTGTGGGTTGCTTGTAACGAAAATGTTATCCGTTTCTTTGAGGTACGGCATCTTGAATTCAACTAAGGCATTGTTGTCATGAATGTTAATATTTTGAGTAACCTTTCCAATTTTTTCCAACTGTTGCCACTTTAAAATATCAACAACTCCAGTTAAGTGGATACTTCCCTCAATGAGACACTGTTCGGGGGAGAGGAGGTGGAGAGTAGCTGCCGTAACATTGCCACGAAATATATGAGCATCAGAACCCGCTGCGTTGGCACAGGTGCTTAAGTCATCATCAATATTGGCAATGCCGTCACCATCCATGTCGTCATCGCACACATCACCAATGCCATCGGCGTCTAAGTCAAGCTGGTCGGCGTTTGCAGCATTCGGGCAGTTATCAACGCCATTGTGGAGTCCATCGCCATCTACGTCACCATTCTCATCTTCGTCGCAGGCATCTCCGGTGGCATCACCATCGGTGTTGGCTTGATCGGCGTTTGAAACAAGAGGGCAGTTGTCTGCATTGTTGGGAATTCCATCGCCATCGAGATCGTTGGGGCTAATGCCAGGCGCAGGAGGAACAACTGGAGCAGGCGCGCTGTCACCAGAGCATGACGCAAGAGCAAAAAGAACCAGGCAGAGAATGGTGAAATATTTTTTCTTCATGGTGTTATTCCTCAGATGTGAGCTTGCGAGCTGAAATGCTCAAAACAAGTTTTTTAAATATCTGATAAGTATAGCTTTTTTAAGCCCCAGAAACAAGCGTAGCTTTGGGAAAGTTCTTTTTTATTCCCTTTTTGGGTTAAATGCCCTAAAGTCTTGATTCTTTTAGTTCTTTTTAAGTTTTGATGTGCCCAGAAAGACCATAGCTATGACATTATCAGCCAAAGATCTCCTTCAGCCCTTTTCTGTGACGGGAGCCTACGAAGAAAAAGTAGGCTTAGAACTTGAGAAGTTTTTGCTCGATGCCAAGACCCTTCTTCCTCTCTCCGTAACAGGAAAACGAAGCATCCAGGAACTTTGCCAGCAATTGGTGGATCACTATCACTGGATGCCTTGTGTTGAAAATGGCCTCATCATTTCTCTTGAGCGTGGGCATGAGCTTTTGTCCTTAGAGCCGGGAGGTCAGTTAGAGCTTTCAAGTGTTCAAGACGTATTCACCGATCATGCCTTTCACTACGAGCAAGCACACTTGAAAGAAATAAAAGCGCTCACCAAAGATTGGGATATCATCACCAGCGGGCTTGGCATGCAGCCGTTTGCAAAGGTAGATGAAATTGAATGGCTTGAAAAAGAGCGTTACAAAGTGATGCGTGCTTATCTTCCTACGAAAGGGAAGTTGGCAGCAGCGATGATGAAGCAAACTTCATCGTTGCAGGTCTCGCTTGATTTTAAAGATGAAGCAGATGCGTGCAAAAAATTTCAAACGTTAATTAAATTATCTCCATTGCTCACTGCACTTTTTTCGAATTCATGTTTTTCAGAAGGAAAACCAAACGGCTACAAGTCTTACCGGGCCTATATTTGGCAGTATACCGATGCAGACCGTTGTGGAGTGCATCCGCTTTTTTTTGAAAAAAGTTTTTCGTTCCAACACTATGTTGAATATGCGCTTGATGTGCCCATGTTCTTTTTAATTCGTGATGGAAAAGTGGTAGTGAACAAGCATCAAACCTTTCGAAATTTTTTGCAAAATGGTTTTGAGAAACATGAAGCAAACAGTGATGATTGGAATCTGCATCTTTCTACATTGTTTCCCGAAATTCGTTTGAAGTCATTTTTGGAAGTGCGAAGTTGTGATCGTCAAGCTTGTGTTTTAGCCTTTGCACTTCCAGTTTTGCTGAAGTCGCTTGTGTATGATGAAGAAGCGTTGAACGATCTTTCGCTCTTGCTTGATTTTGTTGACGTGTCAGTTTGCAGGGAAGCGCTTACGTCTGCAGCAAAAGAGGGAATGCAAGGCATGTTTGGGCCTTATCCTTTTTTGGAATGTGCAGCACAAGTGATGAAACTTGCTCGCAGCGGACTTGAAAGGCTTAAGCTAAAAAAACTCATTTCACCCTTCGAAGAAAAAGCCTTCGCACAACTTGAAGAAATGGCCATCATCCGCAAAAGCTCACCAGCAGATCTTTTGCTGTCTGCATATGAAAAAGGAAAAAACTTAAGAGACATCGTGCTTGAGAGTGATCTTTTCTGTGGTGCGTAATTTACCGCTTTGTCATCGCGAGTGAAACGTGGCGATCTCGGTTTTAGAATTGTCAGAGGAGATTGCTTCACTTCGTTCGCAATGACAGCAAAGTGTTTTAATTGCTGGGTCCCCGCGTTCGCGAGGATGACAAGGTGGAAGAATCCACACTTTCTCTTACCTTAGCTCTAAGTGTTGCAATCACCTCTTCACGTACTCTTTGATTTGTCGTTCTCGTGTTGAACGGATCGTGTCCGCCACAGTAAGGCAAAAGTTTAAAGCCAAAGGCTATGCTTAGTGCCTGATAAAAAGAGCGAGTGGTGAAGAGGGGATTTTCGTTATTTACTCCTTGAGGATATTGATCGTCGTTTGTTCCCCATAATAAAGTTACTTCAGTTTTTATTTCGTCAAAACCTGCTTCAGTTCGAAGCGCTTTCAGTTTTTCTTCACGCGCTCTTGTTTCATCTTCTGTTTCTAACGACCAATCACGCTTCCACAATTCATCGATGTTTGGATCAAGTTTTCTTAGCTCAGATAAACGTGCTTCAAGTTTTTTTGGGATTTTCCATTGTGAGTGTGCAGCTTTTGCTTTCCAATATGCGGCTGTTGATGTTTTCTTTGCAGCATCTTGCATGGCTTGAAATACTTCTGGGCTAAGGCTTTCCGGAGTGTCTCCTTCAAAGTAACCATCAAGTTCCAAGACCCATTTCCAACCGGGATAGTTAAACTCTCGCGCCTCATTTCCAAGCGAAGCCAAAACAAAGTTGGTAAACGCAGGGCTGTAAGCTGAAACAATAAATGCTGATGCAAAGGTTTGGGGATGCGCGAGAATGTAGTCTAGCAAAGTGCTGCCACCAAAGCTACGGCCTAATGCAATTTTGGGAAGGGTATTGTTTTCAACGGAGTTCGCGTGTGCATCAATAGTTGTGATCAGCTCTTCAAGTGGAAGATCTTGATCGCCTCCACCATGGTGTGGCCAGGAAAGACCCGTTGCAAAAAGCTTTGCGGCTTGGTGATTTACAATCCGTTTTGGACCATCAGCCTCTCGAAGATCCGAAAGAATTGAGGCTGCAGGAAAAAGTGAAGGCAAATCAGAATATCCCAGCCTGCCAATGCCAGGATAACAAAAGAGTGCACCTTGTACTTGAGGTGCGTCGGCAGCAAAACGAGATGGAACAAAGGTTTCAGCTCGAAGAGATTTGTTGAAAGTAAGGGTGAACGGAGCGCTAGCTTTTTTTTGAGCTTCGTTTTTTACAACTTCTAAGACTTCATCTGTGAAGAGAGGATTTCCAACTGGAATGTTTTCATCGCGAAAACTGTCTTGGTAAGCTCTGGCAATTTCTTTCCATTTTGAAGAAGCGAGCAGTACAGAAAGTGCGCCTCGTTCCAATCTACAAGCTGCGGCAAATGTGCTGGTATCAATGCCAAATCTGTTTGGTGCTTTTCTTGCGTTTACGGTAATAAGAGCTTGATCCATCCAGTTGAGAATAAAGGGAAGTTGTTGTGTCCAGAGCCTTTCAGTTCTGTCTGTATAGTAGCGAGCTCCTTGAGATTTTGGTTTGATCGATTTCAAAAGAGCATCAATTTTGTGATTACGCACAAGTTCAAAGGCATTTGCTGCGGGAAGCTTATCGCCGGCTTCTTCAATGAGTTTAAGCTCTTGCGCTTGTTGAGGGTTTAAAGAACCAAGTGTTTTTGCGTGCTGCAAGACAAGTTGGCGATGTTGAGTGAGACTTGGAGATGTCCACCAAGCTTGCAATGCTGGTAGGCGAAGTGGTGTGGAAAGTGTTGGTAATGTGGCCAGCGGAGAAAATGTTGAGGTCACGTTTTTCTATCCTTTTTTTCCCCCTTTCGTCAGTGTTTACAATGAACAGATAAAACAAAAACACCGACCTTTGGGGGTCGGTGTTGAGAGTGTTTGTTCTTTTTGCAGCTTACACGTTCACCTTCCCCTATGGGATATGATGAGCATGATGATGAAGTCTGTTCTGCATTCCTCGCCGTATATGCATTTGCGGGCGATGTGTCAAGAGCTAAAACATGAAAGGTCGACAGAGTATTTTAAGTACGCTAAAGAAATGGAGCTTAAGGGGGAAATATGAGAAGAATTTTTTTATTTATTTCAATAACACTCATAATAGTAGAGGTTTGGTTTTATTTTTCCTTCCCGGTTTTGCTGTGGTCACTTGTTTTGGTAGGGCCTTTTTTGCTGCTTGGCTTTCAAGATTACTTTCAGAAAAAAAGTACCATTCGTCGTAACTTCCCAATCCTTGGGCGTTTTCGCTATCTCTTTGAATCTATTCGCCCGGAAATAAATCAATATTTCGTTGAATCAAATACGGACGGAAAGCCTTTTAGCAGAGAAAAAAGATCCGTGGTGTATCAACGTTCAAAATTGCAGCTAGATACCTTGCCCTTCGGAACTCAGCGTGATGTCTATGCTTCCGGGTATGAGTGGGTAAACCATTCACTTGCACCCCAACATCTTGATCCCGAACATCTTCGCATCACTATTGGTGGACCACGTTGCACACAACCCTATACCGCAAGCATTTTGAATATTTCTGCTATGAGCTTTGGAGCCATCAGCAAAAATGCAATTATGGCCTTAAGTGGCGGCGCAAAAGACGGTCACTTCGCCTTAAATACAGGTGAGGGAGGAATCACCAAGTATCACCTTGAACCTGGTGCCGATATTATTTGGCAAATTGGAACGGGATATTTTGGCTGCAGAAGAGAAGATGGAACTTTTTGCGAAACCACCTTCGCCCGCAAAGCAACGCATCACAATGTGAAAATGATTGAACTCAAACTTTCGCAAGGGGCGAAACCTGGCCATGGTGGAATTCTTCCAGGCCGAAAAGTAGATCTAGAAATTTCGCAGATAAGAGATGTTCCTCTTGGCAAGCCTGTTATTTCGCCACCAGCGCATTCTACTTTTTCAACGCCAGTTCAAATGATGCAGTTTATTCAAAAGCTTCGAGAACTCTCTGGCGGAAAACCAGTTGGCATCAAGCTTTGCTTGGGGAAGCAGAGAGAGTTTATGGCCTTGTGCAAAGCAATGCATAAAACCGGAATCACTCCAGATTATATTGCTGTAGATGGCGGCGAAGGGGGAACGGGCGCTGCGCCACTAGAATTTTCCAACCATGTAGGAACACCAACGACAGAATCGCTTATCTTTATTCACAATGCCCTTGTTGGTTTTGGCTTACGAGGCATGATTAAAATTATTGCCGCGGGAAAAATGACCTCAGCCTTTGGCATGATTAAGCGGCTCGCCTTAGGTGCAGATGCCATCTATGCTGCGCGCGCGTTCATGCTTTCGCTGGGATGCATTCAGGCACTGCGATGCAATACAAATAATTGTCCAACAGGTGTGACCACTCAAGACCCTCAGCTTGTTGCGGGCTTGGTGGTGAGTGACAAAAGAACACGTGTGATGATGTACCATAAAGAAACCATGAAGGGGATGGCTGAACTCATTGGCGCCATGGGCTTGAAATCACACGAAGGGTTAAGCCCGCATCATGTCATAAGAAGAGTGAGCAATAACGAAGTAAAACATTATGGACAACTGTACGAATACCTCAAACCCCACCAGTTATTAACGGGAAATATTCCTCAGTCCTTCTCGCTTGCCATGAAATGTTCGCACCCAGATTCCTTTGCAAATGGAGATGAGATGAACTGATTTTTTTCTTGTACTTCAAAGAGTGAGGGATTAAGGCGATAGCCAAACGAGGGACAAGGAGGAGAATATGGACACATCACAGTTAGAGCGCGTTGCCAAGGCAATGGGAGCAAAAGGAAAAGGCATTCTTGCCGCGGACGAAAGCAATGGAACGATTAAAAAACGTTTTGATACCATTCAAGTTGAATCAAGCGAAAAAAACAGACAAGCCTACCGCCAACTTCTTTTCACAACAGAAGGTGCCGAGCAGTTTATGAGCGGAGTTATCCTCTACGATGAAACGATTCGTCAATCAACTGACGATGGTGTTCCATTTCCAAAATACCTTGAGCAAAATGGAGTGATCCCGGGAATCAAAGTGGATATGGGTGCCAAAGATTTGCCCAACTTTCCAGGTGAAAAAATTACCGAAGGGCTCGATGGGCTTTCAACGCGCTTGAAGGAATATTACGAACTTGGCGCTCGCTTTGCAAAGTGGAGAGCGGTGATTGAAATCAACGAAATTCTTCCAAGTGATTATTGCATAAAAGCAAATGCGCATGCGCTTGCACGCTATGCTGCTCTTTGCCAAGAGAACAACATTGTTCCCATTGTCGAGCCGGAAGTGTTGATGGACGGGGCTCACACGCTTTCGCGTTGTCGTGAAGTAACTGCAAAAGTATGGAAAATTGTGTTTGATGAACTTCGCGCAGCAAAAGTTTATTTGCCAGGCATGGTGTTGAAACCAAACATGATCATCTCTGGAAAAAAATGTGCACAGCAAGCAAGTGTTGATGAAGTGGCAAAAGAAACGGTGACTCTTCTGAAAGAATACGTGCCAGCGGAAGTTCCCAGTATCGTCTTTCTTTCTGGCGGCCAAAGTTCTATCGCGGCAACTGAACATTTAAATGCCATGAATAAACTTGGTGATTTGCCTTGGAATCTAAGTTTTTCCTATGGTCGGGCTTTGCAAGAAGACACGCTAAAAGCTTGGGCTGGAAAAAAAGAAAACATTTCTTCAGCAAAAAAAGTTTTTCTTCACCGCATTGAATGCAACGGCCTTGCTACTTTGGGAAAGTATACTGCTGGCTAAGAGCTCGCTTTAAAAATTATGATGTATTTCAAATATTTAAACAGGAACCTCAGAAGAAATGGTTCCTGTTTTTTTAATCTTGCTCTCCCCTAAAAAGAAAGTTTAGACTCGGCGGCCTATGAAAAAAATATCTAAAAAAGGAGGCTTTCGATGAAGCGCTTCACCTTGTTCTGTTCTTTCCTTTTTCTTCTTTCTTGCGGTTCGTCGGGAACAAAAACAAAGAGCCTCACGTCGTCACCGCCACCTTCGGAAGGGTTTCCCACAACGCCAGTCATTGAAGAAATTGGTGTGGATGTCAGCGCTGTTCCGAAATGGATAGGGCTTGATCAAGTGAACAGAAAATACAGACCTCAAGATGCTGTTCCTTACGTTGAAACATTTGGCATTTCTGCAGCGAAAAATGAATTCGAAGCTTTTCAGGTGGTGATGAATGGTGAAGCTTTGGGAAAGCAGATTGAGGCTGTTACGCTTTCGGATCTCTCTCATCAAAATAACCATGTCATTCCAAAAGAGCAATTTACTGTTTATCTTGAGGAACTTTATCACGTGCCCCAAGCTTCAAACGATGAAGGTGCCGCAGGGTTTTGGCCAGATCCTCTTATTCCAGCAGAAGATGAAGTGTTTCATGAAAAAAGAAATATCTTTCCTTTGTCGATTGCTCCAAACGAAACCAGAGTATTGTGGATTGAAGTTTTAGTTCCACAAGATGCTGAGGCTGGCTCGTATTTGGGAACGGTAAACCTTCAAACGAGCGACGGCGATATGAGTGTTCCCATTTCGCTTCATGTCTATAATTTTGCGCTTCCTTCAACTTCAAGTTTGAAAACTGCGTTTGGTATTGGCTGGGATGCTGCGTGCGGTGCACATCATGGAGGGTACAATGAGTGTGGTGGAGATGCTGGAATAGAATATTACAATACGATGTATGCACGTTTTGCTTTGGACCATCGCATTTCACTCGATTCATTTGTGTACGGCTGGCCACGGCAAGGGCAGAGTTGGAATCACTTTGATGAACTCTACGAACCCTTTTTAAAAGGGAGTAATAAAACACGGCTTCCCTTCGCAAAACTTACCAGCATGCGATCTGAACTCGCAGCAGGTGTGCAAAACATTCCGCAAGAGCTGCTCTTCCGCATGCAGCATTGGCAAGAAAAAGCTTGGAACGGAACAACACTTTTTCACTACACTTGTGATGAGCCACCAAACGGTTGTACTTGGCAGTCCATTCAGCAAATAGCGCCTGCTGTTCAATTGTCTGGCATGCAGACTTTGGTGACCACAGGTTTTCCTCAAGCGAAGGCAAATAATCTTACTTCACTGATTGATATTTTAGTTCCCGCAATTAACTGGGTTGGCACAGGTTTGCCGTTTGGAGAGCGCGACGATTACGATGATTTTCTCAGCTCAAATCCAAAGCATGAATTGTGGTGGTATCAATCTTGTCTTTCCCATGGATGTGGAAATGGTTGTGAAACCAGCGTGGGAGAAGGGTTTACGGGTTATCCTTCGTATGTGATAGATGCTTCAGCGTTGCAAGCAAGAGCAATGGAATGGTTTACGTTCCAGCAGGATGTTGGAGGAGAACTTTATTTTTCAGTTGCCGAACAACTCTCCAGCTCATGGAATGAGGGAGGTTTGTGTGCTTTCTCAGGATCAGGCGACGGAACCTTGTTGTATCCGGGTTTGCCGTCTCGTATCGGTGGTGAACGAGGTATTCCACTTGCTTCAATGCGGCTTAAGCTTATTCGCGAGGGTTTAGAAGACTACGAATATTTGAATATGCTCAAAAGTCTAGGCGAAGAAGATCTTGCAAAGGCATTTGCACAGCAACTGTTTCCGGATGTGCAAGGAGTGACAGCGGTAGATCCAAATGCGCTGTACGAAGTGAGAAATCAAATAGCGCGGGCCATTGAAGCAAAATTGTAAGCGATGGATGAGACGCAGGAGCTAGTACCAGAATTTTTATATGGACAGAAAGTATCAGTTTTTGTATAGTTACTGTCCGTATGAAATTAAACAAGAAAAAACAGGAAGTTATAGCTGATTTTTTGGTGAAAAATGAAGGGGTTTTCAGTACTTCAGAGCTACAAACCCTTTTACAAGTTGGAAGTAAACTTCAGTTTTATCGCGAGGTGAGTAAGTTAGAAAAAGAAGGCATTCTCACTTCATTTATTCGAGGAATATTTGTTTCTCAAAATCCAAATTTAGAAGTGCTAAGTCAAAGACTTCAAGCAAAATCATATCTAAGTTTAGGTACTGCCTTAAGCAAACACATGCTGATTGGTTCAGTTCCAGCAAAAACCGTATATGCAATAAAAATTGGGAAAAAAAGAAAATACCAAAGTACATATGGGGAGATTATTCATTTAGGTATTTCACCACATTTGTTTTTTGGTTTTGAAGTGAGTAACGGCATTTGGATGGCAAATAAAGAAAAAGCTTTTTTAGACACGCTCTATTATCACCTTAAGGGACAACGATACTCTTTCGATATTTTTTCCGACATTGCCCTCGAGAAACTTAATTTAAAAATTATAGATCGTTATCTCAAAAAATATAAAAATAAAAAATTTGTAAGCTTTGTAAGGAGTTTCTTTCATGATTGATATTCATTCAAATGAAGCACTGATGGTTTGGATTATAAACCGAATGGCTGAACTTTATCCTAAGAACGCTATTCTCAAGGGAGGTATGGTTTTGCGGCTGCTGGATTGTCCTCGTTATACAAATGATCTGGATTATGTTTTTGTTCCTTTTTCATCAAAAAAAGAGGTGTATCCTTTGATTAAAAAATTGCTTCAAGAATTGCCAGGCGCAAAAATTGAAGCAGCATTTCACTCAACTTCGCTTCGCGTATCAATACAATATCAACAGTATCAAACTCAAATTGAGGTGAATGTTTCGAAAGCGTGTAAGACAGAACCTATAAGTACAAGTTCGCTTTCAAAGCAAAATAATCAATTCCCGCATATTGTTTCGGTAATGAGTTTTGATGTTTCGCTTTCAAATAAATTAGCCGCTTGGAATGAACGAGGTTTAATAAGGGATCTTTATGATATCTACTTTTTCCACTCTATTTTAAAAATCAAACCGGATAAAGAAACGTTGAAAGTGCGTTTGAAAAATGTTCACTCGCAAAGAAAAGTGAAATTACCAAAACAAATGACGTTTAAAGAATTTAAAGAAAGGTTAATGGATCAAGCTAAAAAGCTCACACAAAAAGACATTGATGATGAACTAAGAGATTATTTACTTTTGGAAGAAAGAGCTGGGTTAGATAAAAAAATCAAAATAGCTCTTTTTCAAATTTGTGAGTTATTGTAGCGATAAACATAATCCCATCAATGCTTTCCCGTCGACAGCAAATGGTTTGAAATATTTCGATCGAGCTTGTAAATGTCTTCGCGAAATTCCATTTTATCTTCTTTGTTTTTCCATGCGGTCCAATAATTGATGTAAATAGGAAGTGGTTTTTTGATATAGACTGTTGTTTCTTCTGGTTTGTTCATGGATTCAAAGATTTTCTTTTCGCCCCAATTTTTTTTATCGTTTAGGAGATATTGCGCAAGCCACATGGGCTTTTCCAGGCGAATACATCCAGAGCTAAAAGCGCGGTGGTGTTTCTGAAAGAGCGATCTACTTGAAGTGTCGTGAAGATAAACCGCATGCTTATTGGGAAACATAAATTTCATATGGCCAAGAGCATTGTTGTTTCCAGGCGCTTGAACAAAGCGAAAAGGGAATTCATCTTCTTTTGCATCTTTGTATTTTTCCCATTCAATAGTTGTGGGATCAATTTCTTCTTTTCCATTTGCGGCGTGATAAACAAGTAAGTTCATTTTTTCTGCATAGCTTGGATCTTGTATAAGTTCAGGCACTTTGTCTTCAACGGCAATAGTGTAGGGTACATTCCAAACAGGACTAAAAACAATATAGCGGATGGTGTTGTGAAAAATTGGAGTGGGCCGTTTTTCTTGGCCTACAATTACTTTCATGTTGATGAGTTCGTTTTCATTTTCAAACAGCTGCAAGCTGTAGTTGGGAACGTTCACCCAAAGGTAACGATTTTCTAAGGTATGAGGAAGATGGCGAAGACGTTCGAGGTTGGCGATGATTTGATTTTTTCTCTCTTGAGGATTCACATTTAATGCTTGAATGGTTTGTCTGCCTATTTTTCCATCAGATTCTAAACCGTGACGATGTTGAAAAGTGATAATTGCTTCTTTTACTTCTTCAGAATAAAGCATGCTTGCATTATCATGGCGTGATTTAAGATCGCCCCAAAACGCAAGCCTAGAGCGGATAAGCGGGAGAGATGGTTTTTCTTCATTCAGGGTTTCAATGGTTTCTTGAGGTGGAATAGTTTTCCATTCTGAAGTTTTTTCAACGAACTCTTCTATTTCTTCTAAAAGATCCAATAAATTGGCATAAAGTTTTAATGTGGGCTCATATGCCGAAAAAAAATCTTCAAGTTTTTTTTCAGTTGCAGCTTTAAAAAGATGAGGCGCTATATTTTGTCTTTCAACGTCACTTACTTTTCGTGGAGTGTATGTTTCATCGTTTAACTTTCCGCGATGCAGATGAACAGTGTAGTTGAGGGCTGCATTAGTGAGAGCAAGTTCAAGCGAAGCTATCTCTTGTGGTTTTAATTTTCGCTTCCACTTTATTTTTCCTTTTTTCGTTGCCAACAATTTTACGATAAGATCTTGGTGATAATCTTTTGGTGAGAGTCCTTTTTTATTACTGCTCAGTACTATTTTGATCAGTTCAATTCCGGCGTCATTCAATTTTTTTTCATCAGTCCAGAATTGTTTGTAGTGATGTGATGCATAAAAAGTGTGGAGAGTTTTGGGAGAGATATCTCGTGGCGTAATTTGCGCCAAGACCTTTGGCTGCTGCATTAGCTGTGAAAAGGTTTTGTTTGTCTCTGCAGAAAGTGAGGAGATATGAACAAGAGAAAGAAGCAGCGCCAGAAAAAAGATGTGGCGTTTAGAAAAAAATGAATGAGGAAATGAAGATAATTGCTTTTTCATAGGCTTGCTCATTACGGCGTGTAGACAATATTGCTAATTCTGTCATTGCGAGTTTTGCGAAGCAAAGCGCGGCCTGCCCGTCCGGCAGGCGGGCAATCCCCTCTGACAATTCTAAAATCGAGATCGCCACGTCACTTTCAGTTCCTCGCGATGACATGCGCTAAATTTTATTAAAGCACCGCATGTCCTAGCAAGCCTTATCTAGCTCTGCAAGTGAAGTGTTTCTATTCTTCACTCTCAAGAGTAGCGAGCAAATCCGCAGCCAAACTTGAATAGGGTGCAGTATCGCTTTCCTTCATGGCACTTAAGATGACACTGCAACGTTCGGTTTCGGTGCTGATATAAGATTCGCAGTATGCCACAAGGTCATCAAGAGCATCTATCGTGTTTGTGGTAGAAGTTGGTGTAAGCAAGAGCCCACTTATAATATTTTCGATAAACATACTTCCGTTTTCATTAACTGGAAGATTGAGCGTAAGTTCACGAAGGTATCCAGCGGCATCTGCACCTTGGGTTGGCGAGTTGATATGTTCAAAAAGTACATCAATGGCATGGCTTCTGATGCCGATGTTTGTTGTGTTTAAGGCTTGGCTGTAAACTTCTTGTAGGTCGACATCATCTTCGTTTTCACTATCAACACTATTTGGAATAGCGCCAAGGGTGATAGCTGGAGTTGAATCTTCAGGTGCTTCTGCTGGAGCTTCCGCTTTCCTTGCTTCTTCTTCGGCCGCTGCTTTTGCTTCTTCAGCTCTGCGTTCGTTGTAGGAGGCGATGCTATCTTCTAAATCGTAAAGAGGAACAGAATTTTCACTGTTTGCAATATCGCTTAAATAAGAAATGAACTCTTCACTCGCTTGATCACTGTCTACAAGATTTACCCAGTCGTTGATCAGTTGATTGCGAACAAGCTCTTGTTCAAACGAAGGCGCTCCATCTGCATTTCGGGTGAAGATAAGTTCAACGGCTTGATCGCGAAACTGTTCATCAAAGCGTGCTAAGCGGCCAAGAATTTCGAACGAACCCACAACTCTATTGTTGGCAGCAGCTTTTAAAAGTAAAAAGGCTTCGTCGGGATGTTCGCCATACAGCTGAGTTTCCACGAAGTTGAGCACTTCTTGCTGAGCTTGTTCAAAGTTATCATTATTAAGCATTTCAGTAAGAAGATAGTTTATATTACGAGGATTCGCCTTCCAAGCCGTGAAGAGATATTGCATGGCCTTTTGGTTTCCAAGCATGGCAAGTCTCATAATAATAGTTGCTGATGTATTTGATGGTCTTCGGGTTTCAAAGTGTTTAACAATGGATTGAATATCCAAAGTGACCAAAGTTTCTTTTAAAAAGGGTTCATTTTTGGTTTCATGAAATAATTGATACATTTCTAATAATTTTCCTGCTGATCTGAGAGTAAATGTGCCGTCTTCTTCTGCTGCACGTTTTAAAATTCCCACATAAACATTTTTGTTTTGCTTGAGGTGTTCAGCATCTTGCTTGAACTTTGGCGTGTCATTCAAAAATGCTTTGCTGTTATACTGAAAATGCATCTTGAATTGTAGTCTATCGTCATGCTCGTAGCTCGCTTGCTCGAGCAAGGCTTGGATATGCTCGCTAGAGACCAGGGCAGATTCTAAATCTTCGAGCATTTTTTTTGCTAAAGTATTTTGATCTCTGCTGCCATCTTCCTTCAATGCTTCCGTGGCAAGTTGTGTAATAATTCCAAAGGCCTTTTCATTTCTTCTGTCGTCTTCATTGCGAAAAACAAAGGCAAGCGCATCGATGGGTTTTTCTTGTTCGCTCTTATATTTTCCGCTGCGTTCGAGTGTATCAATGAAACCTAAGTCGAGATCATTTTGTTTTGCTTTTACGCCCCCAATATAAATTTCATATGCGTTGTGGATTATTTTTTTGGGATATTTTTTGAGGAGATCTTCGAATTTTAAAAAAGTTCTCTGAATTTGATAAATGCCACTATTTCCACCTCCCTGAGCTTTTTTCTCAGTCCAAGCAAGAACGGCTTTTACATTGATGCCATTATCAAAAAAATCGAATGCATCTTCAGAACATTGTTTTTGTTTTTCATCCAATTCTGGTGCAATAGGTCTCTCTTCCATGACATTTCTACTTTGTGAAGCAAGAGATTCAATGGTAAAGAGTTCATCTAAGCTTTCGCTTACTCCACCTTGTCCTTCGTTGACCACTCGCTTCAGTTCTTCCATGCCAATTGAATTACCGCGCCAGAGAGACAGGTCTGCTAGGGTCATTGCAATGCTTGTAGCTCCTGAGTTGTTAAACATATCATTGATCAGTGCTGTGCCCAGGTTGGAATAGTCTGGTTCTTTGTATTCTTTTTTTGAATGGTTTTGTTTGTAAATTTCTTCTAGATTTCCAAAAAGTTTTTTGTCACGGAAACTTTGAACTTCAATCAACAGCGCGATACCAACTGGAGTATATTTTCGGTATTCTTCAGAGACTGTAGCTTTTGCTTTCTCTCGAAAGCTTTGAAAACCAGCTTTAAGATCTGCTCTTATTCCAGAGGGGACATCATCACGAGAAAGAATATTTTCAATAAGATCGTATTTAATGAATGGTGAGAGTGACAACCATTCTGTTTGTTTTCCTTCTGGATTTATTTTCCAAAATGGATGGGATGAATGTTGAAGAACATGCAAGTAAGCTGCGTAAGCAGCTGGATGCCCAACATGAGTTCCCCACACGAGGATATGCTTGTAATCACTGGCTCCAGATGGGCCGATGCCTTCTTCGGCTTTTTGAAGAAAATCAGCATAAATTGAACTGGGCGATTTTCCAGGTTTTCCAAGGATAGCATTTTGTAAAGTTTCAGATCTATGGTTGAGCTGCTTTAAAATGTCATTGAAGATGGTAATACTTATGTGTTCGGGCTTATGTTTTAGCACAGAGAGAATAAAGCCATCAACTTCGAGCTGCTTTCGTTCATCAAGAGATTTGTTTTCCAATAAAGAGCCGGTGAGCTGACTGAGCGAAGGGATTTTGTCTTCAAGAGAATGAAGCGCGCTTTCACTGCTTAGTTTTTTAAGATCGAGTCTGTTGTAAAACTCTGTGAGTCGTTCGTGTTGATTTGCTGTAACAAAATGCGAAAATCGCTTCTCAAGTATTTGCTGAAGGACAAAAAAATCATCACGTGTAAAGTCTTCAACCTGCGAAGAAGAGCCTTCTAAGAATTTTTTTCCTTTTTCCAAGAGATCTTGAAAGGCAAGTTCATTCAAAAAGCTTTTTATTTGTCCATACTCTTCAGTGCTGTCGATGACTCTATCGTCAGAAATAGTTTTGCTGTTGAAAAACTGAGCGAAGATTTCTCCAAAACGTGCCGGATGAAGGCCGCGAGGAAGGAGTTTCAGTTTAGGGCGTGTTAACACTAATTGACAAAGAAGAGATAAAGTGAGATGTGGGAGGGATGGAACTTACAAAAGCTCAATATGAGCGTATTCGTGATTTACTTCCCACCCAACGAGGCAATGTTCGCGTTT
>Ga0210044_10001333_pt1 | contig 37622 bp, 34 predicted proteins | sample CryGey13umfilter_2_FD_183959 | JGI IMG/M metagenome (GOLD analysis project Ga0210044, IMG submission 183959) | Groundwater microbial communities from aquifer in Utah, USA - Crystal Geyser 4/9/14 3 um filter (SPAdes) (version 2) | ecosystem: Environmental > Aquatic > Deep subsurface >... | reverse complement strand
CCAGTCAATTTCGAAACAAGCTTTTCCAACCGACCGACTTGCTGCTCAAGAGATGATGCGCGCCGCTTCAGTGATGCGATTTCTGAACGGTATTGAGAGGATGTCTTCTTGAGTTTGTCAGTCTCACCACGTATCTCTTTGCGAGAAATTCGCGAGATTTCATCCTTCAATATTGAAGTAAGATTGGCCACAATTAATCCTCCTAGGATTGTTCACGGTGTTTTAGTAGCACTCTATGATTACTGCATTTACATTGTAGCCCATCAGGCTGCAAAGACTTAAGGCCAGTCAGGTCGGCAATTCGGCCATAGCTGCCGGTGGCATCCAGATGGGCCAACGGCCGGTATGAACGTGAAACGGTCTCCCGCGATAATTCCAGATGTCGCTCCTGACAAATAATAGCGTGAGGCCACGAAACACCCGAAATCCGAGGTAGTATCTGCAAACCATTCACCTCAGGTCTTTCCTGCATGTCTGAGCACGATCATTTCACGGCTGAGCCCGTCACTACGTTCCCCCCTTTCTGGCGCAGATTCTCAAGCTTTTTTCTCTATCCGATGCAGGCCGGTTCGTTCATTCGTATCGTCATATCTTCTGTGTTCGGCGGCGTTTTCTTGTTCGTGCCAAAAGAGTTTGGCAATCCGCTTTTTTATATTCTGGTGATCATATTTCTTAAGTACGCATTAACGGTGATGGGGCGCACCGCCAACGGCAAACTCGATGAGCCTGATGGTGTGGATAAGAGTAATGATGGGGACTTTGTTCAGCTCATCAAACAGCTATGCCTGTTCGGGATTATGTGCCTGCCGCTTGTGTTGCTCGACGAACTCTACGGGGAAGCAGGAAGAGTATTGGGGGCGGTGCTGTTTATTGCGGTGATTCCCGCTGGGGCCATGCTCCTTACCATGCACCGGAGTCTTCTTCAGGCACTCAATCCGGTCAGAATCATTCATTGCATTAAAACCATCGGCGCGCCCTATTGGTCGCTCTGTTTCATCCTGTTCAGTTTATATGGCAGCGGCGACTGGCTGCAAAGTTTCCTGACCGAGCATATTCATTCATGGCTGGCGTTGCCGCTGTTGAGCTTTGTGGTGTTCTATTTCATGGTCATTGCTGCCCATATTCTTGGTTACGTTATCTATCAATATCACGAGGCACTTGGCGCGCACGCTGCGGTGAGTTTTGAAAAGATGGAGGATAGTATCTCGCCGGACAGTCTTCGTAATCGAATGTTGGCGCGCCTGAGTTCATTGATGGCAGAAGGGCGCAATGATGCGGCGCTCGAACTGTTGCGTGATGAGTTGTGCGTGCGGATGGACGATATCGATCTTAATGATCGCTATCAAAAACTGCTGACGGCGACGGGCAAGCACAAGGCGGCAATGCAGCATGCCCGTCAATTTATTACCCATCTGGTGGCGGCGAAGCGCTTCTTTCAAGCATTGGATTTGTGCGAACAATGGCTGAAGTCAGATCCTGAATTCAAGCTGGAAGACTCGTACCAGGTGCATGAGTTGGCATCTGCCGCACATCTGGCAAAACGACAAAAACTCGCCCTCGATTTATTGAACGACTTCGATAAGAAATACCCGGATCATCCGCATATCCCGTCCGTGTATCTGCTCACGGCGAAGATATTGAGCGAGCATTTTCACAAGAACAGGGAGGCGATGCAGATCTTGCAAACCTTGCATACCAAATTCCCGGATCACACCCTTGCCGGCGATGCGCTTCAATACATGGAAACACTGGGCAGGAGTGCGGCAATCGGCTAATTTGCGCGCAGCATTCCGGCTGCAGCCTCTGCTTCTTTAGTCTGGGGGAATTCGCGGATCAATGCTTGTAGAGCCGGCTTCATCTTGTCTTTGCGCTTTTCACGCAGGAATCCACTCGCCAGCGCCAGCAGCACGGCGGGTATCTCGTTATGCTGTGGTACCGAGCTCTGAAGCCAGTTCGCCAATTTCTCGGCGTCATCGCATCGGTTGGTGATCGCAAAACGCTTTGCCAACTTCACGATGAGGTCAGCCTCCAGCCGGGGAGAGGGCTTGGCACACTTCAGGTATTCGAGAAAAACGCTGTGCGTCTGCTCGGATGTGGCGGCATCCATTGCATCCAATGAAAGCAGCTTTAGCGCGGCACGATGATAATCCTCGCCAGCCGGTTCAAATTTTGCCGCGCGAAAGGTGAGCAGTACCAGGTTTAGGTCGTGCGGATATTTTGTTTGCAGTGTCTTGAACTCACGCAGCGCCTTCTTGAACTCCATTGCGCCTAGGTAGTCTATCCCGCGCTGAAACGTCTGGCTATCTGCTTCATTGCTGTCGATTGTGGCGTGATACTGCGCTATCGGGGTCGGGTGCAGCAAACGATACAGCACCCCCATCGTGGCACCGCAGAGCAAGCCGCCAAAGTGCGCCATATAGGCAATATGTGCGCCTTGTTCGCTCAGAAACTGATACAGCTCGTTACCCAGCCATAAAGGTAACAAGGCAATAGCCGGCGCTCGAACGTAATCAAAGTAAAACCCCAGAGCAAAGAAAAAATCGATCTTTCTGAACCCGAAAACAACCGTGTACAGACCCATCATTCCCGCAATTGCGCCGGAAGCGCCCAGCAAGTTATTGTTGATTGGTGCGGTCAAACCAAACACAAAGACGGCTGCATAGGCGGAGGCGACGTATGCCAGCGCGAACAGCGCCTTGCCGACTACCATTTCCACCAGAAATCCAACCAGAAACAACACAACCATGTTGCCCAGCAAATGGTCGAAGCTTGCATGCAGGAAAGCGGATGTGAATGCGGTGACCGGGCTGGGTTGGTCTACTCGGTACACATAGCGGCTGGTAAACGAAAATAAGGATTCGTAGTTGTCGCGTTGCGCAGACCATCTATCGAATTCGGCTGCTTGCGGAGTAACGATGCGTCCTGCATGCAATTCCCGCATGAACGCCGCATCATTTTCCATGGAATACAGAGCGGAAGTATTTCGCTTCTTGAGGAGTTCGCCGAATTGATTTGAATCGGCAGCCCGGCCATTGTTCTCAAGATATTCCTGATAACGGCCAAACTCCCAATTCGGCAGATCGGAAGAAAGGTAATAGTCCGTCGCTTTTGCATCCTGGCGATCATCTCCCGCCTGAAGGAAAAAGAACACGAAGCAATTGACCAGAATAAGCAGAAGCGTAACGACCGGCGGGCGTTTCCAATCCACTCTGTTGCCAACCGGAATAATGAACACGATGTCTTGGGGCTTCCTAAAATTGAATCACCAGTTCAACCACGGAGTTATCGATTCGAATTTTTCGCAAAGAAACGGGGTCTGTCCCGGAATTTGCACAGAAATGTCAGCCAGATAGCGCAAGACAGGTTGGTTACAGTTTTCATTATTTTGTCTGACGGCAAAAGGGGCTCAAGGTCACATTGTTTTGTACCCGACCCTGGTCCCTTTTTGCTTGTGAGAAAAAACAACCAGCAGGTCTCCCATGTCGCTATCTCCAGTTGATCCCCGATTGTCCACAATCGACCCGAATTACCAAACTGCCGCCGAATAATGTTCGCGTATGTTCTGGTCTGCCGTCAGCAGGGGCGAGTCACGATGGGCGGCTTGGGCGACGATGATTCGGTCGAAAGGATCGCGCGTCCAGTTTAGAGTCAGTGCCGCGCCGACAACGGCGGCGAAGGGCTGCTTGCAGGTTTCCAGCCCGATATCGCGGCGCAAACTGTCGAGTATGGCGAGGGCGGTGCAGTTGATGCGGGCGATTTCATGCAGATAGGTTAGCTCCAGCTCCACCATGGGGGAAATGAGCAATTGTTCCGCTTCCTCAACGGCGCGCACACCCTGCGGCGTCAGGCGCGCCGCGCCATCCTGATAGAGCCAGACCAGGATGTGGGTGTCGAGATACAGTTGCTTCACAGCGTTGGTTTCCAGGCCTGTTCCCAGGACAGGTTGGCCAGATCGTCGGCATTGCCGTTAATGATGCCGGGGTGCGGCTTCAGGCCGGCGAGACGCTGTGCCGAGGTGTCGCGGACGATGCGCACCGAACCGCTTGGGCGCTGGATTTCTACGGCTTCTCCGGTGGCGACGACATGATCCAGGGTGCTGAAAAGCTCGGCGCGCAGACGGGTAGCAGTCAGGCGTGTTTGCATGATGGAGTCTCCGGTTTGTCGAATGTGTACATGTTAAACCTTGATATGTGCATATTCAAGCGCAAGAACCTCCCGATGCTGTGTGGCCGGCGAACTCGTGACGGGAAGCGTGGGAGCTTGCAGTCGATTAGATTTTCCATTTTTCAAAAAACAAACAATATAGTTTCCTTTGATGCGGGAATGAACTTGCGCCAACACCCGCAAGGGGGTAGCGGAAATATTTGGAGTACGTCCCCAATAATTTCCTTGCACCGGATGTTTGTTGTTCACATACGGCGCAATGCCCGTTGGTTATTGCGTATATGGACACCTCCCGTTTTGCAAGCAACGCGGCTGATGGTTTTGGGTGCAACTGCTTCCGTATATCCGGCTTCCTTATGGGTAGCGAGCTACCCGAGCCATGATGGAATTCGCGCGTAAGTTTCAAATCGCCCTAGCGGCTTTGCCGTATGTTTCCGGTAGTGAGCCATCGCAATAAGCTGAGTCGCCTACGCCGGTCTGACCTGTTTGCCATCAATTCGTTTTGCCATGCAATCGCTGTCGGTTGTCTCCTGCTAATGCTCCGTTGTCATCTTCCCGTTTGCGGGTAGTCCTGTCTTTTCTAGTCGGCGACCCGGTATGTTTCTTCACGGCTCAAGATCGACCATGCAATCCGCGCATTCTTGTTCGCCAGCGCCACGGTCGCGATGTTCTTGTTACGGCGCTTGGCTAAACCCGTCACCCAGCGGCTTCGCCCGTCGGTTTTGTTCTCCGCCGCTTTGAGTGCAGCTCGTGCCCCGTGTATCAGCATCATGCGCACGTACTTGTCACCACGCTTGCTGATGTGCCCCAGCCGGTTCTTGCCGCCGCTGGAATGCTGGTTGGGCGTGAGTCCCAGCCAAGCCGCCATGTCCCGCCCTTTGCTAAACTGTTTTCCGTTACCTACCGCCGACACCAGGGCGCTGGCTACGACCGGGCCGATTCCTTCAACAGCCAGCAGCCGCTTGATGCGTTCGTCTTCTTTCGCGTTCTGGGCGATGCGGGCATCGTAGTGCTTGATGTTGTCATCCAGTTCGCGAAGCTCATCGCCCAGCAGTTTCAGTAGCCTGCGGAAGTCCATCAGCAATCCATTCTCAGCGTCTTCCAGCAGTTCAGGTATTGCGCGGCGCAAATTCGCAAGCGATACCGGTAACGCGATGCCGAACTCTCCAAGCAAGCCGCGTATCTCGTTGCCAAGCGCAGTACGCGCCTTGATGAGACGAGCGCGTATCCGGTGCTCGGCCTGCATCACTTGCTGCTCGACGCTTTTAATCTGTACGAAGCGCATGTTGGGGCGGCTCACCGCTTCACAGATCGCTTCAGCGTCATTGGCGTCGTTCTTGCCGCTCTTGACGTAGGGCTTAACAAATTGCGGCGACATCAGGCGTACGTCATGCCCCATTTTGCCAAGCTCCCGAGCCCAGTAATGCGCACTTCCACAGGCTTCCATGCCAATCAACGTCGGCGACAGTTTGCTAAAGTACGTCAGCATTTGATTGCGCCTTAGCTGCTTCTTGGCGACCACCTTGCCCGCACGGTCTACTCCGTGAATCTGAAAGACGCTCTTTGCCAGGTCTATGCCAATACGCGTAATATTCATTTCACACCTCCCTCTATATGACTGATGGTTTGGAATCTTCAGTCTGGCACATCACGATGCCGTTTAGGTGGGAGGTGTCCATTCCATTGCCCTACGCGGGCTGAAGTGTATTTCATGGCGAAACATTTTCATGCGGAATCTCCATCGAAAAACAATTCGGATGAGGACTCATCTTACGCCTTAGTGATTGCCTTTTTTGCATAGGGAGGCATAGTGCTCCACCATAGGATCAAGGTTGGCGTCCATCTTCTCGAATGGTGACTGATCTTCGTCAAAATATCTCCTAGAGAAGCCTGCATCACCTTTAGCCATGGCGCTCTTATATCCTAGCTCAACCCTAGCACGATATCTGGAAGTTTTGCAGTCAATCAAAATCAAGCCTTTCACGGATCGGTAGTAACCCCCTTCGGAATTGTCTAACATCCATACGCCAATTTCATCCCCAGCCCTTGTGAAATTGCTATCGATGTAAACCTGATCACTAAAATGTACCCAACGATGTTCTTTAGCAGTTCCGTCCCTTTCTATTCGCGTTAATATCCTTTTCAGTTCATCTTGGTCTATTTTTCCATTAATAGCATCCAGATACGCCAAGTTGGATTCAGGAGTCCCTTCTCCAATAAGTGCCGGGTTGCAAGCAATTTTCTCTACGAGCGCATCAAAAACATCACTTTCAACGGGTACTTTGACGTTAACGTTTGATCGTACAACCGGAACTCTGAAATCGTCTAATTGCTCGCTTTTTTGGATGCATAGGCTATCGAATATGTCAGGTGACTGCATGGCAACCTCCAGCTCTTCCAATGACGCTGGCTTAAGGGTGATCTCGGTGAGATTGTTTTGACCTATGATGAAAAACGGCTTGAAGGAAAAATTATCTATTTCACGAATAATGAATGTGCTTATTGCTCCCCACCACACGAGGAAGGCAAGCAAAGTGAAGCCAGCCAACCATGGTTTTCCCTGACCAAATAGCCATTTGCGGCAGAGATAGAAAATAATCGCCACCATGCCGGCATACAGCAGCATGTTGCAAAAAAATTCGATTACGAGCAGCGCTCTACTGCCAGAGTCAAAGGTAGCCCATATATACCCATAATTAAAGAGACCGAATTGTGTAAAGCCAAGGACAACCATCAAGATCAGAAATGCGATGCTCTTGGAAATTTCAATGAGTGTGTTTTTCATGTATTGCCTTTAGAGGTGGCTTCGCTCAATTGGACAGTATTTTCCATTTTTTAAGTGGGAGCCTTGTGGTTAAGGACAAGTAACAGGGGACAGACCACGGTTTCCGCAGCATCTCCCCAGGCCGTTCATTTTGCTCAGCGTGCCTTGCGGCGACAGTGCAAGTGCCCAGACTGTAATCGAGCCACTCTCCAAGCGTCAACTTGAATAAGCGTCGCGCTCATTGCCGTAGCAACTTGTCCCAGTCAAGCGGTACATGTCTGCCGGTAGGCAAACTCATCTCCCCCGATTTCGCGTGGTAGGGCAGGTCATCCAGCGTGACTTGCCCAGCTCTTACCTGATCCAGAAAATCCTTCTCCACAACCCCTTGCTTGATGTAAATATCGAGCAGGGTGGAGAGGACACTCCTTGCATCTTCGTTGTCGATGACGGCTTTTGTGGCGCTGTCGAATGGTGTGAGATGGCCGCGGAACGCGCTTTCCAGAAAGGGTCTGGCCTTGTCACCCGCGTCGTTATGGTAGTAATGCATGCCCAGTATTTCGTTGCTTTCGCGCGCCAGTTTGTGAGATTCGCCGAAGCGGGCGGTGATTTCTTTTGCCAGCGGCTCGAAGGCGGCTTCGAAGCGGGCGTTGTCCTTCTTTTTCTTCAGGACGGTAAGCAGATGCGCCCGAGCGTCAAAGGTGCGCACATCGTCTGCGCCCGCCTCGTTGGTGGCGACGTTGACGGCTTCCTGCAAGACGGCCTGCGCCTTGTCGAACATTTTTGCAGCGATGTAGATGTTGCCTTGCCCACGGCAGCGCCGAATGCGTTCGCTCGGGTCAACCTCCTTCGCTTGGTCCTCCAGCCGGGCGGCGCGCTCGATGAGCGGGATCGCCTTGTCCACATGGCCTGCTAGATACAGATAGCTGGCGAGTAGCACCCAGCCGCGATAGAAAGCCGGATCGTCCGCACCGAGTTTCGAGTGTCGCACGGCGATGTCGAGGGCGCGCTGATAGCGTTGTGCCGCCCGTTCATGGTCGTCGATCTTGGCGTAGAGCTTGGATGAGTAAATGAGCAGGCTGGATAAATAGGGGTGCGTCTCAGGCAGGATGCCCTCCAGCTCGGCGATGGCCTGATTGTGTGCGGCGGCGGCTTCCGCGAAATTGTTGTAGCGAACGTGATGATCGCCTCGACTCTCGTGGCGGGATGCCTTGTACCAGGCGGCATGCTCGCGCATGCGCTGGCTGACCTTTATCTCGCCGGTTTTTTCAGTAAGGGTCAGTCGGGCTTGTTTCCAGAAGCATACATTTTCTTCAAAGCTGAGCTTGGCCGGCGTTTCGCGCAGTATGCCGGTGGCTTTTCCGTCAGCAATCTCCAGCGACAGCGAGATCGGCGTATTGAGATGGGCCGTGTAATAGTTGGAGGTCACGGTCAACTGCGCGGGCTGCGTGCCATCCAGCTTGCCCGGTGCACCGCCAGTCACCACCATCCAGCCGGAAATTCGGTTATTGCCACCCGCGCGGGTTTCCTGCCAAGAGATTTGAACCGCTTTGCTCTTGCCAACTTTGCGCTGGCAACCTTCCGACCCGCCGACTTGTTCGATCAACAGTTCGCCTTCGAAATAGCGCAACGCGGTTTCGTTGCGGCGTGTGCCGGGGCGGCCAATAGAAGCCCGCAAAGCAACAGGATGATGTGCCGGATCATGGTTCGTTTTCCTTCTCTATTGGCGGTGTTCAGAAACGCACCTCGTAAGTCATGCGCCCATTTTTGCCTAGCGTGATTTTGTGACGGTAATTAATGAGTCGCGTTTCCATCAACAGCAAGCGCCCATCATTTAAAATCCCATCTTCCGCTTTCCCCCTACACGCCCAAGATACTCGCGTATCTCGTCATAGCTGCCTTCTTCATTGGCATATTCCACGTAGTTCCTGGCGGTGGCCAGCCATTCCAGCGTTGACGGTTTAATTTCCTTGAGCACAGCGGCGATGTCTTTGCTGTCTATCGGACGCTCCTGGCCAGTTTTCAGAATGTCGGTCAATGCGCGGTCGGCGGCTTGGCTGACCAGTGCGGCGAGGTCGGCACCGGAGAAGTGTTCGGTGTTGCGGGCGATGTGCGCCAAGTCCAGCGGGGAGACGGGCTTGTCGGTCAGGTGGATGCGCAGGATGGCTTCGCGGGCGGATTGATCAGGTGGCGGCACGAACAGGAGTTGGTCGAAGCGGCCAGGGCGTTTGAACGCGGAGTCGATGTCCCACGGGGCATTGGTGGCGCCCATCACCAGCAGTTCGGCGTTGTCGTTGCCCACACCGTCCAATTCGTTGAGGAAGGCGTTGATGGTGGTGGTCATGCCGCTGTGGCGCATCAGATCGCGCTTGCGACCCAGTGCGTCGATCTCGTCCACGAACAGAATGGCGGGTTTGTTGCTGCGCGCGGTTTCAAACAGTTTGCGCACGTTGCGTTCGCTGTTGCCGACGTAGAGGTTGAGGATGTCGTGGATGCCGACGTTGAAGAACGCTGCGCCGCATTCGCCTGCCACGGCTTTGGCAAAGTGGGTCTTGCCGCAGCCGGGCGGGCCGTACAGCAAAATTCCCCCGCCTGCCTTCTTGCCGTATTTGGCAAACAGCTCCGGCTTTTGAAACGGCAGGATGATCTTCATGCGCGCCGATTCTTTGAGCGTGTCCAGCCCGCCCACTTGGGCGAAGGTGAATTCGGAACGTGTTTTCAGGTCGAGAGGTCGGAAGGCGGAAAGATCGGCTTGCGGATCATCAACCGTCTTCTGCCGATTGCGGCGGCGCGGGGTGATGCCCTTGGCGGCGAAGGTGGTCAGCAGCTCGTCCACATTCTCATCCGGTGCGGCATCCAGCAGGCGCTCCAGTATTTCTTCGGCTTCGTCGTTGCGGCCGGTTTCCAACATAGCGCGAATCAACAACTGGGTCAGTTCGGTGCCTTGCGGTGGCTGTGTCTCCAAAGGTTGTTGCAGCAAGGGTTTAAAACTGTCGAGCATTTCCGGCCACATTTCCAGTGTGGACAGTTTACGGGCCAGCAGCAGTGCCAGGTCAAGATTGTTGGGCGATGCGCGGTAGGCGGCGTGGATGAGAGTGAGATCGTCTTGCGTCATGCAATTCTCCGTAAAATATCTGCTGTGATAAAGCCAATCAAGGCGAGTCCCAGTCCTATGAGCAGGCCATCAAGCGTGGTAGCTGGCGGAATATTCTTACCGGCGATAATGAAGATTAAGGGTATGCCATGCAAAAACAGCGCCATGACAAAACCTATCTGACGGCCTTTTGGTAACCACAAGCGGCTGACAGCATAGAGCAGGAGCGGCTGCGCAAGGATGAGATATCCCGCCAGAGCAGCCCAAGATGGCGCGAACAGGGGAGCGATCAATGGCGGAAAGAAACCGGCGAGATTGAACCAAACATTGCGCGAGTGCACCAGCTCGCGCAGGAAGGTGGGTGTTACGTTTGCCCGTTTTGCTTCGCGGGAAGCCTGTACCAATTCGTAAAGCGAAACGATGGGTATCGACAGGAGCGATCGCACGATGCCCATGATGATCGCGCCGATATAAGCCATGATGAGCAGAGCAACGCTCATGGCTAAAAAACTCCCGATACCCGACTCCATCAGATTCGGCCATACGGCCGCGGCATCGTCTGGGGAAATGCCTATGGCGATGTTGAGAAAGTTGAAGCCGACGACCAGCTTGAAATGTTGCGGCGTGAAGCGCAATAAGGCGGTTCCAACAACCCAGATGACAATCGCTCCCGCGCTTTCATATGCCCACAACCAGTCCGCCGGAAGCAGGAATTTGGTCGCCAAGTGGAGCAGGGTGAATGCGACGGCGAACGCAAGATCGCGCAAAAATAATCGGGTAAGCAAACCGTGCAGATATTGATGCCGCTCATGGCTTGGATTCAAGCGTAGTGCCGAGCGCAACAGGTCGAGCTTCTTGCGGCGATTCGGCTCGATGCGAGCCAGCATGCCCAATAATTCCGCATGATTCGGGTCAAGCGCCAGACCCGCATTGACGGATGCAAGCGCTGCCTGATTGAGGTCTTGGTGATACAGGTTTGCTGCAAGGCGCAAATGAAAATTCGCGTTATTTGGATCAAGCGCCAAGGCGCGCCGGATGCTCTCCACCGATTCGGGATACCGCCCCATTTCGTAAAGAACGCCACTCTCCACAGCATGCGTCTCGGACCATTCCGGGTCCAAGGCAACTGCACGCTTGGCTTCTTCCAGTGCGGCTTGCGTGAGAGATTGCCCGAGCAGCGCACGAGCCAGCTCTATATGCAGAGATGTGTTCTGCGGGTAGAGGGTCAGGCCTTCCTGCGTCAGGGTGCGTGCTGCGGTGTAATCGCCCAGCACACGCAAGGACGATGAACAAAGCAGGTAGGCGGAAACCCGGCCATCTTCATCCTCATGGATATGCGGGCGCAGTGTATCCAGCACCTCGCGGTGACGCCCCAGATCGAAAAGAATCTGAGCCCGAGCGAGCGGGCCTGATTCGGCGTTGTGAGAGTGGGTAAGGGTATCGTCCATGAAAATGACTAAGGGGAAATCATTGCGTTGATTTTGTTTTCCGCTTCTTTACGGTTTAGCGCAAACCCCGCCACGCGCCATTGCCCCTCGACCCGCACATACAGCCCCGCATTATGGCTGGCCCAGATGACGGGGTAGGGCACCCCTTTCAATTCCTGCTGCCAGATTTGATATACCGGGTACTCGCGCTGCATCTCGGGCGAAGTGTAGAGCTGTTCCATCACTCCTACTTCTTGTTCCCGCTGCTCCTTAATCAGTTTTTGTGCGGTGATGGGTGCTTGGGTAATCGCCGTTTCTTTGCTCAGCACATAATCCGGCGTACCGTCATAGAGCTGCACGAACAAATCAGCCGCCGTGTACTGCGCCGCATCCGGTGTGCCGTAAGATTCCACCGTGCGCAGCAGGCACAAGCCCGGTTTCCACAAAACCAGAAAATGCTGCCCCTCGATATCGAATTCGCTCACCACCTCCGATAGGGAAGCATGTGATCCTGCTGCCGATGGAGCGGGCGGCGTGGCGGCAACAGCAGCCTGACTGGCTCCGAAGATTCCCAATATGAGCAGCCCGACGCGAGACAGAAAGAGTTTGATGGTTTTCATAGTGGTGAAATTGTTGTAACAGTAGGCTTGCTTTCGCAGTGAATGGATTATTTCGCCCCCACGACCTGTTGGAGGAAAAGCTCGAAAAGTGGCTCTATTTTGGGTAATGCATCGTTGAGCCGGTGATCGCCCTCCAACAAATGCAGGTCGCATCGATGTTGCTTGGCAAAGCGAACGCTGTGCTCTACGGGAACGATATCGTCTCCCCACCCGTGAACGACGAGAGTTTGCGTGGCGCGAGGTGCCGGGTCTTGATTGGCATAGCCCGCCAAATAATATGCGGGGGCCAATAAAAACAAACCGTCCACAATCATTTGCTGGCTGGCCACGGTGGACACATATCCCCCCATGCTTGAGCCGACCAGAACCAGTGTCTTGTGTGCGGGCAGCGGTGTCGTCAGCAACTGCACAGCTCGCCGTTCGGCTTCGCCGGCAGCATCCTGGTCATGCATCGTGCCATCAGGTTTGTCGCGATAATTCACTGAGATCACCTGGTCGGAGTAATGCTCGGCCACTTTTGCCAATGCACGGATCTTGGAACCTTGTGGTCCAGATTCTTTGCCGTGAGAGAAAACAACCAGCAGGTCTTTCATATTTACATGCTCTCTGGAGTCATTATTTGCGATTGGGCTGAGTGGCTTAGTCATTGTTCATTTTCCCTCACTAATTGTTCCAATGCGCCGACAAAATGATCCGGTGCAAGCACCGTCACATACCAGGGTTCATCGCCAATTCCCGTTACCCGCAATTGCCCGCAAAAACCATCATAGCGCCAAGTGCGGATGTACTCCGGGTCATGCTCGATGGGGCGGAGATACTCGTCGAACAGGCGGTCTGCCATGCCGTGGCTGTCAACACCCCCGAGCAAATGCCAGGGGTCGGTATTCCAAACCACCGGCATCCTGCGGGCTGCATCCAAGTTGCTATGGGTTTGCAGCGGCACGTTGAGTACGCGGGCGATGCGGGTGGCGAGCTTTTCGACGATTGCTTCGTCAATACTCGTCGGCTCGTAATTAACATCCTGCGCAAACATCGCATCCCACTGCCGCACGGGCATGCAGATTACTTGCTGACAGGCAACGCGGAAACGATCCGAATAGAGCGGAATTTCACGCAACGGCCGTGCGCTAACCTGATGCTCTTTTTCCAGCGCGGCCCTGACATCAATCTGCCCTTCGGCGGGATCGGACTTCTCAGTCGTCATCCAATGAGCAAAGCTACGCCAAGCCTGACGCAGTTGACTAGCATCCATCAGTTGGGCAAGTACTTGTTGCTGCGCCTCAAAACTCTCCGGCCAATTTTCAATCGTGGCGGTAAGTGTCAGGCCATCGTCTGCATTCGTTTGGTTGTCCGCAAGAATAGCGGAGTACACCGGCCCCATCCCTTGCCAGAAAGGCAGAAACATCGTTTCCATCCACAGACGGCGATGCTGCTCCAACTTGGACCAGTTACCTTTTTCTGCTGATGTCAGGGCTGGTATGGGCGCGGCGGGATGGGGGAACGGTGGCAATTTTGATTGTTGTTTGTCCATGTTAGTTTACATTTCAGTCGAAATCGTTATGATTAATTGAGTCCCATCACATCAATGAGGACCAATTCAGTTCGGAGTTTGATGTCGAGTCGCTTCAAGTCCAAGCGTTCCTTCTCCAGTATCTTGCAGAGCTTGGTTCGTTTCTCCGGGCCGAGTTCCTCCAGGGTATCCAATTCCTTCTGGGTAGCACCGCAAAATTGACTGGATTCTGCCGTCAGTTGCTGGTTAATGAGCAAGGGGTAACGTGCTGCAATTGCGGGCTTGATGGTTTTATTCATTTTCAAAGCCAACTCAGCATTTTTCCTGATCAGCATTTCGTCTGGTTGCTGAGTTGGCTGGCTAGCGGATTCACACAAGGATTCAACGCGAGCTTGCTCGGCACGGAGTGCCATCGTTTCCACTCGATCCGTTTCGTATGCCCGACATAGCTTGACACGCTTTTCCGCTCCCATATCTTCAAGATGGTTGAGCGCCCAGGAGTACCCCTTCAAGAGCGACAGATAGATCAACTCCGGATAGCGATCAATCGCCTCGGGATCAAGTTGAATATTCTTTTTCTTCGCCAGTTCGCGTATTTCTCCAGATAATTCCGCATTCGCTGCTTTGCCCGGCAAGCGAACCACCTCGCAGTATGAGTTGACTTGCCCATCGGCACTCTCCGCTTGCACTGCAGAGACAATGAAACAGAGTAATAACGTGCATCCTAGCCATTTACCTAATTGCGACATTAGTATTTCCTTGAGTGATCGTTAATGTTGCGGTGTAGTGGCTCTGTCAGAGAGTCCCTACCTGTAGTTACGGCAGGGTCCCACTTTTCGACTCACGGGCTTACGGAAGCCTCCGGGCGAGACGGAAGCCGACATGGTCATACCGGAACGACGGTCCGCTTATTTCGCGGGTGGCTGAGCGCACGTCATCCTGATTGTGGCAATACGAGCCGCCACGTTGCCCCCGCAAGTTCACGCCACTTTCGAGTGCGCTACCGTCTCTAGGAGCGCCCCGGTAATAGCTTTGGTAAGCCTCTTTATGACCGTCCTGCACCCATTCCTCCACATTGCCGAGCATATCGAACAAACCCCAGGCATTTGGAGGGTAACAGCCAACAGGCGTGGTCCTTTCGAGACTCTTGTCCGGGTGCTCATAATCATAGTAGTTGGCATCGGCCAAGGTCAGCAGCCCATTTGGTGTGTTGTACTGCGTGGTTGTCCCCGCCCGGCAGGCATACTCCCATTCGGCTTCGCTCAATAGCCGGTAGCGGTATGGATCAGTCATTCCTATGTCCAGTTTGCGATTGAGCCAGGTCAGATATTCCTGTGCATCATTCCAGCTCACGTTAATTACCGGGCATTGACCTCGTCCCCAGCCACAGTCATCCGGCTTGTGATGAGTGCCACCATCCGCAACGCAGGCATCCCATTGCGCAAATGTCACCGGATATTTGCCTACCGCCAAGCGATAGCCAATCGTTACGGGATGTTGAGGAGATTCATTTTCAAAGCAAAATGGATTGGCCACCGTTGTTGCTGTACCCATCAAAAAACTCCCTGAGGGAATCGCCAGCATTTCTGGTCCATCAGCAAAGCCCTGGAATACTTCGCCCGTCGCATACTGTTGAGCAGTCATTGAAACAGGCGTGGTCGGGGAGTTACTAACCGTTGCTTTCAGAATTGTTGCGTGGTGCGATAGTCGATATGAATGAGCTATAGGCGATGCATTGCGCTTGCCGTACAGGGCGGGAGAACAGGGGGGCTGTCTTGATTCGTGCATTTGAGTCTCCTTGAGCAGGGTTGTCTTGCCAATAGGTACGTCACAACCCTGCTGTTCGACTCAAACCAGACAAAAAATTACTCAGCTTTTTCGTGTGGCAACACGGGGCAAACAACCTTTTCAAGCCCAATGTGTTTCCGACATAGAACTCCTCAGTGTGTTATCTGTTTGTATGACTCGAATCTTATCTTCGAAACCGGCCAAGTAGCCAGCACGAAACCGATCGCCACGGTTATCTGCTGCCGGCAGCCATGAACCAACCTTGGTAAATAGGCCTTTGAAACTGTGCATCGCCAAGCTGTTATCACCGCTGGCACCATCCTGATGACCTTGTTTGTAACCTTTGCTGTCGTCTTTTGACATGGCACTATCCGTTTTTCCATTTATGGAGCTTTTTCCCAATAGACCACCCGATGCCCCCTCCAATGCATCCCCAATCAACATACGCGAAGGCCCCTCCGATAATGCCTCCAATGAGGCCCCCAAAGATGCCGGCTGCGATAAAGTCAAGCACTTTTGCCTCTTTTACGTTAGCACCGACGTAAAGTAAACCGAGAAGCATCCCGGGTACAGCAAAATATGCAATCCCTTCATTGAACCACTTTGCCAGACCGAATGCCCATGCGATGAGCACTCCGATGGCAAATCCAAAGGCTATTCCGGTCCAAAGCCAAAAATCTATCTCACCTTCAGCCTGCTTGCGCGTGGCTTGATCCTCAGCTTGCTTGCGCTTGGCATCTTTCTCAGCTTGTATGCGCTTAGCCTCATCTTCAGCCTGCTTGCGTTTGGCTTTTTCCTTGTCAGCCCGTTTGCGTTCTGCATCTTTCTCAGCTTGTATGCGCTTCGCTTCTTCAGCTTCTTGGCGTTCACTTACAGCCAAGCACAGAGCTTGAAGGTTGTCTTCCACGCCCAATAACTGTCCTAAAGTCAGGGTGGCGGATGTGGCCTGTGCAAAGGCCAGGATTTCGTCATCGTTTTTTAAATGATCAGGCAAAGTGTCAAGTTGGGTGAGGAATGCCTCGGCCTGTTTCAGCTTGGGCTCGATGCGATCAATCAAACTTATATAGTCCAATACTTGATCTGGAGAGAGGTAAGCATCAATCTCTTCGCGCATTTTCGGCAGGCGTTCCAACGTGCTTCGGTATGTCGCAACTAGGGAGGCAAATTTTGCACGATCTTGTTCTGTCGCGATCTGTTGCAGGTTGCGTAAGTAGGAATTAGGGTCGTTGTTCATGAACAATCAGATGTAAAGTTTGTAGTTGGATGTCATTTGGTATTCTTTGTTTTGAAAACGGAGTACACCGAATTTTTCATTACCATTCCCCGCTGACATTACCATCAGCAAATTTTCCAATGGGCGCTGTAGCAGGAACTTCTATTTGCTGGCTAGCGAGGCTAGGCACGTCTTGATGGGTTGTGGGATACTTGGTCTTGAGAGCATCTAACCGCTCGTTAAAATCGGCAAGATTATCTAGAGCCACCACCCGGTTCAGCTTCTCTTCCCCTTGGTGGGAGTTGTAGATAGCCGTGAAGCGGGGGAGATTCAGCATTGCGTCATTGTCCCTGCCCATCAGCGCGCGGCAGCCCATCGCACTGGCATGACGAAAACCTATCCGCAGGTGGAACTGGTCTTTAACGTCGCCTTCCAGTTCCACATTCTGGAAGGACTGGGTGCTGAGGATGATGTGCAAGCCCGCTGCAGCACCTTTCTTGGCAACGCTGCTGAGGATGCGCTTTACTGCTGCCTTTTGTTTGAAGTCACGACCTTCAAACAAGCTCTGCGCTTCGTCCACTACCAACATATGACGAGGCAATCTTTGTTGAGCCACCAAGTTGTAATCCGACAAACGCGAGACGCGTGCAGTGCGGAATAAGGTGTATCTCGCGCTGATTTGCTGCTCAAACTGTTCAAGACAACTCAAAGCATCGGCAAATTCGCCCTCGTTTGGGGCATAGAGTTGGGCGACATGGCCAAGGCCATCGTAATCCCAAAAACTCACCCCTTCCTTGAAGTCCATCAGGGTAAGTTGCAGCTCGTCTGGCGTATAAGCCTCGCAGGCATTGATGAGCAGATTGTTGAGCAGGGTGGTTTTGCCCGTGCGGGTCGCGCCTCCGATCAGCGCGTGGTACACATCGGACTTTTCACCCATGCTGAAATACGCTGGTATCGCGCCGGCTAGGCCAATGCGTATATTAAGGAAATCGCGCTCCCCATTGCTGTCCTCAGGCTTCTGCGTGGCAACCAGAAGCTGATTGGTCCACGCGTTACACAATTGCCCTAAACCAAGTTGCAGGCCAAAACGCCGCAATAGCTCCCACAACTTTGCAGGTATGTTCAGAGGTTGCTCACCATGCATGTCCAAGCCGGTTGACCTTGCCTGTACTGTTTCCCAAAAGCCTTTTGTCGCATTCTTGCGCGTGTCGGGGGTATGCGTGTCAGCCTGTTTCTGGCTGTTGTTCAGCAACAGCGGGACAATTCCGACCGTAGGGCCTTGTTCGCAGAGCATTTCAAGTTGCCGCAATGGCTCTGAATCGGACAGGGCGCTACCGAGGCCACTGATGAGCAAATAGATAACCGGTTCGGCATGGGATGTTGTCGCGTTGTAGGCGTAGATGTCTGCTGCCCCGGCCTCCGCCAACAGGGTAAATCGTCGGTGGGTAAGTTCCTCAAGTTCCGTCAGGCGTTTCAGGCAGTCCCTCGCGGTAACTATCTGTTCCCCCCAGCTTTGGTTGGATGCTGCCAGCAGGCGTTTGATTTGGGCAAAATTCGGGCTGGGCGCGGCCTCGAACAGCAGCAATTTCCCGAGGCCTACAGCATGTTGTCCCAGCAATTGCAGGGCAACACCCTCACACATCTCGGTTGCCAATGGCTGTGAGTCGAAATCGTGTATCAGCAGCCATGGAGTAGTCGAGTCGAAAGGGAGAAGCGCCGGATACTGTAGCTCCCCAAGCGTGCCGACCTGTACTTGCAGAAGTCTCCCTTGTACCAAACCGCTCATAACTTTTGTTCTAGGAAAGAGATTTCACTTGCGACTTTAGGAATATCACTTGCGCCAATGTGTTCCACCAGTCGTGCAATCAGCGCTTGAGTCTGCGCAAGCTCGTTTTCGATGTATCGATTCGCAGTTTCATCCATCATCCCTGCACCATGCAGTTCATCAATTTTGCGCTGGTAGTTGCTGGAAACTCCCAACAGGCGCTCTTGAAAGTCCCCCAAATACTGCTTTAACTGAATCAGCAACTCAATTTGATGGGAAAACGATGTTGGGCTAGACATGGAACCTCCGTAAATGGTGGATGCAACTTTATCCCGTACCATATTGTTCAGGGCAGTGATAGCGGGAGATGTTGAAGATGATGGGCTGCTGACAGATTGCCCGTTTTCATGGGTACGACTTGCTTCGCGCTCGATCCGACTCTCGTCGGTGAATTCGCCACGGCCTAATGTTTCCGGCATAGGACTCCTTGGTGTGTTATCTGTTTGTATGACTCGAATCTTATCTTCGAAACCGGCCAGATAGCCAGCACGAAACTGATCGCCACGATTATCTGCTCCAGGAAGCCACGAACCAACCTCGGTAAATAGGCGCTTGAAGCTTTGCATTGCAAGATTGTTGTCGCCGTTGGCACCATCCTGCTGCCCCTGTTTGTAACCTTTGCTGTAGTCTTTTGACATGGCACTATTTGTAACTCTTTGATGCATTGATTATGTTGGCAATGAGCGCACCAATGAGAAATCCGCAAACTCCACCGATTAAGCCAAACATGAGCGCGGCTATTATTGCGCCATGGGGGTTGTGGTACACACCAAAGCCACCGATGATGAGTGCACCGTTAATCGCACCCAACTTACCCCAAAAAGTTATTTCATCATCAGCCTGTTTGCGTTTGGCCTCTTCCTCGGCCAGTTTGAGCTGGGCTTCATTCTCAGCTTGTTTTCGCAGGGCTTCTGCCTCAGCGGTTCGTTTGCGTTTGGCCTCTTTCAAGGCCTGTTTGCGCTTGGCTTCATCCTCGGCCTGTTTGCGTTTGGCCTCTTCCTTGGCCAGTTTGCGTTTAGCCTCTTCCTTGGCCAGTTTGCGTTTAGCCTCTTCCTCAGCGGCCCGTTTGCGTTCGGCATTTTTCTCAGCTTGTATGCGCCTCGCTTCTTCAGCTTCTTGGCGTTCACGTACAGCCAGGCACAGTGCTTGAAGTTTGTCTTCCACTCCCAATAGCTGCCCTGAAGTCAGAGTAGAAGATGTGGCCTGTGCAAAGGCCAGGATTTCGTCATCGTTTTTTAAATGATCAGGCAAAGTGTCGAGTTGGGCGAGGAACGCCGCCGCTTGTTCCAGTTTTGGCTCGATGCGATCAATCAAACTTATATAGTTCAATGCTTGTTCCGGCGCGAGATAAGCATCAATCTCCTCGCGCATTTTCGGCAAGCGTTCCAACGTGCTTCGAAATGTCGCAACCAAGGAGGCAAATTTTGCACGATCTTGTTCTGTCGCGATATGTTGCAGGTTGCGTAAGTAGGAGTTGGGGTCGTTGTTCATGAACAATCAGCTGTGAGGTTTGTAGTTGGATGACATTTCGAGTTCTTTGCATTGCATTGGAACACAAGGCTCATTACGTTATTCTGCATATTCTGTATCAGGCGCTTCAAAGGCCGATTCCCGGCTGACATTGTATGCGTTGCGCAAGCTCTGGGCAGTATCATCGGGGTCATTTCTCAAATGTTCGGTCACTTCTGCAAACCAGCGCTTGATCGTACCGACGGGTTTGCCGATCAAATCCGACATCTCCTTCCACGTCATATCCTCGTTGGATGGATCCATCCAGGCCTTAAGCAATTTGACGTGATTGTGAGTCAAAGGGACGCGCTTCATGCTTGGGTTCGCGGTGCGAACACTTGTGGGTATAACCGCAACTTTGCCGGGCAGAGTTTCCAGGTAGTGGTGCAGAAAAACCTTTGTTTGCCTGAGTTGAACGTAGCCCGACTGACTGCGTTTTTTTGATTTTATGCTTTCCTGTATTTCGGGATCATGTAAATAGACTCTTGGCATGAATTCATTGTTGTCGTCCGTGCCGCGCCCGGTTTCCCGTCTTATGTCGTTGATTAATTCATTTTCGACGATTCGCCGCAGATAGGATATGAATCCTCCACCAATCTGATAGTTGGTAAGTATGTCGTCCTGGGATGAGATTTTGTCCACTACCGCGTTGGCCAAATCCATGTATTCCGGAAAGTCCCGGCCTCGTTTACCTGATTGCATGTGGTAGCGCGCGGATTCCAGCAGGTATGGATAAACCAACTGCATCAGTTTTGCAGCTGTGACTTCTCGTTCAGTTTTATTGTTTGTTTGCTCGCGATATATAGCCAGACATTCATCCAGCATCGTGCTATCTGATTTTCCCCTCGAAGCCAATACGTTCATTTCTTATCTCTCTTGAGTCGTCTGGATGTTTCGCATTAGAACTTGGTTCGCCTCTGTGTGCTGGATATACGTCTGGCAATTACAGAACGACTCATTCGAACCTGCATGGCGGGCCGCATTGTTTCATCTTGTTATTCTCCTATCAAATTTATTGCGCCCAGCAATGAGCCAACGCGCGGCGACTCGCCGTATATCCGATTAGAAAAGGCGATCAGGTCGCTTTCCCTGTTTGGATTTTCACTGGAGCATTGATATGTACACGATACCTTACCAATCCCATCGGATATTCTCTTGGCAAACATGCTTGGCAATTTGCAAAAGGATGTTGAAGGTGATCCTGAGTCTGATTCCCATTGCCGTGGTTACGATGATGTTGTTTGTGATCGCCAGCCCGTTGATGACGGTTGATGGGGGCGGTCTGGGCGGACGCTATGTTGTAGATAGCCTGCAGACCGCTCAGGCTGCAATGCTTTGGTGGCAGGGGGCGGCAGCGCCGCAACGTGCGATCGAGACATCAACTAGTATTGGCTATATTCTTGTGCTCTGGGGTGTACTGGGCTGGATTTCTTTGAAGGCTGCCGCTTACGGAACCGGTCGAATGGCCGGAATACTGGCCGTGATTGGAGCGTCCGGATTAGGTGGTGCGGTCATTGATGCTTATGGAATCGAAAGCCAGGTATGGCTTGGTCTGAGCGCTTTGGCTTTCTTCGGTTTTCTGGCTGTCGGCGGTAGCACGCTTATCCGGTCACAACGTAATGCGACTGTGAGCCAGCATGCTCTCGCGCATCTTCACGGCTGGTGGGTCTGGCCTTCGTGGATACTATTGAGCGGGCTTGGTGTGATTTGGCTGATGGATCTGGCAGCGCGCGGGCCACATCAATTGATGCTGATCGGGCTGCACCAACTGGATGCTCTATGGCTGGCCAGTCTGCTCGTCATGCCGTTCATGCTTTGGGCTCATCACGCGCTGCTTAAGAGTGGGCTTTGGTTGAGAGAAATCTGGCGCACGCCTCGCGGCCCACTGGTAACGGGGATTGTGCTGATCGTCATGCTGGTCTTTTGCATCTGGCTGGGACGTTATGCCACTTTTGGTCATCAACGCGGTTTCCCGCATCAAAGTGCCGAGTTGATTCGTGTGCTGATCGCGCTCAGTCTGGCTTGGCTCATGAGTCGTTACGCTGAGTGGGGTGCTGCCGATTCACGTAGAGCCGCTGCTGCAGGCCTGGCCTTTACGATGATGCTTGGGGTTGTCAGCAGTCTGATTATTTCCGGTGACTTGGGGCCGGTGCTTGCCATGCTGTTGGGTGGCTTGCCGCTTGTGGTTGCGATTTTGATACCACGCCAATATGGGAGCCAGTATGGCGTCAGACTGATATTCGCCACGGCATGCCTTGTTGGTCTGTTTGCCGTTGTTCAAGCGGGATTGATGGTGTGGATGCCGGATAGTTCGTGGGCACCACAACGTCTCGTGGACAGGGTTGAAGCAACCTTGTCGCCATTTGATGCACGACTCGATTTCGCTGCCCAATTTGCCTGGCTGCTGGATGCTGCGACAACGCAGGGTTTTGGCCTGGTATCGGTGCCGTGGTGCGGTGCCATGCCCATGCTCGGACTGGGCAACTGTACCAATACGAGCGGTGTGCCGGTGCAGCTTGGCAGCGATTACGTATTTGTTGGACTTGCTGCACTGTGGGGACGTTACGCTGCTACTGCTATTGCTTCACTGACGGCATTGCTATTTGTCGCTCTGGCTTTTGTCAGCTTGCCACGGCGTAACTGTCAATCTCCCGCTATGTTGCCAACAGCACTGTTACACGCGTGGATCGTTGTGGCCTTTGCGGCGCTTTCACTGGGGCAACTGGTGGTCAGCACGGCTGGCAATGTGGGAGTCATCCCAGTATCGGGTATCACTCAACCTTTACTTGGTCTTGGGGCGGTGTCGTTGTGCGCAATGGCCGCCTGGTTCGGCTTTGCACTTGGCGGAGCAACGGGGGCTCGCACTGCTGTTGCACAAACCGTTGATGCCCGGCAACCTTTTGGTAATGAGCCGAGTCCATGGGTAAGTCGTGCGGTCATGTCGATGTTCGTTGGCGTGTTGATACTGCTGGCAGGGTTGATTACATGGTCTGTTCATGGCGATCTACCTGTAAGAGATCAACTGATTTCTCGGCGTGTCGAACACGGCCTTGCACTCCTTACCTGCCACCGCGCAGGTAAGGCGCGCTTGAAAAATGCAGCTTGTGAAAAGTTGAAGCAGTGGCCACAGTCTTCCGACAATCCAGCGCCTGGGCGGTGCAAAAAGCTGCAGGAGCAACTCCCGCAAATTCTCAATTCCATTACTAATCGAACTAGTGTGCCGCTCAGCCTTCCTCCCGGCCTGACCTGTACTGAGGTTGATGCGCTGAATGCTGTGTCCAGTTGGGCACGCGAACGAGGTGGCAGTTACCTGACAACCATGCTCAATACCCCGGCGCGTCTGCATGGTGCAAAGCTCGCGGTCGTTAATCCGTATCGAGTGCCTGGGTGCCTGCAGTTTTCACAAGCACAGGGCGACTATTTGGGTGATACAAGCGACAAGGTGCTTTGCGGCTCCGACGGTGTTACGCGTCTGGGCAAGCACATACCGGGAATCTCCACATTGGATCAGGCTCTCAGCCGCGCGATACGTGCTGTGCGCGAACCCCGGGATTCAGGCACAGGGGGCGAAGTTATCGAGCAGAAAATTGCAAGTCCGCGCGATATGCCGCAGCCATCCTGGGTTGGACGGCTGGGTATAAATCGCTGGTTGCCGACGAATTTACCCACGCCGACCATTATTGGGCAGGGGCATCGCTTGGATATCAGCATCGCGCCGCCAATCCAGTCAACGGTGCAGGGCATTGCTGATTGTTACACCGGCAATAGTGCTGCTCTCGGCTGCAAATCAAGTGGCGGCGGCGTCATGCTTGAAGGGGCGCGTGCGCGCATGATGGGTATTCTGGTGGTGGATGCCAGGTCCGGAGAAATACAAGGTGCGGCCAGCGCACATTCACCTTGCTACGCCGCGCAATACAGCGGGCAGAAGAATGCGGATTGCTTGCGGCTGCCCGAGGTGCCGCGCGCGCGGGAGTGGATGCTGAGTAACCATGCGTTAAATAGTGTGGCGATGATTGGCTCACTCGACAAAATGCCCTTGGCACTCGGTCTTATCCAGAGTGGTTCGCCGCTTGGTCGCGACCGGGCACAAATGGCTCTGGCCATCGGTCGCAGCGAAACCGAACGGTTTATCGATGACGTGATGTGCGCAGATCACGGTTTTTCATCAGCGTGCATTACATCGCGACTTCAACTTATTTCTGCCTCAGCCGATGCCATAGGCTGGCAGACACGTTGTGAAGCGGGGGACGCACAGTGCGGAAAGATTAATTTGCTGCACGACTCCGACGGCTTGAATTATTCAGTGCCTGCGGCCCGCTGGCTGGCCAATCCCGGTCGGTCTACACAGTCTCTGAGCCAGTCAGTCAGCCCGGGAGAACGGGAATTCGCACGCGAGGCCATCGCAGCCTGTTATGACCATAAAAGCGCTCATCGCTGGCGCAACTGCAAGGGCAGACAACTGGTGCAGGTCGTGGCTGAGCTGTTCGGGCAGGGCAATGCGACCAGTACGCCTGTTGGAATAGCAGAGGGGTTGCTTGGTATTGTGCGACGCGCACAACCCGAAGCGAATTCGCAGTTTGCGCCAGGGTTGACCTTGCTGGCGAGAGACGCAGACCAAACAGCCGACAGTGCACCTCGCCGCCCCGACCCCGCTGCACAAGCTTTGTTGCAGGATATGGAAAATACTATTTTGACCGGAGGCACAGCCAACAGTGCCTGTCTACACGTTGAAAACATGCTCGGAAGCCATGCATTTCGTATTAGCTGTCTTCAACCTGGAGAATGGGTACTCAGCAGCAAGACAGGCACGCCGCTATTTCCCCATGATACGTTGACATATCAGCAGCGCGAAAGACACTGCCAGCATATTAAGACGCAACGTGACAGCCCATCCAAGCGCCACGAACTGGTGCATTGCCAGGTTCCGCCGGTCAAATGGTTTGCCAGCGTTATGGGTCAAAAGCGACCAGATGGCCGTATAGATTGGCAGAAGATCATCATCGTGATTGCCGAACGTAACTGGAACGCGAGTACCGGGCTTATCGACACACCGCTCGATCGCGGTTCCAGCGTCGCTGCCGAAGTTGCCTTGCTGGCAGCAAACAGGATGATCGAGAACACACCAACCACGCCAGCGCAATGAGGAATAATCCATGGAATCAAATACCGCTATTGCTTCAGCAGAAACGTTGGGGAAAAGACAACAGTTCCTCAGTCATAGCAGGGCGCAGACTTGGCCGAGCCTGAGCTGGGATGTCAGAGATACGGTAGTAGATCGTTGGCATCATCCGTTCATTGTTCAACAGACCCTGGCGAACGGTAGCTGTTTGACAACGCTTCAGCTGTTACTGGATCCGTGTTTATTGAATCCCGGGATGGATCGACAGTCCCGTCAGAGCGTCATTGAATTGTGCCAGTGGCTGCGCAGTAACGGTGTGCGTTTCGACCTGGGGTTTGCTCCCTTGTTGCGTGAAGCAGGGCAGAACATCAGCGCCAGGCGGATAAAAGCTCACCGGTTATTTCTGGAAATCGAATAAGGGTGAGTCAGTTTGAACTCCGGTGTCGTAAATGAAGTCATGCAGTTCACGACCACGAAAGGAAAGATGATGAACACAAACCGATTTCAATCGAGCACCAATATGCAATATGCCGGAGCCTCATCAGGATGGATGGCGCCAGCTGCCACGAAGCCGACCTTCTGGCAACGTATTCTCGGTGTCCGTTCGGACAACAACTCAGGCGATCAGGAAACAGGTCGGGACAGTATCATCGAACACACTATACGAGATTCCAGTTTCAGTAATGGTCCAAAAAGTGGCGTTGATGTTCTCATGGAGGGCAGTAAACCATGCGTGTCTGTTCCCAAGCCCATCCGTAGTCCGCTCGAAGCCTTCAAGGATGCCATTACTGATGGCACCCGGTTGTTTTGCGAGCAAAACGTACATCCTCTCTATGTTGAGGACAAGCAGACAAAATTCCGTGTCACCGGCATCAAGATGTATATCCCCAAGAGCAAGAATGAACTGGTGGCGGTTGTCGAGCAACTGCCAATAGATGTAAGAAACCGCCTGGCGCGCCTGCGCGCACAAAGTGCCCCCGGCGCTGCCGAGCAACTTGTGTTTGACGAGGATTTTTTTGGCATCACTATCGACGTTGAGCCCACAGTAATGGATGGCCAATATGTGAGTCTGATTGCATCGTGGGCAGGGACCAACGTTGATATCAAGATTTCGTTTACCGGGCAATATGTAACCGTTAAGCCACCGGTAGAAACCAAATCAATATCACTGATACCGCCGCTTGGTAAAGCCGTGTCATCGGAAGATGAACTGATATCTCGTACTACGGCACCGAGAAATTCTTTGGTTGAAAACATCGATCTGACCAGCCAGAAACAAGGCGGCGCTGAAAAATCAGCGATTACTCTTGATACGGGGCTGCCCGACGTGGCGAGGCGGCGCGGCAGTTGCGAGACGTTGCTCAGTATTCCCCAGCGTGAGAAACATGGCAAAGACACCTATATCCCAGCATTGGGGCGTCACCCGGTAGCTCGTTTGCGTTTGTTGGCACATGGGGCGACAAAAGAAACCGTGCTCGATATATGTGCAGATATGTTGCCGTTCGTGATAGGCCGTGAATACAGCGCATCCGGACGCTTTGAACGCGGCCATAATTTGGGCATCAATGGTGATGATCCATCGGTACTAATGGTGTCACGCGAGCACCTCGAACTGCGTAGTTTTGACCGCAGCGATAGTCTTTTTCAGGTCGTCAATCATGCGATCAACAGTAATGGCAGCTTTCACAATGGTTGCCCGCTGCCAAACTTGTTTAGCTTCAAGGCTGCAGGTCGGCAGAATGTAATCGTACTTGGCGGCACCAGCGGGCCAGGCACCGTACGCGTTGTATTTGAGGCGATCTGACATGCGTACGGCCGAGATTAGTGATACACAAACTCCAAAGCTTCACGATCATCCAGGCGAGGAGGGGGCAGTGTGGTCGTTTCCTCCACTGTCCAACCCGCCGCGAAGTGCGCAGCAACTGTTGTTGTCGCATGGTGAGCTTTCGGCTGCGGGCTGGCATGTGGGTTGGGCGCAAATCATTGGCCCGCGACATAACATTTGCGAAGACAGCATGGCGGTACGCTTTGTTCAACAGCCTCCCGAATCAGCGCCCGGCTCAACGGGTATCTACGCTGTCATGGCTGATGGTGTTGGCGGAGGCGCGCGGGGTGAGGTGGCCAGTAACGCGCTTGCATTGCACTGCATCCAATTTTCTCCGGAGAGCTACTGTACTGGCGGAATGTGGGACGATTCGTTGCGTTCTTGGCTACTTCAGTCTGATCACGTTGTTACCCAAGCTGTGAGGGCAGTCGCTTCTCAACCGGGGGCATCTACATTGGCTGCCACATGGCTTGATCCGAGTGGGCAGGGTTGGATCAGCCGTGTTGGTGATGCTCGCGCCTATCTTGTCAGTCGCGTTGCTTATCAAGCTGCTGCCGACCCAGTGCAAACTTTGGATAGCCCCAAGTGGCAGGCTCGTCCTGTTCTTTCCGATCAAACATATGCATTTCTGGGCGAACTGCCACCTGCACCGGATTTGGCTGATGAACCTGCTCGCATGGTTGGTGCCGGGCTCATCGGGAATCCGGAGGTTGTGCCCATTACGGTGGGAGACGACGATACACTGGTGTTGTGCAGCGATGGCCTTCATCGTTTTTTCGATGCAGAAACCTTGGCTGCATTATCAGCTGAGGAAGCAGATCTTGATGCTGTTGCCTCTACGCTGGTATGTCTTGCTCGTGCGCGGGGTAGCGACGATGACATCAGTGTTCTGGTATTGCGGCGCAAAGTCTTGTGACATTGATTAAACCAGACGATACGAACATTGCCCGTTTTGCTTGATGATCCAACCATGGCCTGCATCGCTGGGGAGGCGGGGGTATACCCGATGCGATGCTGGCATTACGTACCCCAGGATCGTTCTAATTGATGCAGCTTGTGTACCGTTTATGAAGAGCTGAGTGAATTTGTGCTTTCGTCTGAAGAGTTTGCTTTAGCTTTCACCGTTGCAGGCCGAATTATCGAATAAAATGCTCAGCGCTAACAAGATGCCCTGATTCGCGAACACTTGGAGACATAGATGAAAAATCCGTTCACCCACAAACAGACAACCGAGAAAACGCACGGAATCATGGTGCAGTCTGACTTGTCTGAGACGGCGCTTGTGTCCAAGTCTCAGTTCAAGTCTGAGACCGAGCCATTGGTTTGGTCTGACGTGTTGGATAAGTTGTTGCCACAGCGCCCTATTGGCAGTGAAAGAAATCCCAAATTTAAGGCCGAAGGGTGTGTGGATTTATGGCGCGAGTGGGACCAGCAATCAGGCCTTGCCATTTGGAGCAAGACTTACTTAGGCAATCATGAGCTCGCAGCTTTCAATCAATGGGAGTTCGCACTTTTAGCGAAATTGTCAGATAACCATGTGGCGCATACTTATCGCGCAAAAGAGATGGTTCGTGTTAGCGGCACATTCTTGAGTCTGCAAGATTCTGAGAAACGCAATACGCAGCATTTGATCAAAACAAAAAACGAAGGCCCAACGCTTTCCGACTGGTTACGCATTCCCGTACATTCCGGCAAAGGCCTATTTGTACATGGGCTGATTTTCCCAGCGAACTACTTGACGATGGCACTTGAGCTGTTGCGCGCGCTAGAGGGCATTCACGAAAACAATCTGGTTCATTGCGATCTGCATCCGGGGAATGTCTGTATCAATGCCCGAAGCTTGCAGCCCCCTACTGATAGCAATGGTGCCAATACCTCAAGTCTAAGTTTTCAACTGGAGTTCGATAAACTTACGCTGATTGATTTTGGCTATTCGATTGACAGAACTCAAACTCCACCTTGCATGCTGCCATTTGGATATGGTCCTGATGCCCAGATTTCGCCCCACTTGAAGAAAGTGCTTGCAGCGATTGAAATGGAAACCAGGGCGCTATTGAAGGAAAGAGGAGAGCATCGTGAGTGGGAGTCGGTGCAGTTTGACCAAGGATTCTGGCAACGTTATCCGATACAGCCATCACCCCTTGAAAAACTCAAATCCATCGACTGGCGTGAAGATTTGTATCGGTTGGGACGGTTGCTTGCGGACATTCGAGATGGAGAGGAAGGGCGCATCATCCCTGTAGCTCAAACTCCCGAGGTGGAGGCACTAATATCCAGTCTCCCCGAAGAGCTTATCAGCTGGGGTAGCCATGGGGTAGGTGAAGCAGCACCGGAAAAACCGCATCGGGATTATATCCGCAGGATTGACGACGCACTTACCCGGGCACGAACTCATGGTGAAGTGGAAGTTACCAGGTTCACCACGAATTCCGAAGATTATGACGCTATTCAGTTCCCATCTCAGCAACTCACACCTGCGGCGGTGCCGCTACGGCAATCATCTGCGCCAGAAACACTTATCAACAAGCGGGGGGTAATCGCACAACAACAGGACCACCGTTGGAAACCCTACGCAAAGATCGCGGCCAGTATACTTGCTGTCGGCGTCATTGCTTGGGGTGTGCAAAAGTTAAGTGCAGGGCACAAGGAGGTCCGGTCGGTCGATACAACCCAGTCTATTGCTGCCTCGATCAAGCCAATAACAATCAGCCAACAACCAGCGGAGAAGGCTCAACAGGAAAATGCAAATCGCCAGAAAGCAGAGAAGATAAAGGAAGAACAAAGGCTGGAGGAAGTTGCGCGTCAACAAGAGTTGCAGGCCGCAACGCAAGCAGCGAAATTGGCTGCAACGAAAAAAGAACAAGCGCAAACGGAAGTTGTTCGTTCGCAACAAACACAACAACAGGCACAAAAAGCCAAAGTCGATTCAACAGCACAAGCCAAAAGTTTAGCAGCGTCGAGGAAAACTGCTGCACCTGCCCAACATTATGTAATTTCTGGTGATGGCACTGAGGTAACCGACCCCAAAACCAGTCTGATTTGGAGGCGCTGTGCGGAAGGCATGGAGTTCAGTGGTGGCACATGCACTGGAAAGGCTCGAAAGTTCACATATGATGAAGCTTTGCGGCATGCCCAAGCAGAAACAGTCCGCACAGGTATTGCTTGGCGAGTGCCAAAGATAGAAGAGTCTTTTGGCATCGTTGACAAAAATTCCAATCCATCACTGATTGCCCATAAGGCTTTTCCGGCTATGCCATCAGATTGGTTTTGGTCTGCCTCTCCATTCGCTGGTACCCCAGGCTACTTCTGGGCATTTAGCGATGGCGACTACAACCAGTTCAACCGTAAGAGCGACAATCACTATGTGCGGTTTGTGCGTGGTATAGCTGCCGCACTACCACTGCGCTACGTAACTTCTATTGATGGTGCAGAAGTTGCCGATAAAAAAACGGGGCTAATTTGGCGACGTTGTGCGGAGGGCATGGTGTACGGCAAAGGTGCGTGCACAGGGAAGGCTATCGAATTTGACTACGGAAATTTATTTCAACATGCCAAATCTGAATCTAGTCGCACTGGCGTTGCTTGGCGTGTGCCAACTAATAAGGAGCTATCTAGCATTATCGATAAACAATTTGTTGATCCATCGATTGACTCCACGGTTTTTCCGACTACACCATCAAATTGGTTTTGGACTGCTTCGCAATTATCTGACATCCCATATAGCGCCCCGGGCGTTTGTTTCAGTAGTGGATGCATGTACGAGGCCAATGTCCGCGGATATGGACGCTATATACGGTTGGTGCGTGACGGTAATTGATCGTTGTACTGAACGATTACAAATAAACATCTCCATGCTTAAAGCCCTTGATAAACACCTAACCGCGTTCGCAGGTAATTCAAGACAAAATCATGAGCCGAGTTAATCTCAAAGTCATCCCCCATATGGTTCCGCCACCGGATGTGGTTGCCAGCATGGAGCGCACACCTGACGAATGGGCGGAAGCAATCGCAGCATTACGTCCGCGATTATTGGCGTTGGGTTACCGCGATTTGTGCGGGCTGATGCGTGAGATGTATTTGCAGGATTTGTTTTGTCTGGTGGTGAATGCCCCATACAGCCATGATCTGCTGGCTCGTTTGCAGGACGGGTTGTCCGAGCTGGTGTGGAAAGGTTTGCGCAAGGACTGCGAAAAGCAGGGTGAGGCGTTGTTGGGGAATTTTGCTCCCGGTGTTTATAGCCGGGTGAATGATGCGCTGACTGCGCTGGAAGCGTCGCGTGCGACAAAAGATCAACTGGCGCAACTTCTGGATTTGTCCCGGCAGATGCTGGTGCTGGATGAAGATGCGTTTAAACGCTGTCTGGACGGCATGCCGATTACAGCCCTTGACGCGCTGTTTGTCGTGACGGGAGGGCTTGAATCAGAGTGGTCGCGGCGCGCGCTGGGGGCTTTCAGCGAACTCGCGCGCGAGATGGTTAGGGAAGATTATCCAGACAAGTCTGCCACACCCATCAAGGCCGAAGATGCCGCCGACTGTATCGAAAACCTCCCGCACCTGATGGAAGGCCAGCCGTGGCCTGAAGAAGAAAGGCTTTCCCCGGAAGAAATGGATGCCTGGCAAGAGCGAATGGAAAAATTGCTGGAAAGGCCAGAACATAACTGGCTTGAAAAAATGATGGAGAGATTATCAACCTGGAAGTGGGAACGGATGAATTCGTACTATGAATTGAGAGACTGGTTCCGATCAATTTTTGGTTCGACGAAATAGGTTAACGCCATGACTCACGCCATTACGTTACGACTCGACAACCCGGTTATTCAGCTATCGAAGGATGGCGAATCGTCACTCTATGTTCTGCACGTTGAACAGAGCGAAATCAAAGTCGATATAGACCTGAATGCCGCCACCTTCGAAACCCTTGTGCACCAAGGACAAACCCTTATCCCGTCGCCAAATCTGGAGCTCACACCGCCAGAAGTTGCGGCCAGTTGGCGCGAATCCGCATGGCCTTTGAAGCGACTTTCCGACAATGCCTGGCGATGGTTGCTGCGCGAAGTGAGTTCGGAGTCGTTGATGTACATCCTGTGGTACTTGAAAGATGTGGAGATTGCCAAGGCCGTCATGCGCAATTTGACCCTGCGCGCTGCCGCCATGATCACCGACGACCTGGTAGCCAAGTTTGAGGGACGCAATCCGGATAACCTGCCGCAAGAGGATAGCCGGGTGAAATACGCGCGCGAAGTTCTCAATGAAATGCTTGCGGTATTGGACCGCTTGATTGGCGAGGGTCGGATCGGGGAGGATTTTTCATGAAATTAGTATCTGGCCACAAATTGAGCGCCTATCTGCAACTATTGGCAACGCTCTACCTCATCCTGAGCAAAATGCGCAGCGATGGATACCTTGCCATCGAAAACGATGTGGAGAATCCAAGCGAGTCACAACTGTTTAACAGCTTTGCTGCCTACGACGAGGCCAACGAAGCCGTCTATACCTTTGTCTGCGACGTACTGCGCATGATGACTGGCGGCAATGTGGACTTCAACGACATGCAGCGATACATGGATGCCTACCGAAAAACCACAACGCTTACCGAAGAGCAAGGCGCACTCTTCGAATGCGCCCGTCTCACCCTGCTCGCCGCGCTTAACGGTAATGCTCCAGCCAACGCTGTCGAGCATGGCCGCCAAGGAGTATTGGCCCAGGCCAAACCCACCTTTCAGGAGCTGGATGATTTTATTCGCAGCGTGAGGAGAGGGCCGGAGCCGACCATGGAGAATATCGAAGGCAAGCTGAAATTATTTTATGGGTCGCTGGGGACGGAGTGAAGAGGGGATGTGTGCCATGTAGAAATCTGCAAAGCGGCATTGGAGTAAATGTGATTGTTCGAAATAGCTGCGGACATTGCGCCAGGATGGTCTTGCAGCGTCTTCAGAAATGTTCAGCTCCCGCTTGGGCGGAGAAAAGTCCCATCATTGAAATTCTCTTTGGGGTCTGCTTGGGGTCGGAAGCTGACTTAATCGACGGCGTTCGCCACCGGCAGCAATGGCCGATTATGTAGACCGCTCGATTATGTGGACTATCGGAGGTGGCATGTTTCGGACGCCATGCGCAGCATGGCTCTACGACGATTGATGTAACGGCAAGCTCGACATAATTTCAATGATCGTCTGAAGTGGTGACCCCACCTCAGGAGGTCATTATGAAACCCATCTCATCGCACTGGGCTACGCCGAAGGCTCGGTCATCTGCATCATTCCAGGCACATATTGCTGACGAACTACGCCGTTACGATGAACATCTACGCGACGTAAGAGGGTTGGCAGCTGGTACGCGCAAGGATCGCCTTTACGTCGCGGGAATGCTGCTGCGACAGAAGTTCAAGGATCGCGCTATCGATATATCGCGGCTGCGCCCCGATGACGTTCGCCAATTCCTTGCCAGCCAACTGGAAGCGCATAGGTCGTCTTCCAACGCATCGCGTCTCGCAGCGGCACTGCGGAGCTATCTTCGCTATCGGGCAACTTGCGGCGATCCGATAGGCAAGCTCACCGCCGTCATTCTGAATCCCGTTCACTGGAAGCTGGCATCATTGCCACGCGCACTCAAGCCGGACGAGATCGAGCGCCTGCTGAACTCATTCACCGACGATCTTCGTTGGCCAAAGCGCGGTTACGCCATCGTTCGTTGTGCATTGGATATGGGGCTGCGGTCGTGCGAGGTAGCCAACCTGAAGATCAGCGACATCGACTGGCGTGCTGGCATCGTAACGCTACGGGGTACGAAGTCACTGCGGCAGGACGTACTGCCCTTGCCGATGGAAACAGGGCAGGCGCTGGTGGACTATCTTCAGAACGAGAGGCCGCGTACCGCCAACCCTTCGGTCTTCGTTCCATGCCTCGGTGATCACGATCAACCGATGACCGCCAATGCAGTTCGATGCGCGATCCGATGGGCGTATCAGCGTATCGGCCTGACGCATGCACGTTCGCACGCGCTGCGCCACGCCTTCGCCTGTCGTTTGGTCGAGAATGGTAGTTCGCTCAAGGAAGTTGCCGACCTGCTGCGCCACCGCTCGTTGAACACCACACTGATCTACGCCAAGCTCGACACGCCGAAGCTGGCAGCCGTTGCCCTGCCGTGGCCCGGGAGCTCATCATGAGCGCTCGCATCGGATTGCAGCAGCGAATCAACGACTATCTTGCCGAGCGCCGCCGCCTCGGTTTTGAGCTGCATTCGCGGGGTACGATGCTGGCCGGATTTGCCCGCTACGTTGCGGCCCAGCATCACCATGGCCCACTGACAGCCGATCTCATGATCGAGTGGGCGCGCCATGATAAATGGCATCATGAAACACCGGCAACTTGGGCTGTCCGGCTTGCCAGAGTTCGCCACTTTGCGCGTTACCTGAAGCAGTTCGAACCCGAGACAGAAGTTCCGGAGGGATCGGTCTTCGGTCCAGAGGCAGGCCGTGTCGCCCCACATATCTTCCATGATGAGGAAATCGTCCAATTGCTCGCAGCTGCCCGCCAGATTGGACCTCCGGGCAGTATTCGACCTGCAACCTATGAAACCCTGATTGGCCTGATGGCCTCGACCGGTCTGCGGGTTTCGGAAGCACTCCATCTGCTTGATACCGATGTCGATCTCAAGCTTGGAATGCTCACCATCCGGCAAACCAAGTTCGCCAAGTCGCGACAGTTACCGATTCACCCAACTGTTGTTGCGGCGTTAATGAAATACCGCCGACAACGTGCAAGGCATGTTGCCACCATCCCCGAGATGCCCTTCCTAGTCAGCAGCCGTGGCCAACGACTTGGGGAACCTCTCGGCGGTCGTCAGGCCCATCGCGTCTTCAACATACTGCGCGACAGTCTGAACTTGGTAAATCGTGGTGGCCATGCAGCGCCACGTCTCCATGACCTACGTCACACCTTTGCAGTTCGTCGCATGATGCTCTGGCATGCCGAGGGCACCGACATTGATCAGATGATGCTGGCACTGTCGACCTACATGGGACACGCGGAGATCTTCTACACGTACTGGTATCTCACGGCGGTGCCGGAACTGATGGCACTCGCCGGCGGCAAATTCGAGTGCTTCGCCAACCTACTGGGAGACGGCAATGCGTAAACAACCCAAGGTACCACCTTCATTTCCCGCGCTCGTCCAAGCCTACTTTGCTGAGTACCTGACGCAGCAGCGGGCGCTCAGTGCTCAGACCATCGCCGCCTATCGTGATGGCTTTGTACTCTTCCTCGGCTTTGTCGAATCTCGCCTAGGCAAATCACCGAACGCAATAACCATGGCTGATATCACGCCGGATATGATCATAGCCTTCCTCGATCATCTGGAACGTCAGCGACATAACTCCATTCGTAGCCGCAATGCGCGACTGGCAGCGTTGCGGTCGTTCCTGAAGTTTGCTGCGCACCGTGACGTGGCATCACTCCAAGTGATCGAACGCGCATTGGGTGTCCCGGTAAAACGTTTCGAGCGCCCGATGTTCGGCTATCTGACCCGCGAGGAGGTGCTGGCGGTAATCGGCACACCGAGCGAGTCATGGCTGAGCCAACGGGATCATGTGCTGTTTCTGCTGATGTACAACACTGGGGCGCGCGTGTCGGAGATCATCGGGGTCAAGGTTGGCGATGTGGTACTCGATGACAGTGCCGCCTGCGTCCATCTCCAGGGCAAGGGCAGAAAGCAGCGAAGCGTGCCATTGTGGCATTCGACTGTGAAGGCGGTGCGAGCCTGGTTGCGTTTCAATCGTCAGTTCACGGCGGCATCGCCTCTGCTGCCAAACCGCGACGGAAACACAATGACGCGCTCGAATGTGACGAAGCGGCTGTTGCTGGCTGTGCAAACAGCCTCAGAACAACATCCCCGTCTGACGCAACAGCACGTCTCGCCACATACGATCCGCCACACTACGGCGATGCACTTGTTGCAAGCCGGTGTCGACATCAGCGTCATCGCGCTCTGGCTCGGCCATGAGAGTCCGGTTACCACGCATCATTACGTTGAGGCCGATCTGACAATGAAGGAACGCGCCCTAGCCAGACTTCACGAACCAGACGTCAAGATTCAACGCTACCGTGCACCTGACTCGCTGATCGACTTCCTGAAGACGTTGTGATTATGTGGAGAACAAAATATGCGTCGGCCTCTGCACATCAGCGGTTGGCGCATATCCACAGGAACAACTCCACATAATCGAGCGGTCTACATAATCGGCCTTTGCTGACTCTGTACTATCGGATGGTACCGACCGATTTACACTAAATTTTGGACACTCTCACATCAGGTTCAAGCGAGCATGGCGACGAACTGCCTTTGAATCTGCTCGTCGTTAATTGGAATGCCTACGCGCTGGTTCATCGCCCACTGCGAGGCATGAACCAGTAGATTTCTGTCTTCCGAGCTAGCCATGAACGAGAATCTGATGATTGTTCCAATAATCTTCCTGTGCCGTCTCTCGTAAACACGCTGCCAGATATGAGAGTGTTGCTGGATGAACTGATCCATTATGCAATCTACTGACGCCAACAGCTCGCTATCGTTCCGCGTCACAAAGATTGTGTCGCCCCTATTCAAGATTTTAGAAACATCCATAGCGACAATCCCACGATGGCCAGAACCCACCTCCCCCGCAAGAATCGTTTCTAACTGACGGGAAGCTTCTGTGGAGTTTCTTTCAATGCGAAGCGGCCACACATGTCTCAGTCTTTGCTCTTCTGTTCCTTGCGCCAATCCCAAGGTGGAATAGGCTCAGCATCAATCCAAACCCCTTGCGCCCTTCCCTAGCCTGCTCTTCAGCATCGGCGTAGCTCACACGCTCATCTGGGGACTGTTCCTTCTGGTACTGCTTGTAGTGCCATGCCATACCCGCCCTGACCTGCTCCAAGTTGGCATCGACACCATCCACCATGATCTTACCGACGGTTCTTCCATACTTGTCGCTCTTTGAGTATTCGACTGAGACTTGCTTGTTGAACACGAGATCAGACAGATACTCTTTGGACTTCTGACCAAAAGGCATTTTCTTTTCCGGCGCATCGATGCCCATCAGGCGAATCTTCCACTGTGTATTGTAGGCATCAAGAACGGTCACAGTATCGCCATCAGCTATGCCTACAACGCGACCATTAACAGTTTCAGCAGATGCAGGCAATGCTGACAGTAGCGTGGCTATGATGAGCAGGAATCGGGTACAGTTAAACATCTTCATCGGAGATTCCTATGTCTGACTTCGCAACGTTCAAACAATACTACAACCTAGCAGACCAGCTCTTCGAATCTTCATCGAAGGACGACATAGCAGAAACTGCTCGGCTCCTAGCGAGGAACATAGCCCACTATCAAATGAAGTATGGCGCTCTGCCACTTGAAGATACACTGGCATTCATTGGTTCAGGTAAACCCAACGATGAGCAGATAGATTTGCTGACGAGTAGTATGGAGATGTTGGTCGGGGTTTTGGGTAACGTTGTGAGCGGGCTTGGTGAGGAGAGGCATTGAGGATGATTTCAAGTATTCGCATATTCACTGTTGTCACTCTGTCCTTGTTCAGCCATCTCGCTTGGGGGCAAGATAGTCCAGTATTCAATCAATACATTTCACCATCAGGATATTTTGTAGGGTTCATCAGACTTTCCCGTGGGTAACCCGAGCCGGATACAGATCAAGCCCGCCGCAGTGGAAATAGATGGCGATCTTGAAATGGTCACGATTCCTGAATCCACAGGCACGTTTTTGTACCGTTGC
>Ga0210044_10001331_pt1 | contig 37634 bp, 28 predicted proteins | sample CryGey13umfilter_2_FD_183959 | JGI IMG/M metagenome (GOLD analysis project Ga0210044, IMG submission 183959) | Groundwater microbial communities from aquifer in Utah, USA - Crystal Geyser 4/9/14 3 um filter (SPAdes) (version 2) | ecosystem: Environmental > Aquatic > Deep subsurface >... | reverse complement strand
AGGCCGCGAGGCAGGTCGCCCGGCAGCCTCTCCCCCAAAGCGAAAGCCCTACTTGAAGATGGACTTGATCTGGTCGAACGTCATGGAGACGCCGACGCTGACCTCTTTGTTCTGGGGCGTGTAGTTGATGGTGATGGGCACGCCCTTGACCGCGACGCCAGCCTTAGCGGTCCAGCGGTCTCGGTTGTTCACGCGCTCGTACTCGCCGCCCATGAGCAGACTGGTGTTGTGACCGACGTCGTAGGAGCCGACCGCGCCGGCCTTGGCGTCCCAATTTTTGCCGTCGTAGGTCGAGGCGGAGAGGTTGCCGGCCAAACCGAACTTGCTGCCACCAAAGTCCGTCGCGCCGGTGGCGCCGAGGGTAGTCTTGTAGCGGTTGTTGCCGGCGTCGAGAGCGTGGTCGTAGTCGAGCTTGAGGCCGCTGAAGCCTTCCTTGCCGCCTGACAAGCTGAGCGAACCCTTGGTGTCGAAGCTGCCGAGCGTGTTCTTGCTCATGGCGAAGTCGAGCTGCGACTTGAACGTGTCCTTGGAGAGGGAGAGCGAGGCGCTGGCGCCGTCGACTTTGCCATTCTTGAGGTCGAGTCCGCCGCTGATGCCGACCGCGACGCCGGCGATGCTGCTCTTGAGGGCGGCCTTGAAGGCGTCCTTGGAGACGCGGCTGCCGTTCTCGGTGGCCCACTGCCGCGACCAGTCGAGGACAAAGGATTTGGCTTCGTTCTCGTCTTTGTAGCCCAGGGAGCTGGAGACCTTGTTGAGCTGGGAGGCGTCGAGGTCGAGCTCGGCGAAGCTGGCCACGGTCCAACCGCCCTGATTGGCGTTGAAGCCCATGTTGCCAGTGGCGCCTTGGTCATTGGCGTTGAAGCCGCCCTTGAGGTCGTAGTTGTCCTTCTTCATGCCCATATTGAGCGAGGTGCCGTCGGTGCCGAGGTACTGGTCGATGCTCAGGCCGCTCTCTTCCCAGGAGCGCTTCAGTCCGAGGTCGACCTTTTTGGAGGCGTTGTCGTACTTGCCCGTGAGCTTGTAGTCCTTCTCGCCGGCCAAGGAGAGAGAGGCCTCGGTGACCTGCTCTTTGGGGGTGGCGCCAGAGCTCTTGACGTCGAACTTGACGTTCTTGGCCTCCAGCGCCGCGCCGACGTCGATCGACAGGTCGCCAGCGGCGTTGACGGTGGCGCCAGCGTTGGCCGAGACGGTGAGCGGCGTGCCCTTGTCGTCTTTGGCGCTGGTGTACTTGTAGGAGGCGGCAAGTTTCTTGTCGCCCTGGTCGGAGACCTCGCCGTTGATGCCGGCCTTGTGCTGGGCCTCGCCTTCGTTGCCGACGGTGAGGTCGGCGCCAGCGGTGACGGTGTTGACCTTTTGGCCGTCCTTCTCGGTCTGTTTCCAGCCGCCCTTGAGGGAGGCCTCGTAGCGGTCTTTGTGGTAGGCGAGGCCGAGGTTCGCGCCTTGCAGGCAGAGGTCCTGGATGGGCCCGATGTCCGCGCCCACACTGGCTTTTAGGTTCTTGCCGAGCTTGAAGTCGGTGCTGAACGCCTTGGGGTCGTAGTTTTGGCCGACGAGGACGATGGCGCCGATGAGGGCTCCGGCGACGGCGGTGCTGGCCATGACCCAGGGATGTTCTTCGACGTAGTCGTTGATGGCCTTGATGAAGGCCTGTCCCTTTTCGCCTTGCAGCCAGGTCTCGGCTTTCTTCGAGGCCCACTCGAGCGCCAGCTCGGCGAGCTTCTCGGCGCCAGGACCGGCCTCACCGAGCTTGTCGGTGGGCAGGCTACTGGCGGCGCCGGCGAGGGCACCGATGCCCTCCTTGCCGTACTCGTTGAGCTTGTCCGTGGAGAGGTGCTCGTGAATGAGGTCGAAGAGCGGACCTCCGATCAAGCCGCCCAGAGCCTTCTCGAAAGCCTTCTTGCGGGCCTCCGGGTCAGCTTGCTCCTCCTTCTTGGGGGAGAGCGCGTCCTGACCATCTTGGTAGTTCATCCCAGCGACGCTCTGCTCGAGCGGATTGTTCGCTGGCTGCTGAGCCACGTCGGGGGTCTGAGTCTGGGTCTGTTGAGTGGTGTCTTGGCTGACGTCAAGTGCTGGCATCTTCAAGTCTCATTCATTCGGGTGGATTCGATTCGAGGTCTAGACCACCCAGTAGGACGAGAAGGGTGGTGACTTGGCAAGGGCCAAGCAAATGACGGACCATCCCGGGCTCGAAAGTGTGCAGAATGGCAAACGGAAGTGACTAGCCAGAGAGCACGTCGCAACGAGCGCGCTTGCAGCCGGCCCGGATCGCAGGAAAGTTCACCACGGCCGCACAGAACCTGGGGCTCAGAAACGTCGCATCGCGGCGTGAGTCTGACCAATCGTTTGCCTCTCCACAACCCCGCGGTGGCGATTCTCTTCCCGTCGCAGCAACTTGGAGCCTATGGATCCACATGAAAGTGGGGAGCATTGACCCCTTTTCGCTGCACAAGGTGAGCAGGGTTGCACGCCAAGGGTGGATCGTGTTGTCTCCCTCCCAAGAGCTCGCCCAAACGCCCACGAGCCAGACACTCCCAGAGCCCCAGAGCGACGTATGGATGCCTCCGCGATCTCCAAACATGCTGTCGACATGCTCGAGCTCATCGAGCAGCTCCTGAAACGTTCCCAGCTGCCCGACGAGGACCGAGCCGCAGCGGACGAGAAGATCGGCGCCAAGCAGCTCGCCATCGACGCCGAGGTCGAGGCGCTGGTGGAGCGCGGCCTCGAGCTGCCGGATCTCGCCCTGCGCCGTCGCTACTCCCTGCATCCTGTCGAGATTATGGCCATCTGGCTCAGCGCGGCTCCACATCTCGATCCCGCCCTGCGCGACGACATCGCTCGCCACAACGACAACGTCCTCTACAACTTCGTCGACGGCGCGCTCTGCGCCTGCATTTTGGGTCTCGACCGACTCGCTGGCTTCCAGTTGCGGGGCTCCTTGATGCCAGGTGGCGCCTTGCGCGAGAGCGGCCTCCTCGAGTTCCGGGCGCCGCGCGGGCAAAGTGTGACCAATGAACTCTTGTATGAGCTTGTGCCGGCGAGTGACGTTGTCTCTTACTTGCATGGGCTGCGCGCGCTGAGCCATGAACTCAGCGATGTGGCGACGTTGCTAGAGCCTTCCCTGGGCTTGGGGGAGTTGCACGGCGTGTCGGAAGGCATCCGTCGGGTCGAGTCCCTGCTGCGCGGCTTCTACTCTGGGGTCCTGGGACACAACCAGAAGCACGGCCTCGGCGGCCTCTCGGTGCCCAACGGCGTCGCGGCGCTCCTCTTCGGCGGCGAAGGCAGTGGCCGCAGCGTCGCGGTCCGTGCGGTGGCGGGCACTCTTGGCCGGCGAGTGATCGAGGTGGACGCCTCATTGCTTTTGCAGATGTCTTTCGAGCGGGCGCGGCAAGTCATTGAACGCCTGGGCCGTGAAGCCGAGTTGCACGGCGAGCTCTTGGTGTTCCGCAGGGCACAGCGCGTCGTCGTCGCGGAGTGCCCCCTGGCGACCCTCTTGGGTCGTGTCCTCCAGCGGCGTGTCTTCGCCGCTCTCTTCCTCATGGACGAGGTGCTGCCCTGCGCGCCGGCGCTCGACACGGCCATCGTCCTGCGGCAGAGCTTCATTGCCGTCACCACTCCCGAGTTCATCTCCCAGGTCTGGGCGGACAGCGTCACTTCGCCCAGGCTCGCCGCGCAGATGGAGACGCTCGAGCAGCTCTCCAAACGCTGGACCTTGACGCCTCTCCAAGCGGCCAAGGCCGCGCGTCTATGCCTCGTGAGCCGAGCCGATGGTGCGGTCGACGAGCGCACCATGGAGTTCGCCGCGCAGAACCAGGTCCCCTTCGAGGCCGGCTCTTTTGCGGTGCTGACGCACCCCAATGTCAGCTTCGCCGACCTGGTCCTGGAGCACGACACCGAGGAGCAGGTGCGGGCCATCAAGCAGGCGGTCCTCAACCGCGCCAAGGTGCTGCGAACCTGGAAGTTGGCCCAACGCATCCGCCGAGGCTTGGGAATTACCTGTCTCTTCGATGGGGATCCCGGTACCGGCAAGACGCTGGCTGCCGAGGTCATTGCCTCGGAGCTGGGCTTCGGGCTGGTGCGAATCAACATCGCGACCATCGTCGACAAGTACATCGGCGAGACCGAGAAGAACTTGACCCGCATCTTCGAAACAGCGCGCCCAGACAGCAGCATCCTGCTCTTCGACGAGGCCGACAGCATCTTCGCCAAGCGCACCGAGGTGAAGCAGTCCAACGACCGCTACTCGAACATGAACGTCAACGTCCTGCTGCAGCTCATCGAGGCCTACGAAGGGGTGGCCATCCTCACCACCAACCTCGAGAAGAACATGGACCCAGCCTTCGAACGCCGGATCATGTTCAAGGTTAGCTTCGAGATGCCCGGCGACACTCAGCGCAAGGCCATCTGGCAACACCTCTTGCCGACCTGGGTGCCGACCGCCGCCACCATCGACTACGACTACCTCGCCGAGGTCGAGCTCTCAGGCGGGTCGATCAAGAACGCCATCGTCAAGGCCGCCTACGAGGCCGCGCGCCAGGACCGGCTCTTGGACACCGCGCTGCTCGTCGATGCGGCCTACATCGAGGCTCGTGCCTCGGGAAAGTTGGTGAGGGAAATCGAATAGAGTGGGGCCGTGGGTTTGGGAGGCCGCTGGGCGCTTGCTCGCCCAGCGCCGTGTCGCTGGCGCCAAGTGAGACGACGTCGGGCTCGAGACCACTGCGTCCGCCGCGACCTCATCGGCCTCGACACCTCGGTCAAGAACAGCGCCGTCGTTTCGCAGGAGCGTGAAGTGACTCCCAAAAACAAGCCCCACGAGACCATGCCGCGGACAAGGCTGTTCTCGAACAGTTGGCGGCGCTCGCGCGCGAGCTGGACGAGCCGATCGAGTAGGCTACGGCTGAATCTCGATGACCTCGGCAAACCAAACCCCATCGGGCGTCGAGTAGGTCACTGTCTGCCCATCCGCAGACAACGATGGGTACAACTCGATGACGTCGGGCGAGTGCGTGAGAACACACAGTCGAACTCTGTTCGGGTCGAGGAGGTCGGCCAGCAGGAGCTCGCTGCCCGTGACTTGCTCGCCGTCATCCGTCGTGCGGTCGAAGATGAGCCATCGCCCGTCGGCGCTGAGGCTGGCGTGGCTACCACCCGCGAAGCTGGCGTGTATGTTCGTCGTGAGAAACATGACGTGTACGCCGCTCAGCAGGCCGTTGTAGATTACCACCTGGCCGTCGAACGAGAGCTGAGGCTCGAAGTAGCGGTCGTTTTCATCGCTGAGCCGGGTCTCGTCGGTGCCCTCGCGAAGCCAGACGGCGTCGTCTCGTTGGAAGACTGTCCGTTCGGCGTTTGGTGTCCAAGGCCCGACGAACTCCCCATTGAGGGACATGAGCAGCATGGGCTCGCCGGCGAAGGGGCGCTTGGGCAGACGCAGCGCGATGTTCTGCGAGTCAGCCGTCCAGACGGGTAGGTAGCCCGCGCGCGCGTCGTGAGTGATCGTCTGAGCCCCGCTGCCGTCCACATTGGACACAAAAAGTCCCTCGAATTTCTCCGTTGTGTAGACCACCTTCTCACCCGAAGGAGAGAGCACTGGGGACTGATGACCCTCGACGACGAGCTTGGGGGACCGCAGCGAGGCGAACTGCACGTTCTCGACGACCGCTTCGTCGGCGTGGCCAGTGGGGACAAAGGCAAAACCCACCAACAAGGCCGCCCCGACCGCGGCGAGCCGTCTGCGGCGTAAGAAGAGGAGGACGCCCAGCGCCAGCAGCAAAACCAGCCACGGGGGCTGCTGGGAGCGCTCTCCAACGCGGCAACCGCAGGAGTCGTCTACATTTCCGCGAGGCGCCAGCTCTGTCGCAAGGGTGTCAGCGGCCATGGTCGAGTCCTCTGTGGTGAGATCGGGGGCGGAAGCGGTGTCGGTTGGCGGCGAGGTGTCGTTGGCCGCCGTGTCAGGACCGACGCCGGTGTCGGTCGGGATATTCGTGTCGGTTACGGAGGTGTCGGCCGGCTCAGTGTCGGTGGGCACGACGTCGGCGCCGACATCGGAGGCGGCGTCGGCGAGGACATCGACAGGGGCGCTGTCTGGGAAGAGGCCGATGGAGCACCAGGTGATGTCGTTAGGCAGGACCTGGCAGGTGCGGGTGTTGGTCACCCAACCGCTGCGGCTCGCCCTAACCGTGTAAGTTCCAGGCGGCAAGGAGAAAGTCCAGGCGGCGGTGGCGCTGCCGGCGTTCTGCGAGTCACCAGTCTCGACGATCTCGACGCGGGTGCTGGGGATGAGCACGCTCATGTCGGCGGTGCCGACGCCTTGATCCTCGAAGACGACGCCCTTGAGCTGGCCAGTCACCGGTGGGTCGACAGGGTTCTGGCCAAAGTGGAGCTGCAGGGCGCGCAAGTGGGCTTCAGCGGCCTTCTGGCGTTCGGTGTTGCTGCCGAGGTAGGTGGCGTCGAGGCCGCAGTTGACGATGAAGGCGAGCTCGCTGAGGGTCGCCGGCATGGCGGTGGCGGTGAGCACGGTGAAGGAAGCCGTCTTGCCGCCGCGGTTGGTGAGGGGCCAAGCGGCGAGCATCTCGGTCTGAATGCGATCGCGCAGATCGAACGAAGAGTTGGAGCCGGTGGTGGAGCAGTAGGTCTCGATGCCGGTCGCTGTGGCGTTCGTGGCCGAGTTGGAATGGATGGAGACGAAGCGGTCGGCGCCGTTTGAGTTGGCGTAGGAGGCGCGGGCGGTGAGGCCGACGGAGACGTCGATCTCACGGGTCATGATGACGACAAAGCCAGCCGCTTGCAGCAGGGAGCGCAGCTTGAGCTGCGTGTCGAGGTTGATCTCTTCCTCGATGAGCCCACAGCCAGTGGCGCCGGGATCGGTGCCGCCATGGCCTGGGTCCAAGCAGATGGTGGTGGCCTCGAGGCGCGCAGGCAGCAGGAGCGCGGTCGCGAGGCAGAGAGCGAGTAGGGCGGTCTGGGTTGTGTGCATGGTCCGTTCTGGCGTGAGGGACGGAGGCTGTCGATCTCATAGCCGATTGGGGCCAGCAGCTTCAATCGGCTTCGTGCCTCGATCGACTTCCTCGAGACGGAGGCTGCCGATCTCATAGCCGGTTTGGGCCAAGGCCGCATCTGTTTATTTGGGTGGTGGTGGGGTTGAGGCTTCTGACACGTCAGACTTGACACTGAACATTCGTTGCGTATACTAGGCAGGTGTTTAGTTCTTGCGCGTCGGAGCGGGTCATGGCGGTCGTTCAGTTCAAACAAATGCATACAGCCTCTGAGCTGCTGCAGCACAAGCAGGTTGCCGACCCACAGCTCACCCACGCCGAGCTCTCGGGCCGAATCTCGGAGTTCTCGGCGCACGGACCGAGCACGTTGTTGACCATGGGCGTCGGGCTGGTGCTCGATGCCCAGTATAAAGGGGAGCCTGTGGCCTGGGTGATGTTGGGCGAGGACACCTTCTTCCCCCCCGACCTCTTCTCGGCGGGGGTGGATCTGGAGGCGTTGGCGGTGGTGCGAGCGCCCAACAGCGTCGACTGCTTCAAGGCCGCGACTCGCCTCGCCCACTCAGGCGCCTTCGGGCTGATCGTCATCGACCTCTCGCAGGACGCCCAGTCCTTTGTGCATCGGGCGTTGACCGCGCTGCTCTCCCGATTGGTGGGCCTGTCGCAGACCCATGACTTGGCGGTGGTCATTCTGACCACGAAGAGCCCGGAGGAGGCCTCTCTCGACTCGTTGATCTCGTTGCGGGGTGAGGCGCGGCGCGGCGAGAGCCTGGGCGGGGGCCGCTTCTCGGGGCAGTTGGAGATCACGAAGGACAAGCGGCGCGGCCCGTATTGGAAGCATCGGAATCAGTACCTCGGGCCGCCGGGGATTTGGTGATTTGGTCCCCCCTCCCCCCGGCCCCCTCCCCCGAAACGGGAGAGGGGGAGGAGGGCATTCTTGGTTTTTTGGTTGAGGTTTGTGGGGGCACACGCCCCCAGCCCCCCCTCCCCCCGGCCCCCTCCCCCGAAACGGGCCCGAAACGGGAGAGGGGGAGGAGGGCATTCTTGGCTTTTTAGTGAGGCAGCGAGATGAGACCGGCGGTTTTTGTGAGACGCACGAGCGGCGAAAAGCTCGAGATGGCGAGGGAATTTCGGCGGACGCCGACGGAAGCAGAATTGAAGGTGTGGGTGATGGTTCGGCGGAGGCAGATGTTGGGACTGAAGTTCAAACGACAGAAGGTGATTTGTGGCTATATCGCTGACTTCTACTGTGCTGAGCATGGACTCGTCCTAGAGATTGACGGTCCGATACATGACAACGCCGAGGCTCAACTGGCAGACGACGAGAGGACCCAGGTGTTCGCTGAGCTTGGGCTCAAAGTGGTCCGTGTCTCCAATGAGCAAGTCAACCTGGCGACCCTCACCACAGTGATCCACGCCGCAATAGGTCTCGAGGATCTACAGCCGACAGAACCTCTCTCTTCTCAGGGTTAGGGAGAGCAAAGTCATGCAAATGGCCTGCATCTACGCTCCTGCGTTCCCCCTTCAGTTGCTGTTGCGACGCTCTGAAGGCTGGTGGCGCCACCCTGTGGCCGTCGTCGAAGACGACCGCCCACAGGGCGTCATTACCTGGGTCAACGAAGCGGCCCGGCGCAGCGGAGTGTTGCCCGGAATGCGCTACGCCGCCGGGCTCTCTTTGGCTGCGGGGTTGCGGGCCGGGGTGGTCTCGCCGTCCGAGATCGCCGAAAGCATCGAGGCGCTCACACAGCGCCTGCAGCGCTTCAGCCCCGACGTCGAGCCCGCCGCCGACGAGGCCGGCATCTTCTGGCTCAACGTCGAGGGGCTCAAGGGCCTCTTCCCCTCGTTGCAGCGCTGGGCCAACCGCCTGCGCGGCGCGCTGCGCGACGAGCGCTTCGAGGTCGCGGTGGTCATCGGCTTTCGCCGCTTCACCACCTACGCCTTGGCGACCTGCCACCAGGGAGTGACGATCTTCGACGACGCGGAGCTGGAGCTCAGCCGCGCCCAACAGGTCCCGCTGGCACGCCTCGACTTGGAGCCCAAGTTCCGCGATCTCCTGGCCAAGTTGGGCGTCCACACCGTCGGACAGTTCGTGCGCCTGCCCGAGCGCGGCCTCACCGACCGCTTCGGCGCACGGGCCGGGGCCTTGCACCGGCTCGCCGCCGGAGAGGCGGGCACGCCCTTGCGCGCCGCGCCCATGTTCGAGGAGCTCGCCGCCCGACGAGAGCTCGAGCCGCCGGTCTTCAGCACCACACACCTGCTCTTCACCATCAAGAGCATGCTGCCCGAGCTCCTCGAGGCGCTGGCCTCGCAGGGCCGCGCGCTGGCCTCGCTGCACCTCACTCTGAACCTCGATCACGCCGAGCCCGTCGAACTCTCCATCCATCCAGCCAGCCCCACTCTCGTAGAAATGCAGCTCATCGATCTCGTGCGGCTCAAGCTCGAGTCCACCCAGCTCGCCGCCGGGGTCGAGGAGCTTCGGGCGCGCGCCGACGGCGCCGTGGCCACCCGCGAGCAGCTCGGGCTCTTCGCTGACCGACCACGTCGAGACTATGCCGCCGCCAACCGGGCCCTGGCCCGCGTGCGCGCCGAGCTCGGCGAGCAATCGGTGGTCCGAGCGCGTCTGAAAGAGGGGCACCTACCGGAAGCGCAGTTCAGCTGGGAGCCCCTCATCGAGCTCCAGCCGGCCTGCCCGCGCCGCACGCCCGAACCCTTCCTGATCCGGCGCTTCCACAAGCGCCCCGTGGCCTTGACGCCGCCGTCGCGCAACCTGCGCAACGACAGCTGGAACCTGAGCAACCCGCGCATCGGCTCGGTCGTCCGCAGCGTCGGTCCCTACGTGCTCTCAGGAGGTTGGTGGCAAGCCGAGGTCAGCCGGGCCTACCACTTCGTCGAGACGCAGCGCGGAGACCTGCTCTGGATCTACCTCGACAAGCGCCGCCGCCGCTGGTTTTTGCAGGGAGAGGTCGAGTGAGCCAGACCCTCTACACGCCGCTCTGGTGCAAGAGCAATTACTCGTTCCTCGAGGGCGCCAGCCACCCCGAAGAGCTCGTAGAAACCTGTGTCCGCCTGGGCATTCAGAGCCTGGCGATCACCGATCGCGACGGCGTCTACGGCATCGCCCGCGCCCACATCAAAGCCCGCGAGCTGGGCCTGCACCTCATCGTCGGTTCCGAGGTGACGCTGGACGACGACTCCACCTTGGTCTTGCTCGCCCAGAATCGAAGCGGCTACGCCAACCTCTGTCGCCTGATCAGCCGGGGCCGCCTGCGCTGCACCAAAGGCAAGTCGGTCCTGAGCTGGGAGGAGGTCTGCGAGCACGCTCCAGACCTGCTCGCCCTCTGGGGTGGAGACCGCAGCCTCCTCGTAGACGAGAGCGAGCACCACAGCGTCGCCAAGATGCTCAAGGAGGCTTTCGCCGACCGGCTCTACGCCTTGCTCACGCGCCACCAGCGCGCCTCCGAGGTGGCGCAAGAAGTCCGCCTCAAGGCGCGGGCGCGCGCCTACGAGCTGTGTCTGGTCGCGGGCGTCGAGGTCCTCTACCACACGCCCGCCCGCCGACCACTGCAGGACGTTCTGACCTGCATCCGACACGGCGTGTCCCTACACGACGCCGGCACCCTGACGAAACCCAACGACGCCCATACGCTCAGGACCCCGACGAACTTCCAAGACCTCTACGGCGATGACCCCATGGCGGTGGACGCCACCAACGAGATCGCGGCTCGCTGCACCTTCACGCTGGACGAGATCCGCTACGTCTATCCCTCGGAGGCGCTGCCCGACGGCACCACCTCGTCGCAGTGGCTGGAGCAGCTCGCGGTGGAGGGCGCTCGCCAGCGTTATCAGGGCGAGCTCCCGGTCGATGTGCAAGCGCAGCTCAAAAAGGAACTTCAGCTCATCGACGAGCTCGACTACTGCGGCTACTTCCTCACCATGTTCAACATCGTCGAGTTTTGCCGCAGCCAGGACATCTTGTGTCAAGGGCGCGGCTCGGCCGCGAACTCGGCGGTCTGCTACTGTCTGGGCATCACCGCGGTCGATCCCGTCCGCATGGGCTTGCTCTTCGAGCGTTTCCTCTCCCGCGAGCGCGCCGAGCCGCCCGACATCGACCTGGACATCGAGCACAACCGCCGCGAGGAGGTGATCCAGCACGTCTACACGGCCTACGGGCGCGAGCACGCCGCCATGGTCGCCAACGTCATCCGTTACCGCCCCAAGTCGGCGGTGCGCGAGGTGGGCAAGGTGTTGGGTCTGCCGCAGACAGCCCTCGACCGGCTGGCCAAGCTCCTCAGCCACCACGCCGAGCCGACGCCCGAGCTCCTGACCAACGCCGGCCTCAACCCAGAGGTCCCCACTCACGGCCTGTTGCTGCGCCTGGTCGAAGAGATTTTGGACTTCCCGCGCCACCTCTCCATCCACCCTGGCGGCTTCATCCTGGGCCACGACCCCGTCCACACCTTGGTCCCCATCGAGAACGGCAGCATGGAGGGCCGCACCGTCATCCAGTGGGACAAGTACGACGTCGAGGCGCTGGGCCTGTTCAAGGTCGATCTCCTCGGTCTGGGCGCGCTGCACCAGCTCCACCTGGGCTTCGACCTGCTCTACGAACACCGCGACGAGGTCCTGACCATGGCCACCATCCCGGCCAACGACGCGGCGACCTACGAGATGATCCGGGCCGCCGACACCGTTGGCGTCTTCCAGATCGAGAGTCGGGCGCAGATGTCCATGCTGCCACGACTCAAGCCGGCCAACTTCTACGATCTGGTCGTCGAGGTCTCCATCGTGCGGCCCGGCCCCATCACCGGCGGCATGGTCCACCCCTACTTGCGGCGCCGCAACGGCGAGGAGCCAGTGACCTATCCGCACGAGTGCCTCGAGCCGGTTCTGTCCAAGACCCTGGGGGTGCCGCTCTTCCAAGAGCAGGTCATGAAGCTGGCCATGGTGGCGGCGGACTATACGCCTGGCGAGGCCGACCAGCTGCGGCGCGACATGGCGGCCTGGCGGCGCTCGGGGCGCATCGAGCGGCATCGGGCGCGGTTGGTGGCGCGGATGTGCGCCAAGGGCATCGCCCACGAGTTCGCCGAGCGCGTCTTCGAGCAGATCCGCGGCTTTGGTGAGTACGGCTTCCCCGAGAGCCACGCCGCCAGCTTCGCGCTGATCAGCTACGCCACGTCCTACATGAAGTGCCACTACCCGGCCGAGTTCTGCTGCTCTCTGCTCAACGCCCAGCCCATGGGATTCTACAGCGCCTCGACCCTGGTCAACGACGCCAAACGGCACGGCGTCGAGATTCGCCCGGTCGATGTGCGCGAGAGCCAATGGAACTGCACCCTGGAGCCCATCGCAGAGGGTTTCGCCATCCGCATGGGCCTGCGCTTCATCAAGGGCCTGGGCAGTCGCCAGCTCGAGATTCTGGAAGAGGCCTGGCGCGCCGGTCCCTTCACCTCGATCGAGGACTTTGCGCGCCGCACCGACTTCGACGAGAGGGTCATGGCCGTGGTGGCCGAGGCGGGGGCCTTCGAGGGCTTTGGCGACGACCGGCGTCAGGCCTTGTGGAAGGTCCAACACCTCGGTCGCACCGAGCCCATCAGCCTGCCGTTCGGCGAGGTCGAGGCGCGGATTGAGTTTCCGCCGCTCGACCCGCTGGAGTCCGTGACCTGGGACTATCGCAGCAGTCAACACAGCACTCGAGGTCACCTCCTCGAGCCGCTGCGCAAGTTCTTGCAGGTCATGGGCCTGCCCGCCGCCGCCACCCTCAACGCAAGACCAGACAAAACCCGGGTCCGCTACGCCGGCCTGGTCATCTGCCGGCAGCGTCCGGGCACCGCCAAAGGCGTCACCTTCATGACCCTCGAAGACGAGACCGGCTTCGTGAACCTGGTCATCTGGCAAAAGACCTTCGATCGCTACTCGGTGCTCGCCCGCACCGAGGCCTTTCTCGGCGTGAGCGGGAAGCTGCAAAACCAAGACAACGTCACGCACTTGGTCGTCGACCACATGTGGAAACCTCGCCTACCTCTGCCTTCGACCCTAACGCGCAGCCGCGACTTCCACTAAAGTGGGACCGCTTCTCCCAAAGAACATTGACTTGCCATCCGCAACTCATTCATGTGGGCACCACTTCGATTTGGATTGTATGGCCACGCCTTCCTCGACTTTCGCACCACCAAGTCGGTCTCGGCACGGCATTTCACCCCTGAGGTCTTCGATGCGTTACTCTCGTCCCCTTGTCGCGAGTGTTCTGTTGTGCGCGCTGGTCCTGGCTTGCGAGCCTTCGGCGCCCGAAAAGAAAGAGAAGGCGGCGCCCGTCTCTGGCGAAGCGGCTCCCAAGGGCGACAAGGCCGCCGCCGAAGCGGACGTCGCGATCAAAGAAGCCCCAACCGAGCCTCTTGAGGAGGCCGCTGCCCCTGAGGAAGCCGCTGCCGCCGAGGTTCTTGCAGACTTCGCCGTGCACGAGTGGGGGATGCTGCGCCACACCGCCGACCAGCTCTTCGTTTCGACCACACCGCCCAAGCGTCCGCCGGTGGGTGGCTTCGGAAAAGACCAAGTGAAAGACCCCGACTGGGGTGAGCTCCTCGGAGACGAGCCGGGCAAAGCGAATGGCCAGTTTGGCTTGGGCATGTCCGGCGTTGGCGCGGCCGGCGGCAAGCCCTTGATCATGCTGCATCCCGGCCCCACCTTCGACGCCAACACCGACATTTCGGTGAGCGTAAGCCTGGTCGGCGGGACCTTCCGCGAGGTCTGGCCGACCCCAGCGCTCGGCGCTCAGCCCGAGCACGCCTCCACCTACTCCTGGACTGGCGTCCGTGCGACGGCCGAGCCCTGCGGACGAGAGATGGCCCCGGCCGCCGACCACATCGCGTGCACCACCATCGACGCCGGTGGCCTCTGCGAAGCCGCGGAAATGGCCGCCTACCTGAGCCCCGTCCCCAATTGCCTGAGCGTCGGCGACTCAAAGACCCCAGCGCTGGTTTACAACGGTCTGTTTCCTGGTGCTCCGGCCCCCCTGGTCTTGAGCGAAGGCGAGGACGCCGCTCTCGAGAACCGCTCGGCTCATCCGTTCGGCCCGCTGTATCTGCACCAAGGGGACACCCTGCTCCGTATCGAGAAGCTCGATGCCAGCAGCAAGCTCGCCCTGTCCGAGGCCGTCCCTTTCGACGGCGAGCTCAAAGACGTCCTAAAGAAGGATCTGCTCACCAAAGGACTCACCGAAGGCGAGGCCGACTCGTTCGTCGCGGCTTGGTCCCCGGATGTGCTGCGCAAACCCTGGGTTTGGCAGGTCTTTGGCTTCTACTCGGCCGAAGGCGTCGAGGCCGTCGTGCCCATGACCGTGACGCCACAGCCAAAAGGCATTGTGCGCGTCATGGCCGTCACCGTCGAGTAACTCGTTGTTCCTGCACCCCTCACCTGTCGAGGTTTCGATGCGTCTCCCTCGTTTCGCCCTCGCCCTCGTGCTCTTGGGTTCAGTCGTGCTCGCCTGCGAGCCCGCCGCACCGGCAAAGAAAGAGAAGCCAGCCTCCGCCGAGGCCACGGCTGCGGCGAAGCCCGCGCCATTGGCGGAGGACGTAGCCACGGCACCGACGCCAGAGACCAAACCGGTCGCGGAGGCAGAGGCCGAGCCCATCCCTGAAGAGAAGGCCGTTGACGAGCTCGTACTCGCCGACTTCACCGTCCATGAGTGGGGCCTGTTGCGCTACACGGCCGACCAGCTTCTCGTTTCGACCTCGCCACCCAAGCGTGAGGCCGTCAAAAAGCCACGGACCCACAAGAAAGACCCTTTCGACGACATCGATGAGAACAACTTCGGGACCGCTGGGCAGGGCGTGGGAGAGGGCCACGCCTATGGAGGCAAGCCCTTGATCATGTTTCATCTGGGCCCGGCCTTCGACGCCGCGACGGAAATTTCGGTGAGCGTCGAGCTCGAAGGAGGCACCTTCCGTGAGGTCTGGCCGACGCCAGAGCAAGGCGCCCAGCCCGAACACAGCGGCTCCTACACCTGGACCGGGCTCCGCGCTACGGCCGAGCCCTGCGGCAAAGAGCTCGCCCCAGCCCCTGACCACATCGCCTGCTCCTCGATCCTCCCCGGCGAAGGGCCCACCAGCATCGAGGGTTGTGAGGCCGCTGAGGTGGCCAGCTACTTGCTCCCCGTGCCCAATTGTTTGACCGTCGGTGAGGTCAAGACTCCAGCGTTGGTCTACAACGGGGTGTTCCCTGGTGTCCCGGCGCCGCTGACTGTGAGTGAAGGCGACGGGGCCGCTCTCGAGAACCGCTCGGCTCATCCGTTCGGCCCGCTGTATCTGCACCAAGGCGAAGCCCTCTTCCGCATCGATTCCCTCGCCGCCAACGGCAAAGTCGAGCTCTCTGCGGCGACTCCGCTCGAGGGCGCGCTCAACGACGCGCTGAAGAGAGACCTCGTCGCGGGAGGCTTGACCGAGGGCGAGGCTGACTCTTTCGTCGCCGCTTGGTCCCCCGATGTGTTGCGCCAACCGTGGGTTTGGCAGGTGCTCGGCTTCTACTCGGCCGAAGGCGTCGAGGCCGTCGTGCCCATGACCGTGACGCCACAGCCAAAGGGCATCGTGCGCGTCATGGCCGTGACGATCGAGTGATGAGCTTTCTCCCCAGCAACCCCCTTGTTCACGAGGCGACGATGCAGACTCTGCGCTCCTTCTTGATGTTTGTGCTCTTGTGCTCCCTGACGGTCTCTTGCGAGCCACCGAAGAAGGAGAAGTCTGGCACGGGCGAAGCGACCGCCAAGGCTGCTCAGGTCGAGGAGGTGGCTCCCGCCGAGGAGCCCGTAGTCGCCGAGGAGCCCGTGCTCGCCGAGGAGCCCGTGCCCGAGGCAGAAGAAACCGCCGTCGCGGATTTCTCTGTCCACGAGTGGGGTCTGTCGCGCTACGCGGCAGACCAACTGTTGGTCTCGACCTCGCCGCCCAAACGCGAATTGCCGGCGCCACTCGAGGACAAGCCCCCGCGTCTTCATCTGGGCCATGGTTCGGGGCTGTCGAACGGCGGCAGTTTCGCCCCCGTCCCCGTCGGCAAGCCTCTCGTGATGATCCTTCCTGGTGAGAAGTTCGATAGGACCACAGAGATCTCGGTGAAAGTCGAGCTGGTCGGGGGAACGTTCCGTGAGGTCTGGCCGACGCCGCAAGCGGGGGCGCAGCCGGAGCACGGCTCGGCTTATACGTGGACGGGGATCCGAGCGCAGGCCGAGCCCTGCGGCCGCGAGCTCGCGCCCGCCGTCGGTCATGAGGCCTGCACCTCGATCGCCGACAAGGGGCTCTGTGAGGCCGCCGAGATGGGGACCTACTTGAGCCCTGTGCCCAGCTGCTTGAGCGTCGGAGAGGTCAGAACTCCAGCGTTGGTGTACAACGGCAGCGTTCCTGGGGCACCTGCACCGCTGGTCCTGACCGAAGGCGACGAGGCCACACTCGAGAACCGCACCGCGCACGTCTTTGGTCCTGTCTACCTTCACCAGGGCGCTGCCTTGCTTCGTGTCGAGTCCCTCGAGGCCAACGGCAAAGTCGACGTCGCCATGGCCGTCCCCTTCGACGGCGAGCTCAAGGCGGTCCTGAAGCGAGACCTGCTGGCCAAGGGCCTGACCGAAGGCGAAGCGGACTCGTTCGTCGCGGCATGGTCGCCCGATGTGCTGCGCCAGCCTTGGGTCTGGCAGGTCTTCGGCTTCTACTCGCCCGAAGGCGTCGAGGCCATCGCGCCGATGAGGGTGACGCCGCAGCCAAAAGAGGTCGTGCGCGTCATGGCCGTGACGATCGAGTAGTTGGTATTCCGCTGGCCGTCGCTCGTTAGACTCTCAAACCCACATATTCGCGCCGACAAAAATCACTTGTCTGCGCAAACTGTCCCTTATTCGTCAGCCATCTTCGAGGAATCGATGAGAAATTGTCCACGGCTTCTGTTCGTGCTCTTCGCCTTGCTGCTCGCCTGCGGACCTCCAACGCCCACGAAAGAGTTACCCGCCAAGAGTGAGGCCGCTCCTATTGCTGCATCAGAATCAGTCACGGAGGACGTGGTAGGTCCTGAGAAGCAAGAGCCTGCGGTTCAGACCGGACCGATGGCTAGCCATGCCGAGCTCGTCGAGCGCCGTGGCCAGGAATACTCGCACGCGGAGATGCAGCTGGAAGGCCTCGAGAGAGATGTCATGGCCTATCACACGCAGTACGGCGAGTACCCCAGGCGGGCTGAAGACCTGGTCGAGACTCCCGACGGCTTCAAGCTCATCTTCGAGGTTCCCAAAGACCCATGGGGCGAGAGGTGGACGATGAAGAGGTCCGGCGAGGGGGCGACGATCACCTCTGCTGGGCCCGACAGTATCCCTCAGGACGCAGATGATATCAGCCTCAGCATTCCAGGTGGGCAACCCCAGTACGTACGAATGGAACCAAAGCTCAGCGAGCAGAAGAGTCTCGCGGAGCTGGACTTGCACGACAGCATCAAACTGACCACATTGCAGTTACAGAACCTCAACGTGGCGGTGATGGCCTATCGCCTGCAGTACGGTCACTACCCACAGCGCTTGGAGGATCTCATCAATACCCCGGACGGCTTCAAGCTCATCGAAGAGGTCCCCAAGGACATGTGGGAACAGGAGTTGGCACTTCAGCAGTCGGGCTCGAGCGTCACAATCTCCTCCGCTGGACCCGACAGAGCGCACAACACCGAAGACGACATCAGCACTACCATGACCGTCGAATAGCCTCGCGAGTTGGAGCCCTAACGAACCTCGACGACCTTGCAGTCGAGCGGAGCGAGCAACGCGCTGAGCGCGGCCGCGTCGACCTTCGTGGAGTCGAGGAGGGCGGCCTTGAAGAGCAGGTTCGCACCTTCTTCCGCGCTGTATGAGACGTGGTCGACCTGGGGGTGGGCTTGCAGAGCTTCGGTCAGCGCGGAGAAGTTGGCGGAGTCGAAGGTGGGACCGCGCTCGACCACGAGCGTTCGGTCCAGGACGATGGGGCCGGAGATCTGTAGGTCGGACATGGCGGCGAGGTTGGCGCGGTCCTCTTCGGCGTAGGGGTTGGGCATCTCCTCTTCGGGCGCGGGCGCGTCGGTGGCCAGGAGCAGAGCGAAGGTGAACACCCCACCGAGGAATCCGACGACCACCCCGCCGAGCACGACCAAGAGGCGCCCCAAACCCTGTTCGGCGCGCTTGCCCATCAGCAGCTGAACTAGTGTAAACCGTCATGAATCTCCATGTTTATTTGGCTGCAAGGAGCGTCCCCAATCCCCACGAATTCTTCAAAAATACCGGCATGTTGTTGATTACAGAAAAGAAGAAAGTCATTGGGGGTCCGGGGGACAAAGTCCCCCGGCGGGCCAGGGCAGAGCCCTGCCTCCCTGAAAAGCCACGCCCATAAGCATGGTCACATGTGAAGCGTTACACTAGCGCGCCGCCGACCGTGGCCCAGCCGATGATCACGATGGCTGGAATGAAGAGGGTCTCCCAGCCGCGCTGGAGATAGACGACGATTGAGCCGATGACGACGGCCAAGCAGCCACCAAAGGCGGTGAGAATGGCCTGTTTTCTGGCGGCGTCGATGCTCATGCTCTGGAATCCTAGGCTTCGGAGTGCGGTCGCTCGATGGACAGGACGGCGACGCGGTTGCGGTAGAGCGCGGCGCACAGGATGAGCCCCGCGATGCCAGCGGCGATGCCGGGTTGCAGCGAGATGGCGGACGAGCCGAGATAGAAGATGCCGGCCAGAAAGATGAAGATGAAGTTGAGGAAGTTGTTGACCGCGAAGGCTTTGCCGCGGGTTCCTTCCAAAGGGGCGTCCTGCAGGAAGGTCTGGATGGGCACGGCGAAGAAGGCGCCGAAGAAGCCGATGAGGACGAGGGTGCCAGCGGCCAAGTCGTAGCCCAGCTCCGAGCCCCCGAAGGCGGCGGTGACGGCGGCGAGGAGCCACTGCGCGACCATCATCACGACGGCGCCCAGCGCGACGAGTCGACCTGGGCGAATCGTGCGGCTGATGAAGGGGACGCAGACGCTGCCGATGATGATGGACAAGGCGAGGATGACCAGCAGCAGAGAGATCCGCCAGTTCTGGTCGGCGGGGATGTTGAGGTATTTCGGGGCGCTCAGGCCGGTGATGGCCTGCCCAGCGACGCCGCTGTCGAACCAGAAGAGCGAGTTGAGGACGAGCACCTTGAAGACTCGGGGGTCTTCTCGCAGCTCGACGATGCTGCTCCAGACGCCGCCAAAGGGGTTCTTCTGGATGGTGAGGCTGGGACGTTGGGGCTGCAGCTTGCGGATCATCAAGGACAGGCCGGTGCCGATGGCGGCGAAGCCGGTGCACCAAACGCCAGTGACCCAGAGGGCGTCGCCGTAGCTGTCGATCAGGGGTCCGGCCAGGGCCTGTCCGAGAAGGATGGCCAGGAAGGTGGTCATGGAGATGACGCCGTTGGCGGCCATGAGCTGGTCTTTCTTCACGAGCTCAGGGATGACGCCATACTTCGCCGGTCCAAAGAAGGCCGACTGCGCGCCCATGACGAAGAGGACGACGAGCATCAGCGCCCACGAGCGGCTCTGTAGCACGTAGACGCCAGCGCCCATGATGAAGATCTCGGCGACCTTCATGGCGACGACGACCTTCTGCTTGCTCAAGCGCTCGCTGAGATCGCCGGCGTAGCTGCTGAAGAGGATGAAGGGCAGGGCGAAGACGGCGAACGCCAGGCCCTGCTTGTCTTCGCCAGGAAAGAGCTCGCGTGCGGCCAGAAAGAGGATGAGCTGCTTGAACAGGTTGTCGTTGAACGCCCCGAAGAACTGGGCGCCAATGTGCCCGTGAAAGCTGCGGTTCTGGGTGAGTCGTTGCATCGAGGGCTACAGCTTGTGAATGACGAAGTCTTTGGGGCTCGAGGGGACTTTGGTGTCGAGGCCGACGAAGGCGTACTCGCCGGAGAGCGCGCCGTCGAAGTCGTAGAGCTTGAAGTGGATGGGCAGGGCGCTTTCGCGGTCGAAGAAGAGCTCGGTCTTGGACCACAGCAGGCCGTCGTTCTTGGAGCTCGAGAGCGTCGTGACGACGCGGGTGGCCTTGTCGTGGGTGTGTGTGTCCACCACCTCGTCGATGGTGTCGACCTTAATGAGCCCCTTGGCCTCGGCCCTGGTCTGAATGTCAGAGGCCAGCTCGATCATGTGGACGAGGCTGGTCTCATGGGTGCGGAAGTAATGGGGATACATCTTGTCGATGATGGGGGAGTCGTCTGACCAGGTCACGGTGCCGACCATTCCCCGCAACCCGGTCTCGCGGGCCTGGAACTTCCCTTTGCCGTCGCGCTCTGGGACGTAACTGCACTGCAGGCCCTCGAAGGGGCCGGGCAACCAGCGAAGGTAGACCGAGCCCGGCCTCTGGTAGCGGGACAGGATCTGCTCGGGCTTGCGGGGTTTCCCGTTGATGCGCTCCTGACAGAAGATGGTGCAGCTGTAGTGGTCGATGGCGTCCATGGCCCGGCGGGCGGCGCTCAAGCACTCTCGGGCGGTCTCGATGTCGCTCATGTTCATCTCCGAATCGTGTCGGTGGGCGGGTCGTACGTGGCTACCATGCATGCGAAGAACAGAGAAGTCTTCTTTGGGCATGGCTCTCTCGCAATTTGGGTGGCGGTGCGAAAATCAGTGGTCCGCTCGGTGATTTTGCTCTGGATTGCGGCGCCGTGTTCTTATAGAGGTAACTTTGATTTTCCGGTCTCAACCGCCCCACCGCCTGGAGGGATGATGCGCACTTCATGGATGCTCCTGGTTTTGTTCTCGTTTTTGGCTCTGGCCGGCTGCGCTGAAGAGGAGTCGGCGAGCGGTGACCAGCTCGTGGCCGCCGAAGACCGCGTCAAATCCGACGACAAGGCCGACTCGAGCGCCGAAGCGGTGTTCCTCAACTTCGAATTCGACGCCGAGATGCTCACGAGCTCTTCGTGGAATCCCTCGTCGCAGATCGAAGACCAGCTTCTCTACACCATCGGTCACCTCAACGGCGAACGTGCCGTTGGTCGCCTGGACAAGGTGCAGCTGACCAACGTCAAGAGCAGCAGTGAGAATGGCAAAACGCGCATCAAGTACCACGCTGTTTTGCCCGTCGCATGGGGCAAGAAGGACCGCGTCCCCACCGCCTACATCTTGAAGCTGCCCATCGACATGACCAGCTCGGCGGTCACCGCGTTCACCGAGAAGTACGCTCACAGCTGTGTCGACTACGGCGCTCACGACGTCACCTCGGGCAGCATGTGGTACTATTATCGGCCGAATAATTCGGGTTGCGCCCTAGCCGAGACCGACATCGTCAAGACCGAAGCGAAGGTGACCGTCAGCGCCGTCGGAACGACCGGGAAGTATCCCGAGTATCATCGAGTCTGGGAAGACGAGGTCCTGCAGGTCGTCGCGATCTTTGGCAAGTACGAGGACGGCGCCACCACCACCGCCGACGCCGGCATCAGCGCCTACAACAGCTTCGTCTCCGTCCTGAAGAAGAAACTGACCCCCTACGCGCTGGTCACCGAGCCCGCCGCCCTCCCCACGACCGTGGGCGTCGGGCAGCCCAGCATCACCTTCGAAGCCAACCTGCCCGACGGCAAGCGCGTCATGGTCTACGTCATGTTGGTGGACAATATCCGTACGACGAGCGCCGACTTCAACACCCGCTACGAGACCCTCTCTCAGCGCGCCGACCTCATCATGTACAACGGCCACGCGGGCCTGGGCGCCAACGTTCGCGCGCTGGCGCAGAAAGGGGACTGGGTCACAGGACAGTACGTGATCGCCTTCCTCAATGGCTGCGACAGCTACACGTACATCGACTCGTCGTTGAACGACGCCCACAAGGCCGTCAACCCCACCGATGACCCAGATGGGATCAAGTACCTAGACATCATCAACAACGCCATGCCGGCCTTCTTCAGCTCTATGGATGACGCGTCGTTGGCGCTCGTGGATGGCCTCATGGCGTATGAGAACCCGCGCACCTACGAGCAGATCTTCAAGGGCTTCGACAGCTCCCAGGTTGTCATCGTCAGTGGCGAGCAAGACAACGAGTTCTTCCCTGGCTTCCCGGGCGACGGCGCGGTGCCCGACGGGGCATGGGCTGGACTGAACGAGAGCGGCACAGTGGTCGCCGAAGAAGAGGTTCGCTTCGAGACGCCATCACTGGCTGTTGGCGCCTACAAGTTCGACACGACGGGCACCGGCGACGCCGACCTCTATGTCCGCGTCGGCGAAGCCCCCACCTCCGACAACTACGACTGCCGACCCTACCGCGCGGGCACCAAAGAGAGCTGTATCATCGAGTTGACCAATGCCGCCCCCATCCACGTGATGGTTCGTGGCTACAAGGCCCAATCGGAGTTCAAGCTCGTGGGCGCCAAGAAGTAGACAGACCTCGCAGAAAAGGGGCGCAAGGACTTGCGCCCCTTCTCATTTGCTGACTGCGGCGCTGGCTTCGGCGAGCCACGCCTTGAGGCCCCTGGAGTCGCAAGGCGGCCAATGGCCTCGCGCCTCTGAGATGGCGTCGCGGAGCAAGGCCGTCGAGGCAAATCGTTGACTGGGTTCCTTCTCGAGGCAGGTTCGCACGATGGGGCGCAGCTTGCGGGGGAGTTTGAGCTTCGGGAAGTCGGCTTGGCGGATCTTCTCCATGGTCTCGATGGCCGTGGCGCCGTCGAACGGTCGCACCCCGCTGAGCAGCTCCGCCAGTGTCACTCCAAATCCCCACTGGTCTGCTGCGGAGCTGATCTCCTGGCTGCCCAGCTGCTCGGGGGACATGTATGCGTACTTGCCTTTGAGGAAGCGGTTCCAGGTCTTGTCGAGCTCTTTGGTGGGCTTGGCGATTCCCAGATCGGAGAGACAGACCCCACCCTCCTTGGTGCACAAGATGTTGGAGGGGGTCACGTCCCGGTGGACCAGCCCCAATGGCCGTCCAGCGCTGTCCTCGAACTCATGGATGTACTGCAGCCCCGCGAGCATCTCATCGGCGATGTGAAGAATGACGGGGATGGGCGAACGCACCTCACGGGTCAGGGAGCGCAGGTTCCAGCCGTGGATGAGGTCCATGCAGAGGTAGTAGATTCCTTGGTCCACGCCGAGCTGATGGACTCCGACCAGGTTGCGATGCGAGAGCCGCGCCCCCAGCTTCGCTTCCTCGATGAGGGCCCGCTCCATGCGCGCGTCGCCCCTCCACTGCGGCCTCAACACCTTGAGCGCGACGTGCTTCTCGAAGCCGCTCGCCCCGAAGATGACGGCCTCATAGACCTCGGCGATACCCCCGCGACCGAGAAATCGGAGGATGCGGTAGGGGCCCAATTGGGTAGGCTGTTTGGCTTCGTCGAGTTCGTGCATGATGAGGTGAACGCCCGATTCGCAGAAATCGGTCTTCGCTCGGTTGTATTCTGACACAGAGGCTGCGTCTGATGAACCCGCAAGAGCCGTCCACTCACTCCACGGTCGCGACCGCCCACAGCGACGCCTTTCCTGGCGCCTCTTCGTCGACCCTGTGTCAGCTCTTGGTGCTCGAGGGCGAGGACATGGGGCGGGCGGTCATGCTGCGCGGCGACACAGTGGTCGTGGGCACCGACGAAGGCTGCGACCTCGTGCTCGCCGACGACCGAGTGTCCCGCCGGCACCTGTCCGTCGAACCCATCGAAGGCGGGCAGTTCTTGGTGAGAGACCTGATGAGCCTCAACGGGACCCTCTACCAGGGCGGGCGGTTGGTCGAGTCTGCGGTGCCGGCAGGGGCCACGCTCAAGGTGGGGCGCACGTTCCTGCGCATACAGCCGCGTCCTGAAGCGGTCGAGGTCAACCCGAGTCAGTCGAGACGCTTCGGCGAGTTGGTGGCTGAGAGCCTGGCGATGCGCGAGGTCTTCGCCGTCCTCGAGCTGATCGCCGAGAGCGACGTGACCGTGCTGCTGGAAGGCGAAACCGGCACTGGCAAGGAGCTCACGGCGCGGGCGATCCACGAGGCCGGCGCGAGGCGCAAGCGGCCATTCGTCGCGGTCGACTGCGGCGCGATTCCAGAAGGGCTGCTGGAGAGCGAGCTCTTCGGTCATGTTCGGGGTGCGTTCACTGGGGCCGCGTCGAAACGCAAGGGGGCGTTCGTGCGCGCGCACACGGGCACGCTCTTCCTCGACGAGCTGGGCTCGCTCTCGCTCGAAGCCCAGTCGCGCCTGCTCCGAGTCATCGAAGAGCGCACGGTGCGCGCAGTGGGCGCCGACGACGAGCGGACGGTCGATGTCCGCATTGTCGCTGCGACCCAGCGAGACCTAGCCGGCCGCGTCGCAGAAGGCACCTTCCGGCCGGACCTCTACTATCGGCTCTCCATCGTCAAGATCACGCTGCCCCCGCTGCGCATGCGACGGGAGGATATCCCGATCATGGTGCGGGAGCTCCTCAAACGACGAGGCATCGATGCCGGGGCCATCACCGGTCCCGGACTGGACACACTGTTGGCGAGCCATTGGCCTGGAAATGTCCGCGAGCTGCGCAACGTCATCGACCGAGCTTTGGCCCTCAATCCAGGGGTGCGCTGTTTCACCGACCTGCAGATTCGCCTCGCGGTCGGTGTGAACACAGAGTCTGCGATGCCGGTGCGCACGGACCTCCCGTTCAGCGACGCCAAGCGCGTCGTGGTCGACCTCTTCGAGCGACGCTATTTGCTCGACCTCTACGAAAAGACCAGCAAGAACATCTCTGCAGCCGCACGCCTGAGCGGTTTGGACCGCAAGCACCTGCGAACGCTGCTCAAGCGGCACGGGATCGTCGACTGAGCCCGACGTCTGGGAGCACGAGGGACACTTCGAGTCCCAAGAAACACCAAAGGCGATGGCCAGGGTTGGCTATCGCCTCGGGGGTGAGAAGTAGAGGTCTTAATCCGGGGATGTTTAGGAAGGAATGAAGGGGGGAGAAGGAAGGCGGGAAATTTGGGTGAGTAATTACTTCTCACTCCCGAGGCGAGAACCTCAGGCAACAACCAATCTGTACGGCACAAAAAGCACCCTACATGTTTCCATCATGGGTGTAAAGTTTCAACAGCACCGAAAGGTCGTTTTTTCTCAACTATTTTCTTGCGTGTAGACCAAGCCCTTGTTTTTTTAAGACATGCGTTTGGCAGGCCGGGGGCGATTCTCGCAAGGTCTAGCCCGAACGAGCGCCGGAAAATTCCACCAAGCTGGATTTTTTCCCAGCTTCGGACGCTCGTCTTTGCCGTTGCGAAGCGGAAGCGCCTTTTAACTCGCCATGTCGCGAGAGTCCAGTGGGCTCGGATGGCGGTTTCGCGCCGAGAAAATTCCAGACGCACGGTACACGACCTCGAGCGCTTCGAGCGCGCTCGGTGCTGGGGCACAGCGCCGTGCGCGGTCGTTCGACGGGCTTGGGGTCGTCGCCCTGTTGGTGGCCGCTGGCCTCCACCTCTTCGTTGACCATCGGGATCGCGAAGATCTTCGGATTGTGGTTCAGCGAAACCGGATTGTACAAGTTCGGGGACGCGGTCCGCTCATTCGCACGCTTGGAGCTGGCCTCTGCGCTGATTCTCGGCTCCACTCACTCTGTCGAGAGTCGTGATGAGCGCCACGGTTGCGGTGTTGCTGGTCTTCGTGGCACTGAAGCTCGGGTTGGAAGTGGCCAACCTCCGCTGGCGCTCAGCGAAGCCTGGCCCTGCCTAGGAGAACGTCCGTGCCGAACAAGAACAGAGAGGTGCTGCCTGGTCGAAAGCCGAGAACGGTCCTCACCCACGAGGGTGAGGAGCTTCAGGTCCCCGACGACTGGGAGTTGTTGGAGCCAGGCGATGCGACGCTCACGCGGCGGGTCAAGAAGGCCGGCCCCACCTGGACGGTGAAGGTCAAGAAGGGCCGTCGCACCTTCTCCGAAGGCGTCTGGGCCTCGGCCCGCCGGATCGCGCGCAAGCGCGCCGAGCTGGCCGCCGAGCGCAAGACCCCACAACACGCCACGAAGCTCGCGGCGGGTCGAGAGCGCCGAGAGAAGGTCCAGACTCGCTACGAACAAGAGTTTCACGACGCGGTCGTCGAGTTCCTAGACTTCGCCGAGTGCTACCAAGAGCTCGCACAACGCTTGGCCGAAGCCGTCACCCTGCACGCCATCCCCGTGGGCAGCGGAACTGTCGCGCGCACTCAGCGAATCCCCATCGAAGATCGGGCTCGCGCCGCCGTAATCGCGTGGATGCGACACCAGACGACCGCCTACGACCGCCTCCACATCCCGAGGGGAAAAGGCGCCCGGCGTGAGGCGCGCCGAAAGCTCGCCGCTGCCTCTTTCGGGCTGCTCGAACGCTATCGCAAAGGAGAAACCGCCAGCGAGGACTGCCCTTTGGTCAAAGCCCTCGAGCAGTCTTCGCCAGAGAAGCCGGGGAGCGGCGGTGGCCCTGAAGACCACGGCTCGCCCCCCCCTCCGGGCACCGAGCCCTAGTCAGTCATCGTCGTCGTCTTCACCATGCGGCGCGACTGCGGGCTGTCCAGGGGTGACGATGTGGGCGTTGGCTGCGCCGTACTTGTAGACCAGCTCACCGCCCGCCTCGCCTACCCGCACCGCCAAGAACGTGACCGCGATTGCCCCGGCCGTTGCCGCGATCGCAGCCCACTTGGCGGCGCGCTCAGACGGCAGGAGATGCACGACGACCATCATGGCCAGCACCGCGACGGCCACCCAGAAGAAGACGTCCGCGGCTTCGGCGTGGGCCTCGAGGTGGGCCTCACCGACAATGTCCTCGACCAACTCTTCTTCCTCCTCGCCCGTCTGCATCGCGGCAAACGAGCTGGCCACGAGCAACAACTGGCCGAGCAGCGCGATGAGCCACACCCGACGCTTGAACCAGCCAAACCACAGCGAGGCGGCGAGCCCCCCGGCGAGCAGTGGCATGAGAACGGACAAGGCAATGGGCAGGTGAACGAGCTTCGGATGCCACGGCAATTCGGTCATGAAAGCTTCCTTCGATGTGACAGCAGCGTGAGCTGCAAGGCTCACTGCGGAAAGTCCTACGCTTCTCGCCGCAGGTTCGCGAACAGGGGGGTACGCCTCGCTCAGCGCGGCGGATCCAAGCTGAGCGTCGCCCACGGATCGATGATTTCACCGGTGCCGGTGTCCCGGAAGCTGTCGAGGAAGTGCGTCCAGGCCGCCATCCCGACGCGACAGGGTGCGATGCTCTGGTGATCGGTGAGCTCCCATCCCCCGAGCAGACCCGTCTCGTTCGTCCAATCAATCTCCAAGAACCCACTGGTGTTGCCGTCGGGCATGTTGCCCGAGAGAGGGGCCTTGACCACCGGCAACGTGCCCGCGTCGAGCAAGTTGGGCAAGACGTGCGCCCCGCCGAAGCCACGCGCCAAGATCAGGCTGTTGTTGTTGGGGACGACCGTGTCACCCAACGAGATGGCCGACAGCATCTGAATGCCAGGGCGTCCGTCCAGCCGGTCTTGGGTGACGAAGTGAGCGAAGCTGGCGCCGTCGCTCTGATCGACGACGGTCTGCCCGAGCAGAAAAACCAGCTCCCCATCGGTGCCCGACAGGGAGGCCGGAAGCAGGAGCTTGACGGCTTCGGAGAAGTCGCTGTCGGCGACCACGTCGATGATGCGTCCGCCGCCGGCCACCAGCACTGCGGCCTCGACCTTGTCCGTCAAGGCGAGGAACTGAGGGGCCATGATGCCGCCCAAGGAGACGCCAAAGTAGCTCATGTGCTCGCTGGTGATGTCGTCGCTCCCGTCGTCGTCGAGGTCGAGGCCGTCCCCGATCGCTTCGACCAGGGCCAGCTTGTCGGCGGTTCCCTGATAGAGGCTGCCGGCCATGGCCAAGGGATCGAAGGAGAGCCCATTCACGTCGCTGACGCCGAGCCCAAAGAAGTGGAAGAAGATCTCGAGCGGCTCGATCCCACCGTTTTGCGGGTGCAGGCCGTGACTCGGGGCGTCAATGCTGACCACCGCCCAGCCGCTGCGCAGCAGCTGCGTCGCTTGGCGAGCCTGGGTGCGGTCGCCGCCGAGCCCGTGCCCGAAGAGCATGATGGGCAGCGGACCTGCCGTTGGGCTGGGCTCGGGCAGATAGACCACGCCTTGGAGCTCGAGACGTGCGGCGAGTGGACCGCTGTCGCCGACGTTGACGTGCCCGTCGTCGGAGCGCAGATCGGGCGACTCGAAGTGGAAGGGGCAGCTCTTCAACGCCCCGGACGTCGAACACGACTCGAGGACCAGTGGGTAGGTCTCGGCCATCACCCGCGCCGCCAGCGCTCGACTGTGTTCGATGAGGCTCTGCGTGGTGAAGACGGTCATTGCCGCCACGTCGTCGCGGCTTCCCAGGTGTCCGGCCGCGATCAGGGCGTTCAACGCCTCGTCATAGCGCGACTGCAGCGGCGCGAAGTCGCCTTCGGCGTTGCCGGCGAGGAGCCTGCTCAGCGCCTCGTTGGGTTGGGTGCGCTCCCCCTGGAGCCCCAACACCGTCCGCTTCACGAGGGCGACCCCGCGCACCCCAGCCGGCAACGCCACCATTGGGCGCATCATCAAGCCGCGCCTATTGTCGGCGCGACTGACACGCACGGGCACCACATGAAACGTTTCGCCCTCCAACCAGCCGACGACGATGCTGCTGCCGGGCTCGATGGTGGCCATCGGCGCCGGAATCATGGCCTGGTCGAGGAAGCCGTCGAACTGCAGCCAGAGCGGGGCGCTGGTCCCGAACCCGTCGAGGGTCGACAGCATGTCGAAGATCTCGCGAAATCCCGTCGGGAAGCGAGACAGCGCCGGGTACCGCGCGAGGGTGATGTCGAGGCGCTGACCGTTCGGTAGCGCCGCGTCCGCGACCGTCAAGAAATCGTCCGGGATGGCAGTCAGGTCGTCCCCAAAGGGCTCCCAGACGAAGGTTAGGGCCTTGACGCAGTCCACCGCACAGGTCTCGCTGGTCTCGGTGTCGGCGCACACGCCGTCTCCGCACCCTTCGACTTCGCTCGCGTCGGTGCCGAGGTCGTCGGCGACCTCTGAAACCTCATCGGTGTTCGCGGCATCGCTCGGCGAGCTTTTCGCCCCGTCGTCGCAGGCTGCAAAGAGGGTGACGAGCAGACACAGGCCGTAGTGCGCAAACCGGTCAGTCACGTTCATGACTCCTCATGAGGGGTGAAGACGCCTCGTGGAGGCGATCCGAAAGCCGCCGCAGCATAGCAGAACTCGGCCGGCCGCGGGGAGTGCCGGCGCTGTTTTCTTGCTGGCTCTCCAGATCAAGGTGGACGCTGCCGTCCCAGGTGTGTACCCAGAAGTCTACGAACAGATGATTCCACCTGTTCGCGAGGACGTTTGGGTGATTCGATGAAAGCTCTGGTGCAGATCGGCACGGTGATCGCCAACGACGGCGCCAAGGTGGTGTTGTTTCAGCGCGACGAGGATTTCCAGATTCGCGTCGACGGCTTGGAGCTCATGAACAGCCGGACGCATGGCTCCGAAGAGGACTTGGCGACGCTCAGCGTGGAACGTCTCAAGAACCGGACGAACCCGGCCGTCCTCATCGGTGGCCTAGGCATGGGTTACACCCTGCGGGCCGCTCTGGACGTACTTCCAACGGAGGCGAAGGTCGTCGTCGCCGAGTTTTTCGAGGCCGTCGTAGAGTGGAACCGTGGGCCGCTCGGCCCGCTGGCGGGTCGTCCCCTCGACGATTCACGGGTCGTCGTGCGGGTCGAGGACGTGCGTGAGCTCGTGCGCAAAGACCGACCCTACGACGCCATCATCCTCGACGTGGACAACGGCCCTTCGGCGTTCACGGTCAAGAGCAACCAGCACCTCTACTCCGAGCACGGGCTGAAGATGCTCTTCGCCTCTCTCGACCCAGGTGGGCTGCTGGCGCTCTGGTCTTCGTACCCCGATCCCTGGTTCGAGAGGCGGGTCTCGAAGGTGGGCTTCGAATTGGAGACAAAGCGCGTCCGCGCACGTGGGAAGAAGGGGCCCAAGCACACGCTCTTCTTTGCGACGAAGCCCTGACGGTCGCGAGCGTGGGCGAGCGACCTGGTCCTTGCCGTCAAAGGGAACCCCAGCCGTCGTCTGGCCGACCAACGCCGACCAACGCTCACGGGCAAGTGCGGCGAGTGCAAACACGGCACGCTCTGCCGCGGCGGTGCCCGCTGCGTCGGCGCCGCAATGGACGGCTGCCTGACGGAGGACCGCAACTGTTACTCCGCCGTCGCCGACCCCCACAAGCGAGCCGGCCTACCCCGCCTCGATCACACCGCCGCCATCGCCGCGACGGCTATTCTCCTGGCTGCCGCGCCCATGGGCTGCGATGACACAGAAGCTCCCGACACCTCCGCGGCCTACGGCGTCCCCGCCGACGTCAGCCAAGACGCCGACGACGACGTCACCGCCCAGCCCGCGTATGGCGTCCTTGCGGCCTTGCGAGAAGATCGGAGCCGACCAGCGACATTCGGGTGCGTCAACCTTGCTGCGGAGCACCCGGTTGAAAGCTTCTGTTGTTGTATTTGAACTTCAGCATGTTGGTCATGAACCAGGCGCCGTAGATGCCGCCGGTGATGAGGGTCAACAGATAGCCGACGAACAGCACCTTGAAGTACTCGCCGCCGGTGCCGTGGAAGCCTCCGACGTAGGTGCGCCCTTTCACAGTCGCGACGGTGTTCTCGCTGAAGAACTTCATCATCTTCACGGCGAGCCAGAAGGCGTAGATGCCAAGGGTCACGATGGAGAGGAGGTAGCCGACGAAGAAGGTAACGAAGAGCTTGCCACCGGTGCCCACGAAGTCGAGGTTGCCGACCTGCTGGCCGTTCTGGTGGAGCGTGGTGTTGGAGGCGAAAAATTTGTGGAGCGCGCACACGAACCACGCGCCGTAGATGCCGACGGTGAGGATGGTGAGCAAGTAGCCGACCAGCATCTTCACGAAGAACTGACCGCCGGTGCCGTTGAACTGGACCTGATATTGGCTGCCGTCCTCGGCGATTCCGACGGTATTTTCGGCGCCCCATTTGAGCATGCTCACCATGAACCAGGGTGCGTAGATGCCGAGGGTGATGAGGGTGAGCAAGTAACCCACGAACATCTTGCCGAAGAGTTGGCCTCCGGCCCCGTTGAACTGGAAGCGAAGGGCGCCCGCGCGGGTCGGGCCGTAGGAGAGCTTACTTGCGAGGAAGTTGGCCAACTTGCACATGAACCATGGACCGTAGATGCCCAAGGTGACGGCGGTCAGGAGATAGCCGATGAGGAGTTGGACAAAGAGCTCAGCACCCGAGAGCTGGAGGTTGAAGCGCATTTGTCCGGGCGGGAGGCCTTGCATGGGTCCAGGCCCAGTGCCCGCTTGCCGGCTGTTGGGCATCTGCTGAGTCGAGGCGCTGTGTCCAGCCTGTTGGTAGCCTGGTCCTTGCGGTCCCTGCTGATAGCCTGGTCCTTGCGGTCCCTGGTGATAGCCTGGTCCTTGCGGTCCCTGCTGATAGCCTGGTCCTTGCGGTCCCTGCTGGTAGCCTGGTCCTTGCGGTCCCTGGTGGTAGCCCTGTCCTTGCGGGTGACTCGGCCCCTGCTGAAAGCCCGGCCCGGGCTGCCCTTGACCTTGCGGATAGCCAGTCCCCTGGGGCCGCGGCTGGCCACCCTGCATCTGACCGGGACCTTGCGGGCCTTGCGGACGCGCTCTTTGCGCCTCGTACTGAGCCAGCACCTCGCTCATGTCGATGGCTTCGGTCTTCTTGACCTCGAATTCGTCGTTGTCGGACATCGGATGCCTCCAGAGCTTCGAACAAAGCGCTTACACGCCATCCGTCTTGGCCCGAAGGTCCCTGTAAGAAGACGGCGAAAAGGTCGATGAGGTGGCGGATCGAACCACAAGGACCCGCCGCTGTCTATCCGCAGAATTGAAGCGGTCTTTGCCCCTCATAGGCTGGAGACCCGAGCGGGGCGAAGGCTGGCTCGGGGCGTGCGCAAGCGTAGCGGGGCGCGGCTAGCGCGCGGCAAAGCCGCGCGGGGGGGACTTTGTCCCCTGGCCGGTCGGTCAAGACCGACCCAAATTCGGACTCAGTGAGCGAGTCCTTATCACAGCTTCGGCGAAAACGACCCGGCGCCGGGCTTCGAGAGCTTGACTGGCGAAGCGTCGACCGGCCGCTGCGTTGCCTTGCCAGTCGAGTTGCGCACCAGGAGACGGTTGACCACACCAGCGGCGGCTCGGATGGCGGCCGGGCGGAGGACCAGCAGCCGCAGACGCGCACGGTTCATGGCCGGTATGAGTGGCAACGCGATGAGCAGCACCGCCGTCGCTCGCACCGCGCCCGAGAGGGCGAAGACGTCGGTGTAGGACAGCGACCACGTCGCCAACAGCGCGCTCCCGACGAGCGCCCCGCAGAGCTGCGCGATGCCAACGCCCGCGCTGGACAGCGAGAAGTACTCGACGTTGCACTCCGACGGGCTGGCGTCGAGGAGGAGCTGAAACGAGGCAAACTCGAAGGCCGCCCAGGCCAATCCGCCCAACACCTCGACCACCAAGAGTCCAGGGACGCTGGGCACCACCGCCCACAGAGCCGGCAAGGCGGCGACCGCCAGGCCGCTGACGACCACCATGCGGCCCAGCCCGAAGCGAGACGAGACACGGTGCGCAAAGGGGAAAGCCACGGCCTTGACGAACACCGCCACCGCGGTAAGCACCGCGTAGACTGTGTAGTCGAGCTGCATCGTGCGCAGCATGTAGGGCGTGAAGAAAGGCGCGGCCATGTGCACGCCGAAGCCGACCGCGGCCAGCAGGGCCGTGATGCGCCAGCTCCCTTGGCGCAGCGCGAGGCGCACCCGCGCCATGGTTCCTGGTCCCATGACCGCAGGGTTGGTGACGTCGACGTGCAATTGAAGCGTGAACGCGCTGGCCAAGCGCGCGACGACCGCGACGCTGAACAGGACGGCGAAACCTTGCATCAGTTGGCTGATCTGGCGGAACTCCTCGAGCAGCTGCCCGCCGCCGAGGTAGGACAGCACCAGCGCCAAGTAGACGATTCCGCCGCGGTGGGCGAAGAAGCGCTCACGTAGAGAGCCCTCGACCAGCTCCGCCATCCAGGCGTTCCAGACCGGTGTCAATAGGGCGCCCGAAGACCAGAACAAGGTCTTCACGAGCAGCAGCGTCCACAGCCGCGAGTCGTCCGTCAGGGCGATGCTCACGAAGCCGACCTGGCTCAGTCCTTGGAGCACCGCACCCACGACCACCGCCCGGCGCCAGGTTCCTGATAAGGTCGCCACCGCGCCAGCGAGCAGCTGGATTAACGCTCCGACCAGCAGAGGAACCGTCGCCAACAAGGCGAGACTTAGGTCGTCGTGCCCCAAGGAAACCGCAAAGGCGCCCAGGTAGCTCTCGCTGACGCCGATCATCACGGCGTAGAGGGCACCGTCGACGATGGAGGCGCACAGGGTGCGGCGAATTTGGACAGGGGTGGCGGACATGACGATACGGCGGGCTTGTTCGAGGCGTTTCGTGGCCTTACGGACATCTGCCCCGCATGGCTAAACGCCGAGCGGGACCTCTCGGTCGTGAAAGCGCAGCCCATGCGGCGCAGCAATGCGCTGCGAGTCGTGCACTGTCAAGACAGATTCGACGACTCCCGACTGCATCACGCGTTATGGCCGCCTAGAAACACGTTCTCCATGTCGTCCACCAGGTCGAGGGAGACGTTGGCGCCCACTTTGAGCCCGCACTGGCGGCAAGCGTACAGACCCTTGGGGGACCCTTGGAGGGCCCTTGGAGGGTGGGTCTAACGCCTGGTCGTTTCAAAAGAACTCTATCCCTGTTCGAGGTCGATCAGGAGGGGCTCCGGGCGGTCGGCTTCGTCGATGGTGGCCGACGCCGCCCACAACATTTTGACAACAAAGGTCTTTTCGCACCAACGAAGAAACCGGTGGCAAAACAAGAAATAGTCGTTGACGCCCCCGTTTGGCTCGCTAGTGTGTCTGCATCATCGACAATCGAGACTCGAAACTGACACGGCGTCGAAGGCTTTGTGCGGACTGCACTAGGGCTTGGCTCGTCACGGGGCTGGATCTGTCCGCCCGATGATTGGCCTATTGTCCCCAGTCTGGTGCGCGCGTTGGCTCCCAACCTCGTGGGCTCAACGCATCGCAAGGGTTCGGACAACAAACGAGCGAGAATGCTTGCAGACCTACGCAAAGCGCCAGAGGTCGAGCGTCAGCAAGGGTTTCCCTCGTTATTAGTCCTCCCGAAGCGGCAACTCCCTCGTCTCCGTAGATTGCAACCGGGAGCCTTTGGCTTCCTTCACCACCTGCGCCTTCGACTGTATGTCACATGTCGCTCAGGCGCTCACGGAGGATCACATGAATTCCAACGTCGAAAACCACACGCCCCCCACCCACCTCGACCATGAGTTCCGCTTCGAGACCTTCTTCATGGGCCAGCTTGTCAACAGCAACGTCGTTGACCCTAGCGCCAACGTTGACACGCGCTTCAGGCTCCTCATCAGCGCCATCCACAAGGGCGAGCGAGCAGGCTACTACGTCGACGGCAACCTCGAGGACTACGATGCCGTGACGCCAGCCCGGCGCTGCAATAACATCGATGCCATTTCGTCCGACGCACGCGTGCTGTTGATGGACGGGCTATTCGGCAATGGTTACCTCGACGAACAGAGCTGGATGCAATGGCGAGATGTGGCTACGAGGTTCAACCTCAACGACTACGCTCCAACCCTCCTCAACCAGGTCACCAAGCGCCACAAGACCATCGACGCGACGCGAGCCTTCGAGCTGCTCAACCAATGCTTCCTCGCCACGGCGCCGCAGCTCTTCAACAGTGAGATCGAGCTGATTCGCCGCGAGCGTCCACGTGACCTGATCGCCCAGGTCGCGGCGATCCCCTTCGGCGCCAATGTCTCCCGTGCGTTGGCCCGCGAATCTCTCTTTATGGGGGTTTTGCACCGGGAAGGCATGCTCACCGACGACCAGATCGTCGCCATCTTCGACACCAACTATCGCCGAGTGACCGGCTATCGCGGCACCACTGACCTCTCCCATGACGGAGGCGCGGTGATCACCAACGCGCTGACCAAAGCGCCCGGCAAGGTGCGCGCCACCATCTGGCAGGACACCGTTCGTCGCGTCGGCGGCGTCGGAGTCTTCGGCCCGGAGACTCCGTGGGGCACTGGCTGCTCGAAGCCGAACCCGCCCAAGGTCTGTGCCCTGGCGCAACGCTACCCCGTTGCAGCCGCCTTCACGACTGCGCTCATCGAGCACAAACAGTGGGACAAGACCCGCGCGGCGAATGCTTGGGACCGCATCGCCATGGTGCTCCCGGATTAGCCGCTGTAAGAAGCCGAACTTCGCGCCAAACCTCATCGCAATGACGTGAAGCTCTGTCATTGCCACGCGACCGCAAGATTCGCCCTCGCCGGACTCCGGCGGGGGCGTTGTCTTTGCGACCTCTTCTCATCTCGCTTCTGTTTGGCTACCACTGGCGGAAGGGGCACCTCGGACCCATCACAACCTCGCTCGGGTCCATCTGCTCCAGCGAACTGCGCCACGTGATTGGCAAATTGGAGGCTGTATGAAAAGCACCCCCTCGAACTGCTTCTCCATTCGGCTGTTATTGGCTATTTGCCTTGTTCTTGTCTGGTCGGGCTGCGACGACGAGACCAAGAAGACCGACGCCGACACCGACACCCCCAGCGGGTTGACGGACACGAGCACCGATTCCAGCCCGGATACGACGGTCACGGATACCAGCTCTGACCTTGCGACGGACACCCCCGCCGATACGACAATGGACACGGCTCCCGACGAGGTCGCGGACACGACTTCGACCGATGTGGAGCTGACCATTCTCTTTACGGCCAACGAGCATGCGGCCACCAACCCCATCGATGCAGCGGCTACGTCACGGGGGGGGCGGCCAATATGGTCAGTTGGTGGCTCCAGAACGAGGACTTTGTCCCCGGCCGGACCATCGTCCTGAGTGGAGGCGACTCGCTCAGCAGCACGAGCCTGGCCACGCTCACCCAAGGAGAGGCCTCGGTCGCCGTGATGAACGCCATGTCCTACTCGGCTGTGCTCTTTGGCAACCTCGACTTCAACTACGGGCGCGCGGTGCTCGAGCAGCGCATCAGTGAGTCGTCTTTTGGCTGGGTGGGATCGAATATCCTCGATGCGGCGACCGGCCAGGTCTCCAGCCTCGGCAAGGCCTACGAGATGCTCGAAGTGGACGGGGTTTCGGTGGCCATCATTGGGCTCGCGGAGGTGGATTCTCCGTCGACGGGCTTCGGCCAGGCCATGCAAGGCCTGGAGTTTGCCGAGCACGTCGAGACTCTCCAGACCGTCGTGCCGCAGGCCCGCGGCGCAGGCGCTGACGTCGTCATCGTCGTCGTACACGAATGTGTTGGGTCCTTTGTTCCCGATATGACCGCCGTGACCGTCCCTGCCGTAGACGCCTACTTTGCACTCCGCTGTGGCGCCTTGGCGAACCCAACCGACTCGTTGAACGGGGCTCCTCTCCTCGTGGCGCAAAGCAACTGGAACGACTACGCGCGTCTGGGTCTGCGAGTGTCCCTCTCTGATGGCACCGTCTCCCCTCATGACCCAGGGCTCGTCTTGGTCCAATACGCGTCGGGCAATCCTAACCCCGTGACGCCGTCCGCCGCAGTGCAAGCGGTGGTCGACACTTGGAACGACAGCATTGCCGCCATCATCTCCGAGGTCATCGGTTACACCGCCATCGGCGTGGCGAATCCCTCGTGGGAGCTCAACAACTTCATCGCCGACTCCTGGCTCGCCTCGTTCCCCGACGCAAACTTCGCGCTCACGAACAACGGGGGCATTCGTGCGGGAATCGCTCCTGGCGACATCACCGTCGGCGAAATCATCGACGTCGCGCCGTTCGACAACCTGATCTTCAAGCTCACGCTCACTGGCCAGCAATTAACTGATTCGTTCGCGGCGGCTCGAGCAGGCTGCACAATCGGAAACGTTTACTGCCCAGCCGCCATCGCTGGATTTACGTACACCCCGTCCCCCGTCACGCTCTTCAAGTCCGACGGATCCGCCGTCGACCCCAACACGAGCTACACGGTCCTCGTGAACAACTTCATGTACTTCGGCGGCTCGGGCTTCGACTTCCAGGCGCTCGACCCCACCCCCATCGACACCGGCGTGTTCTATCGCCAGCCCGCCATCGAACGGCTGCGAGCCCTGGGGACGACGAACCTCGATCCCCTCGAGAACCATCTCGACGCTGTGCCGCGCAACGCGGGGCCATAGCGGGGTTCCTTCGCAGTCTCGGCTTTCGCAATGAGTCCGGCCTCATTTTCACCACAGCCACCTCAGACGCTGCGCGTCATCCAAGAGGTGAGAAAACCTTCGGACCACCGTCTGTTGATGGTCGGCTTCGAATTCACCACGAAGAGCACGAAGAGCACGAAGAGCTGTTTTCTCCTTCCTCTCCTTCGTGTTCTTCGTGTCCTTCGTGGTGAAAGATCGAAGCAATATCAGAGAGAGGCCGCCCGATCCCACCCGATTTTCATAGCAGTCATCTGAGACGCTGCGCGTCATCCAAGGGATGAGAAAACATCAGAGATTCTGCGATGAGTCTGGCCTCATGTTCACCACAGAGAACACAGAGAGCACAGAGAGCTTCTCCTCACTCCTCTGTGCTCTCTGTGTTCTCTGTGGTGAGCTTGAACCTTTGAATCGCACCTTGATTCCACAAGAAATGGCG
>Ga0210044_10001329_pt1 | contig 37677 bp, 37 predicted proteins | sample CryGey13umfilter_2_FD_183959 | JGI IMG/M metagenome (GOLD analysis project Ga0210044, IMG submission 183959) | Groundwater microbial communities from aquifer in Utah, USA - Crystal Geyser 4/9/14 3 um filter (SPAdes) (version 2) | ecosystem: Environmental > Aquatic > Deep subsurface >... | reverse complement strand
CAACTTACAATATGACTTCCGACAAAAATGCTGCTTCTCATTGGAACACTTCCCCAAATTATAATGTGTGGTTTAAGTTTCAGGCTACAAACACAACAATGTTTGTTAATGTTGAAAGAGGAGGAACCAAGGGAACAATTCAAGGTTTAAATGCAGCCCTTTGGCAAAGTAACGGAACTACTGAAGTTAAAAGCAGAAGATATACAAACATAAGTGATACAGTAACTTTAACTGCAGATGGACTTCTCACAATTGGCAATTGGTATTATATTTCTGTGGATAATTATTACGCCCCTTTTCAAGGTAGTTTTACTATTTGTTTAGATGATGGTACTGAAGGCGGTGCACTTCCAATTTCATTATTAGATTTAAGTGCATTGAAGAACAAAGATGTAATAAATCTATATTGGAAAACAGCATCAGAACAAAACAATGATTATTTTATAATAGAGAGAAGTGCAGATAATATAAACTTTCAAAATATAGGAAACATTGATGGTTCTGGCAATAGCATTAATATCATCGATTACAATTTTATAGATAATCAGCCAAATAATGGCATAAACTATTATCGCTTGAAGCAAGTTGATTTTGATGGAAAATTTACTTATTCTAAAACTATTAGCGCTGATTTTATTAATGAAAACTTAATATTTAATATTTTTCCAAATCCCATTTCTCATACAGAAACTTTAATTATTAAATTTAATAATGGCCAGCAAAACACAACAAAACTTGAGATAATTACAAGTTTAGGTCAAATTGTAAAAACAATCTCATTAACAAAAGACGAAAAATACAGCAATCAATATATTATTAGTGATTTGCCTCCAAGAGGAATCTATTTTATAAGAATATATTCGGGAAATAGAGTTTTAGAAAAGAAGCTAGTGGTTTTATAAAATTAAGTCTACCAGTTAAATTTTGATTTTAAATTCTTAAGAAAATTCAAATATTTATAAAATAATGATTTTTATGGTTTATTCTTGATTTTCAATATCATAGAAAGATAAATTAATATCAAGAAAGCTGAAATTAGCATCGAAAATCTTGCAAGATAATCACCATATTTTGTATAAAAAGTTATTTCATCATTCAGATAAACTTCTTTTTTTTCTACACCTGGAACCCAATATTCAGTTTTTAGGAAATCGTCACCACTCTGATTAAAAAATCCTGAGTTTCCTGTATTTGCAGCTCTGGCAATATCTCTTCTGTTTTCGATAGCTCTCAATCTGGCATAAGTATAATGTTGTTTATGCCCCTGAGTATCGCCCCACCAGCCATCATTAGTTATGATTGCCAGCATATTAGCACCATTCCGTACATATCCAGCGACAAACTCGCCGTAAATAGATTCGTAGCAAATTATTGGACCAACTTTAACTTTTTGCCATTGAAATACTTCTCTAACCTTTGAAGCACCAAGGCTCCCGGAGGAACCGCCTAAATCTATTGACAATTTTTCCAAAGGTTTGAGCAATTTTGGATAAGGCATTCTTTCTACACCTGGCACAAGTTTGGCCTTATGATAAAATGATATTTCACCACCAGGTTTTACAAATGTTGCAGTATTGTACGACACATAAAAACTGCCTTCAGAATTGGGAAATTCGCGTGCCGCGACATCTCTTTCCTGAGTTTTTGAAAATAACTTTTGTGTACTCATACCCAAAACTATTGGAAAGCGATTGTTATAACTCTTGAAAAATAATTCGAGGCTATCATAAACATAAGTTAATCCGAAATCCGATTCCCAAATATTTTGAGGAATCGACGTCTCTGGAAAGAAAATCATATCTGTGTTTTCATCAACTTTTTGCCGTGCCAGCGAAAGCATATTATTTAATAAGTCTGATGCTGGAGTAGTGAATTCCTCATTGAAAGGATCAATATCCGGCTGCACTACAACAATTATTGCTTTATCACCTTTTTCTTGATATTTATTGTACATGAACATTGATATTACAATCGGCAACAAAATCAATGACAATATTTTAACAACAGAAAATATCATTTTCCCCTTCGTGATTTTTTTATTAAGAATTTCTGATAAGAAATTAAATATCAAAATATTAACTAAAAGTATCCACAGACCGCCGCCAAAAACACCTGTAAATTCGTACCACTGTATCCATTTATATGAAGAGGCGAAAACATTGCCAAGTACAAGCCACGACCAAGTTATCTCCCAATTCATGTGTAGATATTCGTAGCTAAACCACAATGCTATGAGCACAAAATATCCTTTGCCTTGAGGAAAAACTTTTTTTCGAATAAGATGATAGAGCCCAAAAGTAAGCGCCATAAAAAGCGAATTTAAGACAAAGGCTACAACTCCTCCAATCATAGTTGAGTTGCTTACCCACCAAGTGGTTATGATATTCCATACTAAAAATCCCGGATAAGAATAGAGCACTATAGCGCCGCGACTAAAAAATGTCTTATTTTGGAAAATATAATCTTCCACAAAAAGCATTGGAACCCAAGAGATAAATATAATCCAGCTCCATCCGTAATCGGGCCATGCTGCCGCCATAAGTAAACCGGAAAATATGGATATCAGTATAAGTTGATATTTCTTTATGTTAAAATTCATATCGCTAAAATTTTGTCAAAGCTAAATATTTATTTTAAAATGAAAGGTCTAAAAAATTATTATGCTTAACACTTACAGAGCGACAAATTTACAAAGCTTAGTAATAAGGAAATTATTATTTAATATCAGCTATATTAACATTCGCAGGAATACCTTGAGGATATCTTGCAAACATTTTCAATCTATCATAGCTAATGTTTGAGTTGTCGTATGTAAATTCTTTTTTTTCAAATTTTGAAACAATTATAAAAGACATTATATTGATGGGAGCAGTTATTGCAAGAAAAAAACCATGTGAAATTGTTGATAATACGAATATTGGAGCTACCAAACCATAATTTTTTGGTTTAGCGTATAATAATTCAAAGTCTCTAACATCTTTTTTTAGAATTAATTCACAATTATGGGAATAATTACTTAAAACAAAAATGCTGTCGTTTTCAATAGAAATCAATTCGCCACTAATTGATTTTCTACCTTTAAAAAAATTGCTATAATTATTAGGTTTGTTAATAATAATGTATGAGCCATGAGTATTAACATCAAGATTTTCTGATGATGGCAAATATTTCGGAGTCATACAACTACTACTAAACAAAGCAAGTAGAAGCATCGAAATAAAGCATTTAGTACTCATAGTATGAAAATATTTTTGTATCAATTTTTGAATTCCAAAACTCCTGTTCCATTACTTTTTCATATTTTTTATAGTTTTTCGCCTCAACTTTTAAAAACCTCTTTGGTTGATAAGCCATTTGTCTTAATTTAAGTAAATTCTTATCCTTTAGCCAATGCTCTCGCATCCATTCTAAATAATATCCTTTTGAGTAGAGAAATAGCTCATAATCATCACTTTGATTGGGAAGTGTAAAATTGAATTTGTATTCACTTCCCGGCATAGATATCAAATAATTGTCAGGATTATTTATTAAAGCCAAAGCATTATTATCGACTTTCCCTTTATTAAGCACACTGCTTGGTGAAATCTCAATAGGTTTCACTTTCTCTTTTATATTTGTCAAAGATAAGAAGTCAATTCTCCAAAGCCCTTTATTTAGAACAAGTTTCAGCCTAACTTTTGCATTAGAAGGGATATTCTTTAAAGGAATAATTTGCTTGTTAATTGCAATAGGTCCTGTTTCTTCATAAGCACCTTGAAATTCCCAACTTTTCTTACTTTCATTCCATAAATAAACATCGATATTGCCTAAAATTTTTGCAGTAACATCAAAATTGGCTCTACTTTTCTCATCTTTTTCAAGTTTCGAAAAATAATATCCAACTTGGTCGCCCATATAACCCATTCCAGAATAAAAAGTGTAAGTCGTCATCATGGTCTGCCGAAAATGAGCAATTAAACCCAAATCGTTTAAATTTTTTATATCATCAAAATTCAAGTAAATTTCTTCTTTGCTATTTAAATTATTTTCATCAGAAAGGCTAAATCTCTCTTGCATATCTACATTTCTAATCAAAGTCGAAATATTGCCTTCTTTTGCTATTGCAATGTCGGAAGAATAGTTATTTTCACATAAATAAAAATCATTTTTAGGAGATTGATAAACCCTTTCACCTTTTTTCCTTGAATAAGCTAAAAGCTTGACCTCATTTACACAATGAGTTTCTAAAGCTTCATTTTTCATTGTTATCGAAAAGGATTTATCTATAATAGGTTTATTATTTAAGGCATCTATATCAAAATATTCCATAGATGGAGAAATTGCATTTGTAAAACCCTCGGCATCTGCATAATGAAAGTTATCGTTTGGATTGAGATAGAAAGTTGGACAAGAGCCAAAACAAGCTTTTGGATTAGTTATACAAAGAACTCCAATTACAATATCAACTCCTGCTAAAATAGCAAGAGTGGCAATTCTGCCATCTTCAGGATTTAATATTTTTTTGTTGGTCTCAAAAATCAAAACGCTGTCGATAGGGATTATCATGTCGCCAGAATAGGATTCATTTCTATTAAAATCATAACGAGAACCATTGCCAATAACCAAATTTTGAATCGTATCTATTTGCCATGAGTCTTTGAGAATACACACATCACCATTCTTAAGATGAGCTTTCAAAAAAAGTTTAGTTTCAATATTATTGGACTCATGCAAAAGTTTATTGCTATCTTGATAATTGGAGCGAAATAAATATGGTTTACATGATTGAATTGTAAATAAGGAACTGATAATTAATAAAGTAAATATTATGGATTTATTATTTTTCATATCGTATTTTGAAAATATTAGCGAAGCTCAAAAAGCCAGTACAACTTAGCTTAAAAAAATTTTATTGCAAAATTGCTCAGCTAAATTAGGCATTTTATTTATAATGACAAATTTATTTAATAAGAATAACTTAAAAAATGCATGAAATTATCTTTTTGCTATGGATAATAGCGGTTTAAGAAACTTCTTCGAAAGCATTTTTTATAAGCATTAATTTGAAATATTAATTTTCTGTAATTGAAAAAATTATTTAGTTTTGTATTCAACAAAGCTTAAACAAACTTAAATATTTATTATGAAAAGAACTTTCCTACTTTTAGCAGTTGCGATTATGATTTTTGGAGCAGCAAGTGCTCAAAAAGACAGCACAAAAACCAAAGATGAAAAGATAAAAACAGGTTTCAGTTTAGGCGGAGTGCCAGCCGTTGCTTATGATTCTGATTTAGGATTCCTCTATGGAATAATACTAAATTTTTACAATTATGGCGATGGCAAAAACTATCCGAACTACAATCAATCGCTTTACATGGAGTGGTCGCGCACAACAAAAGGCAGCGGAAAAAATATTTTGGAATACGATGCCAGAAATATATTTCCCAATGTTAGGATGAAATCTCAATTAAGTTACGAAACTGAGCAAGCAATAGATTTTTACGGCTATAATGGTTATAGTTCCAACTTGAGCCAAGAATTTCTGGACCCAAATGACAGCGCATATATTTCTAGATTATATTATCGCCACGACAGAAAAATGCTTAGGATAGGTGCTAATTTCGAAGGTAAAATTGGCGATACTCACTTCAGATGGCTTGCTGGTGCTAACTTTACAAATATGAAAATTGGTTCAGTAGATATAGCAAAACTCAACAATGGGAAAAAAGCAGCCGATCTCTTGCCCGACACTGCAAGCCTTTATGATAAATATGTTGCTTGGGGAATTATTCCAGCAGCACAAAAAAATGGTGGCAATAATACCATCATTAATTTTGGTGCTGTTTACGATACACGAGATATTGAATCGAGCCCTGGCAAAGGTATGTGGTCGGAGGCAATCATTCAAATGGCTCCAGGATTTTTAGGAAATACATATTCTTACTCACGCATTATGCTTACTCACCGTCAGTATTTTAGCATCATTCAAAAAAAATTAGTATTTGCTTACAGATTAAGCCTTCAATCAAAACTTAGTGGCGAAATGCCATTTTATATGCTCCCATTTTATGTTCAATCTAACACTACAAAAGATGGTTTGGGCGGTTCAAAAACTCTAAGAGGGATTCTTAGAAACAGAGTAATTGGCGATGGAATAGCCCTTGCAAATGCTGAGTTCCGTTGGACTTTTCTGCGCACTGTAATTGCTAATCAGAATTTTACCATCACTCTCAGCGGATTTGCCGACGCCGGTCAAGTGATTGCTCCTTATGAATTTGATAAATCTGGCGTTACAGCAGGCTATGGCATGACCAAAGATGAAAATTTGAAAATGCTCGATTTTGGTTCAGAAAAAATACATCTGAGTTTTGGTGGCGGTTTACATTTTGCTCTTAACACTAATTTCATAATTGCCGTTGATTACGGACTTGCTGCCAATACACAAGATGGAAAATCAGGACTTTACATAGCTCTTAATTATATCTTTTAAAAAAATTCTAAAACCTAATGAATAGCAAAAAAATCGATATCCCAAGGTTTATCAAAGAAAATCCAAAAAAATGCAAACTTGCTTTGCTTTTAAATTTTTTATTGTTTATTGGAATGTTGTTTTTGACATATATACTTATAAATCTCGGTATTGGAGACTTAAAAAATAGTCATAAAGCAGTGATGATAATATTAATTGTAAGCATGCTTGTATTAGATATAATTACCTTCTTGGCTATTCAAGGTTTTGCAAATTCTAATAAAATAGCGAGCATATTTTTCATGATAATTTCTGTTTTTGCTATCCCTTTTGCCACAGCTTATGGTTTAAAAGGAATGGCGATAATTGTATTTCTGTTAGCAACAGTAATTACAAATGTGATGTGCTACAATTTTTTACATCCAAAAGATAGAATTAAATAATTCTTGTTGATGGCGAAAAGGAAGGAATTATATGATTATCCTGCAAAGATTTTAGTAGCCTTTGGTGAGGCTGTGGATGGGAATTATAAAATTCATAAATGGCTTTTAGAAAATTCATTCATCGAGCTTGCTGCATTGGCCTCGGCACTACAATCCGACAGCAAAGCATTCAACTGGCTGATGCAAAATGGTTTCAACCATTTTGCTGCTTACTGCAATGCCATTGATGGTGATGAATTAGCAAAAATATGGCTTAAGAAACATAATTTTAGTTTTCTTTTTGTAATGGTGGAAGCCATTGAATTAAATCCCGCTGCATTAAAATGGTTTAAAGACAATAACTTGCCAATTTTTTCGGTTATCAATCACAAAATATATAAACTCAAAGAAGCGCAAGCAAGAGATTATAATAATGTTTATAAAATCCATTTCAATTAGTTGAAACTTCTCTTAAGGGAATTCAAAAATATCTAAAACTTTTCAGGATATTTTGCCATAGATTTATTGTAATAGGCTTTTATTTTTTGCATATCATCATCAATATTTTCGCTTAATTTGAACTCGCCAATAATACCTACTTCCTTTTTGCCGTAATCAATAAAACCCACAATAAGCGGGATATCTGCCATTCTACTAATACGATAAAACCCATCTTTCCATTTCTCAACCTTTGAACGAGTTGCCTCGGGAGCAATGGTAAGATAAAAAACTTTTGACTCATTTATCTGAGCCACTACATCTTCAACAACGCTATTTTTTTTTCTTCTTTCCACAGGAATACCACCTAAAAATTTGAAAATATAGCTCATTGGAAAGAAGAATAATTCCTTTTTCATAAGAAATTTTGCTCTCACACCAAGCCCAAGATATGCAACGTAACCAATAGGAAAATCCCAGTTAGATGTATGTGGGGCGCCAATTACAACGGCTTTTTTTATGTTTTCAGGCACTTCTCCAATTACTGTCCAGCCAAATAATTTCAACACAAACCTTGCAAAATTTCTCATTTTATCATATTTATAAATTCATCTTCACTGATAATTTCAATTCCAAGTTTTTCAGCTTTTTTCAATTTTGCTGGCCCCATGTTTTCGCCTGCAATAAGAAAATCCGTTTTTGCTGAAACTGCTGATACATTTTTCCCACCATAATCAGAAATCTTTCTTTTCAAATCATCGCGCGGTATAGTAAATTTACCACTCACCACAAAAGATTTTCCATCCAATTTATTTTCATATTGGCTTTCAGATTTCTCAATTTCAAATTTCAAACCTGCTTTTATAAGGCGTTCAATAATTTCAATATTTAGAGGGTCTGCAAAATATTCTATCATACTATCGGCAATGCTCTCGCCTATATCGCCAACCATAATAAGCTCCATTTTGGATGCTGTGCGCAGAGCCTGAATATTTCCAAAGTATGTGGCAAGCTTTTTAGCAACGGTCTCCCCTACATATCTGATTCCCAGCGAGAAAAGTAATCTTTCAAAAGACACTTCCTTGGATTTTTCAAGAGAGAGAAGCAAATTTTCTACAGATTTATCTTTAAAACCATCGAGTTTCAGAAGCTGCTCGGCTGAGAGATCGTATAAATCAGCAACATTTCTGACAAATCCTTTATTGAATAATGCCTCCACAGTGGCTTCTCCAGCAGCAATATCCATCATTTTACGGCCGATAAAATGTTCCAATTTCCCTTTTATCTGCGGTGGACAGTGATATTCATTTGGGCAAAAATGTTTAGCATCTCCCTCGGTTCTTACAAGTGCACTTCCGCACTCTGGACAATGACTTATATATTTAATTTTCTGACTATTAGCTACTCTTTTTTCAATATTTATTCCTACAATTTTCGGAATTATTTCGCCACCTTTTTCTACAAAAACAAAATCTTTTTCGTGTAATTCGAGAAGTTCAATAATATCAGCATTATGAAGGCTTGCTCTTTTTACAATACTACCAGCAAGTTTTATGGGAGTAAGATTTGCTACTGGAGTAATTGCACCAGTGCGTCCCACCTGATATGAAATTGACTCCAAAAGTGTTTCTACTCGCTCTGCTTTAAATTTATATGCGATAGCCCAGCGTGGACTTTTGGCCGTAAATCCAAGCCTTTGCTGGTTGGCAATATTATTCACTTTTATTACCACGCCATCGGTATCGAAGTCCAACTCTTTACGTGCTTCATCCCAATAATTTATATATTCCAAAATCTCATCAACATTTGCTGCTTTTACCATAAAATCTGAGACTTTGAAACCCCATTTTTTTGCTGCCATCAAATTATCATAATGGTTGTCGGCAGGCTGATTTTCACCAAGAAGATAATAAAGATAACAGTCTAATGGTCTTTTAGCAACTTCGGCGGAATCTTTCATCTTCAAGCTTCCAGCAGCAGCATTTCTTGGATTTGCAAATACTTGTTCTCCTGCTTCTTCACGTGTTTTATTGAAACTGTTGAAACCGCTTCGTGTCATCACAACTTCGCCACGAATTTCAAAATCTTTAGGCCAATCATTTCCCCTTAAACTTATTGGTATCGACTTGATTGTCTTTACATTAATGGTAACATCATCGCCACTACTTCCATCTCCGCGAGTAAGTGCTTGCGTCAATTTTCCATCAAAATAACTAAGGCTAATAGACAAACCATCGAACTTGAGTTCACAAGTATAATCGTAATTGTTGCCAATAGTTTTGCTCACGCGAGCATCAAAATCGCGCAGCTCACCTTCGTTGTATGTATTAGCAAGTGAAAGCATTAGATAGCGATGAGCCACAGTTTTAAAATCTTTATTTACCTCACCTCCCACCCTTTTTGTTGGCGAATCTTTGTGAGCAAATTGTGGAAATTCTGTCTCTAAATCCTGAAGTTCTTTTAATTTTATATCGAATTCGAAATCAGTAATTAGAGACTTGGCAAGAACATAATAATTATAATTGTATTCTTTAAGCTCCGCAGTCAGATTGTCAATTTTAATTTTGATTTCGTTCATTATAATAAGCAATTATTCAACAACTTTACCATCTTTCAGGCGAATAATTCTATCGGATTTGTTAGCAAGAATTGGGTCATGAGTTACAATTATGAATGTTTGTCCAAAATGTTCACGCAGCTTAAAAAACAATTCATGAAGTTCCAATGAATTCTCTGCATCGAGATTGCCAGACGGCTCATCAGCAAGAACAACTGATGGATTATTTATCAAGGCTCGAGCTATTGCTACACGTTGGGCCTCTCCTCCTGAAAGTTCGTTAGGTTTATGAGATGCACGCTGAGAAATATTTAAAAAATCGAGATATTCCATAGCTCTTTTTTCTGCCATTGGCTTGCTATCTCCGCGAATATATGCAGGTATGCAGATATTTTCTAAGGCAGTAAACTCAGGCAGCAAATGATGAAACTGAAATACAAAGCCAAGATGCTTATTTCTAAAAGCTGCCAATTCATTGTTTTTTAACGCCAATATATCAATTTCATTAATGAGCACCGAGCCAGAATTTGGGCGATCGAGGCTTCCAAGAATTTGCAAAAGAGTAGTCTTTCCAGCACCTGAAGAACCTGTTATAGCCACAATTTCACTCTTCTGTATTTCGACATTAACAGAGTGAAGTACAGTAAGTTTACCAAAAGATTTTGTTATATTTTGAGCTTGAATTATTGGATTATTCGTCATAAAAAGCCAGATTGAAATGGAGTGCTAATATATAGAAAATAAGATATTGTATTTATTCAAATTTTAGTATTTTTGTTTCAGGTCGCGAAACAGTCAATATTGCAATTTTCTATGACGATGTTTCTCAAATCAATTCTATTTTAAAATTTAGTTTAATTATATTAATATGAACACAAAAATTAATATTTTAACCTTTGCAATCATCATTTCATTTACAATTTTTTCCCTTCAAATTAAGGCTCAAAATGCGTTGAACTTTGATGGAACTAACGACCGCGTAGATTGCGGTAATTCGGCAGCAAGTCAAATTTCTGGCACTCATATCACTCTCGAAGCTTGGATAAAACCAAGCTCCTTTGGACCAAATGTTTGGAGCAATAATATCATTGATAAAGAAGTTTGGAGCCCTCAAAATGGCTATATGCTTCGCTGTGGCTCTGGCGGAAAACTCAATTTTAACTTAGGAAATACTACAAGCTCGTGGCACGAAATTACCTCCACTAATAACGTTCTTAGTGTTAATGTTTGGGCACACGTGGCTGCCACTTATGATGGAAGTTATATGAGATTATATGTTAATGGAATTTGTACCGATTCCCTTGCCAAAAACATAAGTTTTGTAGATGCCTCAAATTCTAATCTTGTTATTGGAGATTATTCTGGCGGAGGACGCTATTATGCTGGCAATATCGATGAAGTGAGAATTTGGAATGTTACTCGCACAAAAGCCCAAATTCAAGCAGACATGAACCATGAAATCTGTGGTGGAATTACTGGATTAAAATTATATTTTCGTTTCGACCAAGGCGTTGCTGCTGGCAACAATTCAAGCATTTTGTCCGCAATAAATTCTGCTACTAACGGCACCAATGCAAACCTGAGTGGCTTTGCACTTTCAGGTACAAGTTCTAATTTTGTTGTTGGAAAAACTTTACCTACACCCTCTGGAGCAAGCAACGACAGCATTTATGCTACAATTTGCCAAGGAGATTATTATCTTTTTGGAAATCAACACTTGACAAACTCTGGCACTTATCAAGCAATTTATTCGGCTGCTGGCGGTTGCGATTCTATAGTCCATCTTTTCTTAACAGTAAATCCTTCGAGTTTAGTACAGTTTTTTGATACAATTTGCCAAGGTGAAACTTACATATTTGGTAACCAACATTTAACACAGTCAGGCGACTATTACGATACTTTACAGAAAGTTAATAGCTGCGATTCCATCTTAAAACTAAGTTTATATGTCAGATATTTGAATATGAATATGAATGTAATAAATGGTATTTCAATTCATGCTTTTGCCAATGGTGTAAATTTTCAATGGCTCGATTGTGATAGCAATTTTGCTAAAATTAGTGGTGCTACAAGTCAAAATTTTTATCCAACAGTTAACGGCAATTATGCAGTAATTATCTCCGATAGCCACTGCACCGATACTTCAATTTGTTATGCTATCACCATGATTGATGGAATTCAAAATTATGACAATGATTTTTCGTTATCTATTCGACCAAATCCCAGCCAAAGCTCTTTTGTAATTCATCAAAGTGGAATAAACCAAAACTACAGTTTTAAGATTTATAATTCTATAAATCAATGCATTATTCAGAATGATAATGTTTCAAATGACCTAATAATATCTAATGAAAGCTGGCCTAATGGGATTTATTTTATTCTTATTAAAACCAAAAATCAATCGCTTATGCAAAAAATTATAAAGGATTAAATAAATTGAAGGATAGATTTTTCAAATAAGGCTTTTAATATGAAAAGCATGTTCATTTTAGCTATATCTTTTGTCTAAGGCAAATTTCTCAGGATATTTTCCACTGACATCTTTATACATAGCGCAAATCTGTCTCATTGTTTCACCTACATCATCGGTATTATAAATCACGCCTTTGATGCCCATTTCTTTCTTTTTGTAATCCATGTACCCTACAACAATTGGCACGTTTGCTTTGTTAGCCATATAATAAAATCCCTTTTTCCAGTGGTCGGTTCGAGCCATTTGCCCTTCGGGAGAAAGCACAATATGCAAGATTCTCTTTGATTTGAAAAGTTCCACAACTTCTTCCACAAATTCTTTATCTTTTGAAACGGGTATAGACCCATAAAGCGTAAAAAAGATATTTAATGGAAATCTGAAAAATTCTTTTTTAGAGAGAAATTTGTAACCCATATCAAGCTGCATAAGAAATAATTTGCCATAAAACCCATCCCAATAAGTCGTATGAGGAGCGAAAATCAAAACAGATTTTTCTAAAGATGGCATTTCGCCAACTTTTTTCCATCCTACAATTTTCATTAAAATAACTGAAAGCAGCTTCATATTTTATTTTTTAAGGATATAATGAACGTACTCAAAATAACGACTTTCAAACCTATTATATGTTGAGGAACCTTTAGTGCCTGCAAAATTATGTGCCAAATCCTGAAGAAAACCAGGAACTAATTTTTTAATTAATGCAGTTCTTTCAGGAGTTGATAAGGTTAAAGATTCTACAACTTCATTATTAATATTTATCTTTTGAACAAATTTAAAACCCACTTCATCAATCTGTTTATCAAGAAGTTCCATATCTTTTTTTTGTCGAAAATCCGTAAACAATATCAGACCTTCTGGTCTTAAAACCCTATAAACTTCGGCAAGAAATACATCCACTTGGGGATATCTATGAGACGACTCTACATTCAAAACCATATCAAATGAAGCATTAGCAAAAGGTAATTTTTGAGCATCAGCTTGAAAAAATTTACTATTAACTTCCGTGTAATGCTGTTTGCAAAACTGAATAGCTTTTTTGTTCAGATCAACGCCTGTAACAGTTTTTGGCGAAAGATACCGATTTACATATGACAAACCTCCGCCTCTACCACAACCTACTTCCAAAATATCTTTACCACTAACATCTACTCCAGCGGCAGTATTATTATAAAGTTGAATTGAATATCTGTTTGGCTCATCTTCAGGCTTTAACTCCAGTTTTTTTTCATCTTTTGAATATCCATAATTCATAAAAATAACTTGTGCATTTTTATCTATTGTGCTGATATACCAATACCAAAGTTTAAAAAATAAATTTTTAATAATATCCTTCATAATCGCGTTTATAGTTAATCCAATCTCCTTATTGGCTACAAAGTAAATACTTTTTTCGATTATTTCAGTGTTTTAATTATCCGATTAAAAATCAATATATTTTCGATAAACAGAATGTTAAATCAGATTATACCCTATTTATATTAATAAAATCTTTGTCGTATAAATAATTATATTTATATCTCCAGATAATTTATCAGATGAACAATATGCCATCTTATAAGTAGATACAATTGAAAACGCATTTTTAATGTGAATATATGTTGTCGAACATTCGTTTCACGAATTGTATCAAAGAGGTTTCAAATATCAAAATAATCATAAATTATTAGAAAAATAAAATTCCGATTTTCGAAGCATACAATCTGTGTCACATTCTTCAATAAAGTTTACATATTTATTTTAATTATCATATATGTTATATTTTAGCATTTGACAACAGTTTATAGCTGATTTTCTTTATATTTGCCTCATAATAATTTTTAAGATCTTATGGCAAGATATCATAAAATTGGCAAGCTGCCCTTAAAACGACATATAGCTTTCTGTAATGCTGACGGCAGTTTGTATCCAGAGCAACTTATTTCTTCGGAAGGATTTTCGAGCGATTATTCACTTACTTATCATACACACCGGCCTACTTTAGTTTTAGATATAGAAAAAACGAAAGATATAAAACCAAATTTTGTTGATAATGATTTGATGGTAAATCGTAGTTTTCAAGGTTTTGATATTGAGCCAAAAGATGATTTTTTAGACAGCAGAACAGCAATCTTAGGAAATGATGAAATCCTAATAAGCCTTGCTGCACCGCGAAAATCTATGAAAGATTATTTCTATAAAAATTCACAGGCATGGGAAATGATTTTCATTCATCAAGGTGAAGGCTTGTTAAAAAGTATGTTTGGTTCTATCAAATTTAACTATGGTGATCAGATAATAATTCCCAAAGGTGTTATTTTTCAGTTAAATTTTAAAACTTCTGAAAATAGATTATTCATAGTAGAATCAACCACTCCATATCGATTTCCTAAAAAATATTTGAACTCTAATGGTCAACTTTTAGAACACTCCCCAATTTATGAGCGCGATATCAAACTTCCTGAAAATCTTGAAACTCATGAAGAATTGGGAGATTTCAAGGTTGTAATAAAGCGCGATAATAAGTTATATCCATATCATTATCAAGCACATCCATTCGACCTTGTAGGTTGGGATGGTTGTTATTATCCTTATGCATTTTCCATTCATGATTTTTCACCTATTACTGGAAAATTGCATTTACCTCCACCAATACATCAAACTTGGGAATGTGATGGTGCGGTTTTATGCGCTTTTGTACCAAGGCTTTACGATTATCATGAAAACTCAGTTCCAGCACCTTATAATCATGCAAATATTGATAGCGACGAAGTCCTTTACTATGTCGATGGTGAGTTTATGAGCAGAAACAATATTGCAAAAGGGCAAATAACCTTGCATCCAATGGGTGTAGTTCATGGGCCACATCCTGGCGCTGCTGAACGCAGTATCGGTAAAAAAGAAACACAAGAATTAGCTGTAATGGTGGACACTTTTAGACCTCTAAAAATGACTGCTATGGCAGCAAAAATTGAAGTGAAAGATTATTATAAATCGTGGTTAGAAAACAATAAATAACAAAATTATATGAATCAAAAAAGTTTGCCAATCATTGGGACAGATTATGTAGAATTCTATGTTGGAAATGCAAAACAAGCAGCTCATTTTTATCAATCAGCATTTGGTTTTAAGCCACTTGCCTATGCTGGCTTAGAAACTGGCAGAAAAGATTCCACTTCCTATGTGCTGCGTCAGGATAAAATTACTTTTGTACTTACCGCTGCATTGAATCCAAAGTCGCTGGTAGCCGAACACCAGAAACTTCATGGCGATGGCGTAAAAATTATTGCTCTTTGGGTTGACGACGCCACAAAATCTTACCAAGAAACTACTTCAAAAGGAGCTAAATCTTACCAAGAACCCAAAGTAATAAGTGACACAGATGGTGAAGTAGTTACTGCAGGTGTTTATACTTATGGAGAAACAGTTCACATGTTTATCGAACGCAAAAATTATAACGGCATCTTTCTTCCTGGTTATGTAAAATGGCAAACAGATTATAATCCTGAAAATACAGGATTACTCTTTGTAGATCATATTGTTGGCAATGTTGGCTGGGGCGAAATGGATAAAGTGGCAGATTATTACCATAATATTTTTGGTTTCGAACAACTAATTTCTTTTGATGATAAAGATATCTCAACACAATATACAGCTCTGAAATCTAAGGTTATGACTAACGATAATTTCAGAATTAAATTTCCAATAAATGAGCCAGCAAAAGGATTAAAAAAATCTCAAATTGAAGAGTTTCTTGACTTTTATATGGGCGCTGGACCTCAACATGTGGCTTTGGCAACCAACAATATTATAGCCACCATTAACTCTTTAAGAAGTCGCGGAGTGGATTTTTTGGATGTGCCAGATTCCTACTATGATACTGTTATTGACAGAGTTGGTGTCATTGAAGAAGATTTGGAGATATTAAAAGCCCATAGAATTTTAATTGACCGCGATGAAGAAGGTTATCTTTTGCAACTTTTTACTAAACCTATGCAGGATAGGCCAACATTCTTCTTTGAAATAATTCAACGTAAAGGAGCAAAATCTTTTGGTAAAGGCAATTTCAAAGCTCTGTTCGAGTCAATTGAATTGGAACAAGGGAAAAGAGGAACTTTGTAGCAGATTAAAAGTGAATATTAACTTTTTAATAGCTTTGAACTTGTTGATATTTGATAAATTTAAAATATAAATAAATTGAACAAAAACATAAAATCTTGGATACCAGTTGCAAAAGATAGCGATTTCCCAATTGAAAATATCCCCTTTGGAATCTTCAAGACCAAGATGGGCGATGGGCGATGTGGAACTCGTATAGGCAATAAAATTGTTGACCTAAGCCTTTTGGCGGAAAATAATTATTTCGATGACTTAAATTTTGATGTAAGCGTTTTTTACGAAGACAAACTCAACTCTTTCATGGAATTAGGCAAAGATATTTGCAGAAAAGTAAGAACTCGAATAGTAGAAATTTTTACTATTGAAAACGAAGATTTGCAGCATAATGCTATTCTTCGTTCGCAGGTTCTATTTGATATTGATGAGGTGGAAATGCTTTTGCCGGTAAGAATTGGCGATTACACAGATTTTTATTCTAGCATCGAACATGCTACAAATGTGGGCATTATGTTTCGCAATCCTAATAATGCTTTATTGCCTAACTGGCGTCATTTACCCATTGGCTATCATGGGCGCAGTTCTTCAATTGTAGTTTCTGGCACCAATATACACCGTCCAAAAGGGCAAATAAAACCAAAGGATGAAGATCCACCAATTTTTGCAGCATCCCGGCTATTGGATATAGAACTCGAAATGGCATTTATCACCAATAAATCTACAAACTTAGGCGAAAGCATTAGCGCAAATGAAGCTGAAGAATACATATTTGGATTAAGCATTTTCAACGACCTTTCGGCAAGAGATATTCAGAAATGGGAATATGTTCCATTAGGACCATTTTTAGGCAAAAACTTCGGTTCAATTTTATCCCCTTGGATTATAACTCTCGATGCTCTTGAACCTTTCCGAGTTATTGGGCCAAAACAGGAGCCTCCAGTACTGCCTTACCTTCAAACAAAGGGCAAAAGAAATTTTGATATTAAATTGGAAGTTTATCTGCAACCTGAGGGCAAAAAAGCAAATTTAATTAGCCAATCGAACCATAAATATTTATATTGGAATATCGCCCAGCAGCTTGCTCACCAGACTGTTAACGGTTGCAATATAAATAGTGGCGACCTCTACGCTTCTGGCACAATCAGTGGACCTACAGAAGATTCTTATGGGTCCCTCTTAGAACTATGCTGGTCAGGAAAAAAGGAAATCAAACTTAATGATGGCAGTACAAGAAAATTTCTCGAAGATTATGATACCATCATCATAAAAGCCTATGCTGAAAAAAATGGTTTGAGAATTGGTTTCGGGGAAAATATTACTAAAATTCTACCAGCAAAGTAGTTAAGATGAAAATAGATACTTCAACAGCATCATCACGCGAAATACAATCAATATTGCTTGGAGCAGTTGCTCCGCGACCTATTGCTTTCGCTTCCACCATCGATAATGATGGAAATCCAAATCTTTCTCCTTTTAGTTTTTTCAATGCATTCAGCTCAAATCCACCGATTTTAATTTTTTCACCTGCTCGACGGGGTCGCGATAATACCACAAAACATACCTATGATAATGTGAAACAAGTTCCCGAAGTAGTTATAAATGTGGTTACTTACGATATTGTTCAGCAGATGAGTTTGTCGAGTTCCGATTTTCCAAGAGGCGTTAATGAGTTTGAAAAAGCTGGTTTTACAGCCATAGCTTCCGAAAGTGTAAGGCCTTTTAGAGTTAAAGAATCTCCTATTCAATTTGAATGCAAAGTACAACAAGTGATAGAGTTAGGAGACAAAGGTGGCGCTGGAAATCTTATCATTTGTCATATTAACATAATTCATTTAAATGAGAAGATTTTGAATGAAGATGGAAGCATCAACTACCAAAAATTTCAAGTTGTTGGGCGAATGGGCGGTGATGACTATATAAAAGCAAATAAGGAATCTTTGTTTACCATTAGAAAACCAATCTCAAGTGTGGGAATTGGCATAGATGCTCTTCCGCAGGAAATTAAAACAAGCATTTATCTTACTGGAAATGAACTTGCTCAATTGGCTTCTGTAGAAAAATTGCCCTTAGTAAATCATAAGAGACTTATCTCACTATCCGAATCTCATTTTGCCATGGCAAGCTCAATGATTGCTAATGGTGAGGTTCTAAAAGCTTTAAATTGGCTTATTAATAAATAATAAAACTATTTTATAATGAAGAACTTAATTACAATTTTTGCTTTTATAATCTTTGGAATCATCTTTCCCAATGAGATTAAAGCTACCGACAAAATAATTCATCAAGACAGCTTATGGGTAAATGGTGCTTGCAGTATGTGCAAAGACAGAATTGAAAAAGCCGCAAAAAAAAGCGGTGTAGAAAAAGCAATTTGGAATAAAAACACCCATATTTTGGTAGTTTTTTATGATGAGTCTAAAACTAATTTAGACGCTATTGAAAAAGCAGAGGCCAAAGTTGGACACGACACCAAAAACTATAAAGCCAAAGATGAAGTTTATAATAAACTTCCAAGCTGCTGTAAATATAGAGAATAAAGATGTTTTTTTCTTTAAATTCGGATACCTGAAACAAAAGAAAGTAAAGATAAGAATTTTAAAAACACAAATTAGTAATTAATAGCTACTAAAATTTTTATCCAATAAATACCATTGAACTTTCCCATATACCGTGCAAATTGCACCCAGATTCGACTTTAACTATATCGCCAGCCTTAAGTTTATAGGAGAATTGAGCAAAACCCCTTATCTCTCCATTTTCATTTTCAATGTGAGATTTCTTTTGGTCATTTACAAAAAAAGTAAGATAATCTATCCAATGCTCGGCTGTGGCCGGATGTACTACTCCTTTTGAACCAACAACTACAGATACAATAGCAAAGCCATCGGCATCAACTTTCCCAATGGTAATTTCTGGTGTGTGCTTCAATTCGGCCTCAGTAGGATTTTTAGGATCGGCAAATCCATTCTTATTCCTATTTACTATCAGCTTATCTCTTTCACTAAGAACTGTCTTTTTGGAATCCTTCATGGCAGCATCCATAGCGGCCTGCTCTTCGGCTTCATCATCTGAATTGCTTTTGCATGCATAAGCAACAATCCCACTAACTCCAATTACTGAAGCCATTCCAATCCTCTTTAAAACATCTCTTCTTTGCATAATATATATTTAAAATTCAATTATTCCCCACAGTAAATTTTAAGATAATTGTGAAATCTTCTATTAGCAAAAATAATATTTGTGCTTCAACAAAAATAACAATTTTATAGAATTAAAATTCTAATAAAAAACAGTATTATAAAAAAAATAATTTTAAATCTATAAAATTAAATTGTCAAAAAAATTCAGTGAAATATTTTGAAATTACAATTTCACCTAAAAGCGATTCTCAATAGCTAATTAGCAGCGTATCCTTAACCTTTAGTTAACAATAAATTAACCTATAAATGATATTTTTGCAGACATAAAATTAATATAAATGAGCAAAATTCTTTTAGTAGATGACGACCCCGATATATTGGCATTTTTAAGTTACAATCTTGAGAAAGAAGGCTTTGAGGTGAACCAGTTAAATGATGGAAGCACGGTACTCGAAAAGTGCAAAGTGTGGAATCCAGAACTTATAATCATGGATGTAATGATGTCCGATGTTGATGGTATTGAAGCAACTAAGGAAATAAGAAAGCATGATGAGTTAAGAAATATTATGATAGTTCTACTTACAGCAAGAAGCGAAGATTATTCGCAAATTGCAGGTTATCAAGCTGGTGCTGATGAGTACATAACAAAACCGATAAGGCCAAATATTCTGGTATCTAAAGTGAAAGCTTTGCTTCGCAGAAAAATTAATGTGTTGGGAATTCAAAATTTCAATATCGACGACAGCAATTCCCTAATTATTGATAAGGAAAAATATTTGGTGATGAAAAATAATAAATCTATAAATCTTTCGAAGAAAGAATTTGAATTGTTAAGCTTGCTCGCCTCCAAACCAGGAAAAGTTTTTGAACGAGATGATATATATTCAAAAGTATGGGGAGATGATGTGGTAGTAGGCGAAAGAACTATCGATGTGCACATTAGAAAATTGAGATCAAAAATTGATGATAACATCATAAAAACCGTGAAAGGAGTTGGATATTTCTTTCAAACAAAATCTATCAATTTTAATGATTCTGATTTATAAGCGTTTTTGTTCCAAAATATCTTTTTTGAATACGAAGAATCTCACGTTTACCCTTAGGCCCTGGGATTTTTTCCATGTTAAAACCTACCATTTTGAGCGCCCTTTTTACATCACCCTTTACTGAATATGTGGTCATAACTGCTCTGGCTTTCATCGATTTATAAATATTTGCAAAAACTGCTTCAGACCAAAGAAGTGGCTGCTGCTCTGGCGAAAAAGCATCAAAAAATACTAAATCAAAATAGTTTTCCCTAAGCGACATGTTTTTTATATCCTGATTGCTTTTGTGCAAAATAAAATTGTCATCAACTGGAATTTCTTCATTCCATTCTACAAGGTGAATGTTGTTAAAGTCATGATTATCAACCCTATCAATCATTCCAGAATAATTTAACTTCTCAACTTCTTCCATTTTTAATGGATATTTCTCTATTCCAAAATAATTGATTTTTATCTTATGTTCTCGGGCAAAAGCTAAACTAAGAAGCGCATTAAGTCCAGTGCCAAATCCAATTTCTAAGATGTTGATATCAGAAATTGGATTGATAAATTGGAGTCCGTCTTTTATAAAAATATGCTGAGACTCAGCGATAGCACCAAAGCTTGAATGATAGGACTGCCCTAAAGATTCAACAAAAATACTGTTACTTCCATCTTCGGTTCTAATGATTTTATGAGTCATGAAATTATCGGTTATAAATTATTTGAAATTCAACAATACTGTCGGTAAAAAATTCGGAGTGTATTTTGTTTAAATTTGGAAATGAATATGAGGCGCATTCGTGATCGCTTTTAGCATAAACTATTTGGTTTATTTCATCATATTTTATAGAATTAAAGTTGCTAAAAGAGATCAATTCTACCAATGAATTGTCCGAAAATCTATATCGTTTTAAAATTCCATTTTGAATAAATAGATATATATCAGGATTGATTTGCACCATAGAAATCAACTTGCCAAATGAAAAACTTCTTGGTTCCCAAAAGTTATTATCGTTCAAATAATAAACTTTCAAAATTGCATTTCCATTTTTATTACCCACAATAACTATCTCATTTGAAGCTTTGTAAGACATATAAACAGCTTCGTAATCAAGAGCATAAGACTGCATAAGTTTGCCAGTAGATGCAAAAAAAACGTTAATCTTCCCTAAATCAACAGAAGCTTTACTCTTTTCGTAAACCACAAAATTATCACCATTTTGCAAACTTAATGTAGGAAAATAATTTGGCGTCAAACTATAAACCATCTTTAAATTACCATTATAATTATAAGTCTGAACTTTACTTGAAAAGTAAAATAATTGAATTAAATTATCCATTGCCAATGAACCGATAATATATTGTGTCGGATCAGAATTTAAATTTTTTATTTTCCACAATTCATTAGTATTAAAATAATTAAAAGATGTTGCATCACCTTTTTGACCTCCAACAAAAGTAAAAACATTGTGATATGGTAAATATGATGATGATATATAATTGCCTGCGAAAGTTTTTTGTAGCTTCGATTTATACTGAAAATCCAAATATGTTAAATTAACAACATCTGCACTTTTTGTTATTACGTTCAATCCCAAATTCAATTTTGGCAAACCAGCAATAGCAACTTTTGCATATTTATTCTTCGTATTTGTATTACCAACAACAACAATTTCAATATTATAATTACCAGATTCTAAAAAATCGTCGTCAAGAGGATAAATAAATTTTATTTTTTGACTGGAAAATGTTTTCAAATTCACTAAATATGTTCTCATTACACGAACAAAATTTGCATCAGTAAGGGTAATCATTACACTCTCAATTTTAGAAGAATATTGAATATCAACCTCAATGGGAATTGTATCACCTACACTAAAAATTTGATTTTCAAAAGGTTTGATAATAGAAACGGAGGGAAATTCATTATCAGAATTTTTGTTACAGCCTTGAAATGCAAGCAAAAACAAACACAAATAAACTCCGAAATTGAATTGAAATAGCTTTTTCATTAACCTAAAAAATGTGAAGACTCAAAAGTATGACTAATTTCGATAGGAAATAATGAAAAAACACTTTGAATTATAACATTAATTGCTACTTTTGCTGCCCTTAAGAATGTGAAGTTCATTTTTTTTGGCGAGGTAGCTCAGCTGGTTAGAGCGCATGATTCATAATCATGAGGTCGACAGTTCAATCCTGTCTCTCGCTACTTTTTAAGATAGGTAATTTTTATACATATTTAAAATGCTTTTCTGAAAAATGCCCAGGTGGTGATCCCGATAGTTATCGGGATGGTAGACACTCGGCTATTTTTTGCTCTTTAATATTTTTAAATGCCCAGGTGGTGAAATTGGTAGACACGCCAGCTTGAGGGGCTGGTGCTGGCAACGGCGTGCAAGTTCGAGTCTTGTTCTGGGTACAACAACCGCTTTTTCAGCGGTTTTTTTTGAATGCCCAGGTGGCGAAATGGTAGACGCGCTGGTTTCAGAGACCAGTGTCCGAAAGGACGTGCAAGTTCGAGTCTTGTTCTGGGTACAACAACCGCTTTTTCAGCGGTTTTTTTTGAATGCTCAAGTGGTGATCCCGATAGCTATCGGGATGGTAGACGCGCTGGTTTCAGAGACCAGTGTCCGAAAGGACGTGCAAGTTCGAGTCTTGTTCTGGGTACAACAACCGCTTTTTCAGCGGTTTTTTTTGAATGCCCAGGTGGTGATCCCGATAGCTATCGGGATGGTAGACGCGCTGGTTTCATAGACCAGTGTCTGAAAGGACGTGCAAGTTCGAGTCTTGTTCTGGGTACAACAACCGCTTTTTCAGCGGTTTTTTTTGAATGCCCAGGTGGTGATCCCGATAGCTATCGGGATGGTAGACGCGCTGGTTTCAGAGACCAGTGTCTGAAAGGACGTGCAAGTTCGAGTCTTGTTCTGGGTACAACAACCGCTTTTTCAGCGGTTTTTTTAAATGGCCAAGTGGTGATCCCGATAGCTACTATATTGATGGTAGACGCGCTGGTTTCAGAGACCAGTGTCTGAAAGGACGTGCAAGTTCGAGTCTTGTTATTGACAGGAGAAATTACGATTTCAGTGATACAGAAAATCTAAGGATATTTTTTACATTTAAATTTAAAAGTAATAAAATATTTTTTCCGTCAAAACCAGAAGTCTTTCTGTATATTTGCAACGACATCAATTTTGCATAACTAATTTATGAAAATTTGCTTTATCGTATCTCGCATACCGTGGCCTTTGGATAAAGGCGACAAACTAAGAGCCTATTATCAAATTAAGTATCTATCTACAAATCATGATATTATCCTTATTGCAACATCAGAATCGAAAATACCATTAGGAGCAAAAGATGAGATGCTGAAATATTGCTCCGAAGTTCATTACTTTAAATTAAAACGAATTTCACAAATTTTAAACATTTTTGGAACATTAATTTCTTCTCTACCTTTTCAAAGCAAATATTTCTATAACAAAAAAGTTAAAAAACAAATTGATTTTATAATAAAAAAAGCTAACCCTGATTTAATTTTTTGTCAGCTTATTCGAATGTCGGAATATGTTAAAGACTTAAAATACACCAAGCTGCTTGATTATCAAGATGCACTTTCTGTTGGTCTGAAACGCAGAATTGAAAATAATTCTGGTATCTTTATAAATATATTAAAAATTGAATATTCAAGAATGTTAAAGTATGAAAATCACATTTTTGATGCATTCGATAAGAGAATTATCATTACTGAAAATGATAGAGATTTGATACCTCATCCAGATAGGAATAATATTATGGTGATTCCAAATGGTGTTGACACTGAATATTTTAAGCCAAAAAACCTAAATAAAAAATTCGATATTATTTTTGCTGGCAATATGAATTATCCACCAAATATTGATGCCGCAATTTTTCTTGTAAATAAAATCTGTCCTATTGTTTTTCAATCTAAGCCAGAGTTAAATATTTTGATTGCTGGAGCAAACCCTTCAATGTCAGTCATTAATCTTGTTTCCAAAAAAGTAACTATCAGTGGATGGGTGGAAAATATTGCTGATGCTTATGACTCCGCCAAAATTTTTGTGGCACCGATGCAAATTGGCTCTGGACTTCAAAACAAATTACTTGAAGCCATGGCTATGAAACTTCCTTGCATAACAACTTCTTTGGCAAATAATGCCCTTGGTGCTAACCGAGATACCGAAATATTAGTTGGCAATAATGCAAATGAAATTGCTGCTCATATTGTTAACTTGTTGAATGATAAAATTTTATTTGATAAAATTTCTTTAGGTGGAAATGAATTTGTTAAGAAAAAATATTCATGGGAAAAGGTGATTTTGAAATTGGAAGAAGTAATTAAGTAAATTTACATAAATATACTTTGAATTAAATTAGGAATGAAAACTCTATAAAATAAAAATAAATGAATAAAATAAAAATTCGCAAGGCCAAATTTACCGACTTAGAGACCTTAATTGAGTTCAACTTAAATATGGCTTTGGAGACTGAGGAGCTCCATTTGCCAGCAGAAAAACTTAAGGTAGGTATTGCTTCTGGATTAAAATATGGAAGAAAATGTACATATTTCGTAGCGGAAATAAAAACCGAAATTGTTGGTAGTTTGATGATTACAAAAGAATGGAGTGATTGGCGAAATTGCTGGATAGCCTGGATTCAGTCGGTTTATGTAAAGGAAAATTTTCGACGTATGGGAGTATATTCTTCTTTATATCAGCATATTAAAAATATAGTAAATCTGTCCTCGGAATTTGGAGGTATTAGACTATACGTTGATAAAACTAACATTAATGCACAAAAAACCTACGCCTCATTAGGAATGAATGGCGAGCATTACCAACTATTTGAATGGATGAAAGATTATTAATAAAATTTTTTTATTTCTTATAATTAAACCATTTTAGTACTTACTATTTTTTATATTTGTTCTCAATATAATTTAAATTTTTCGAGCATGAAAAAAGTCATTTTATCCAAAAATGCACCTGCGGCAATTGGACCTTACAGTCAAGCAATAGAATCAAATGGTACTCTTTATATTTCTGGTCAAATACCAATAAATCCAGCTACTGGTAAAATTGTGGAAGGAGGAATTAAAGAACAAACTGAACAGGTAATGAAAAATATTGAAGCTATCCTTACTGCAGCCGGTTATGTATTTGATGATGTGGTAAAATCAACTTGCCTTTTAAGTGAAATTTCAAATTTTGCTTCCATGAATGAAGTTTATGCAAGCAGATATAAAATTAATCCTCCTGCAAGAGCAGCATTTGCAGTAAAAGATTTGCCTCTTGGCTGCTTGGTAGAAATAGAAACAATAGCCACTAAATAAACTAATTATCAAATGATTAATAAATTATTCCTATTTATATTTGCAAGCATTTTGATTTTATTTTCAATTAATCTTTCTGCTAAAGAAGGGATGTATATTCCTATGCTTCTACAAAAAATTAACTCCAGTGAAATGGAAGCCATGGGTATGAAAATTACTGCGGAAGATATTTACAGCATCAATAAATCAAGCATAAAAGACGCGATTGTACAATTTGGCGGTGGTTGTACTGGTGAAATAATTTCAAATCAAGGTTTGCTTTTGACAAATCACCACTGCGGTTATCGCTCTATTCAAAAGCATAGCAGCATAAATAACGATTATTTGACTGACGGTTTTTGGGCCAATACATTCGAAGACGAGTTGCCAAATTCTGGTCTCACTGCTACTATTCTCCAAAATATGAATGATGTTACTGGGATAATTTTAGCTGGAGTTACTACTAATATGACCGAAATAGAGAGACAAAATATTATTAGAATCAATATCAGCAAACTTACAGAAGGCAATGCTGACAACAAATTTATAAAATTAGAAGTTAAAGCATTTTATTACGGAAATCAATATATACTTATGACTTCAAAAGTTTTCAGCGATGTACGATTGGTGGGAGCGCCACCTTCAAATATTGGAAAATTTGGAGGAGATACAGATAATTGGATGTGGCCAAGGCATACTGGTGACTTCTCTGTTTTTAGGATTTATACCGATGCATTTAATAATCCAGCAGAATATTCAAAAGACAATGTCGCCTACAAACCAGCTCAATCGCTCAGCATAAGTTTAAAAGGATATAATGAAGGGGATTTTACTTTTGTTTTTGGTTATCCAGGAACTACAGAAGAATATTTGCCGGCCGAAGGAGTTGCTCTGGCTACCGAGACTGTGAATCCTTTCAAGATTTCTCTCCGCCGTCAGGAACTCGATATCATGAACAGTTATATGGAAAAAAGTGCTGAAATTAGAATTCAATATTCAGCAAAATATGCCGGTTTGGCAAATGGCTGGAAAAAATGGATTGGAGAAAGTAATGGAGTTAAAAGATTGAGAACTGTAGAAAGAAAAACTGAGGAACAAAAGGATTTTGCAATTTGGGCAAATGAAAATGAATATAAAAATTTAATAAGCTCATTTAAAACAACTTATAAAGCTTTTTTACCATGGGAAATGGCCTATAATTATTTTATTGAAGCTGGTTATTACGAAAATATGATTAGCTTTTCTAACCAGTTTTTTAAATTAGCTCAGTTGAGCACAGATAAAAAAACTTCTGAAAAAGATATTGCTGATTATGTTCAAAATCTAAAAAATGCAGCTGAATCTTTTTACAAAGACTATAATTCAGATGTGGAAAAAGAACTTCTGATGACTACGATTAATGCATACGCCTCATTTCCTTACAGCGAGGTTCCGCTACCTGAAACCATTGAGACTATTAAAAGTAAATATCAAGGCGATTCAAAAAAATACGTTGAAAATCTTTTTAAAAAGAGTATCTTTCGAAATAAGGAAACTTTATTTTCATTTTTAAACAACTATAAACGTGCGAATTATAAAAATTTGGAAAAAGATATACTTATGAAATTAACTGGCTCATATTTTAATAATTTCATAAATAAAATACGACCAAATCTTGCTCAATACCAGAACAAGCTTGATAGTTTGCAAAGGATTTATATGAAAGCATTAATCGAAAAAAATGCTGATAAATATCTTTCCCCTGATGCAAACTCAACCTTAAGAGTTGCTTATGGAAATATAGCAAATTATTCTCCTCACGATGGAATCACTTATAATTATTTCACCACTCTCGAAGGTATTATGCAGAAAGAAAACCCCAATATTTACGATTATGTGGTTGAACCCAAATTAAAGAGTCTATTTAAAAACAAAGAATATGCAAATTATGCTGATGCCGATGGTACAATGCATGTTTGTTTCTTAGCAACTAACCATACAACTGGTGGAAATTCAGGAAGCCCGGTAATGAATGCAAATGGCGAATTAATAGGAATAAACTTCGATCGCAATTGGGAAGGAACTATGAGCGATTTAAATTATGACCCCGAGCAATGTAGAAATATTACACTTGACATTCGCTATTGCCTTTTTATTATTGATAAATTTGCAAATGCACAAAGACTAATTGAAGAAATGAATATTTCACGATAATATAATTCATTATTTTTAAATATTTATATAACAGATAATTAGTGTTTCAATAAAACAAAAAATGGCAGCAATTATAACATCGCCACGAAATATAAAAAGCATTTATTTTAGCAAATAATCAAGTTATTGAAACTTTATGAGAATTTATATTCGAAAAATATTCTTTAAGATTCTTTTGGAGTTCATTGTCCTTTTTGATATATTTCTTAACTCCTAATTTAACAACACTTTGAATTAAATCCTCATCATCACGGCTACTCACCATTATAACATCAAAAACATTTGCCTGACGGTTCATCTCTTTTAAAACATCAGTGCCAGACAAACCATTCATATCATGGTCCAAAATTATTAAATCAGGCCTTTTGTCTATATTTGCTAAACACATCTCCCCAGTGCTATAAGATATAACTCTATTAAAATTATGCTGCCGAAGAAAGGCAGAAATATAATTTTGAAAAAAAATATCATCGTCAACAATAGATATTAAAGGCTCCATAAGGTTATATTGTAAATATTTTTTAATAAAAATTATGCCTAATATTTATTGCTTTGATTGATAACAATTTAAATATGTTAGGAAATTCAATATTTTCTCATTATTGGATTTATTATCTCCAAATTGTAAAATAAAATTGCTTATTAAAAAATTCGGTTGTATTTTTGGGATTGAGTTCTAAAATTAAGAAAACAACCAAAGAACCAAATAAACATGCGAAAAACAAGAATATTTGTTGTAGAAGATGACCCAATGTATGCAAAAGTTATCGCTTATCATTTATCACAAAATCCAGATAATGAAGTAGAAGTGTTCAACACTGGGAAAAGCTGTATAAATAGTTTGCAGACAAAAAATCCAGATATTATAACTTTGGATTATTCCTTACCCGATATGACTGGCATGGATGTGCTAACAAAAATTACAGATTTCAATCCAGAATTACCTGTTGTAATTATTTCCGGACAAGAGAATATAAACACAGCAGTTGAGCTTTTGAAACATGGTGCTCGCGATTATATCATGAAAAATGATGATATAAAAACCAGAATCTGGAACACAGTAAAAATCTTTAAAGAAAATCTTAATTTAAGAGACGAAATAAAATCTTTACGAGAAGAGATTGGCAAAAAATACGAGTTTACAAAAAGTATTGTTGGAAACAGCGCGCCAATAAAGCAAATTTTTGGCTTAATGGAAAAAGCTGTAAAAACAAATATTACTGTCTCCATATCTGGTGAAACTGGCACAGGAAAAGAAGTTGTAGCTAAGGCAATTCATTATAATTCAAGTCGTAACAAAAAACCTTTTGTAATTATTAATGTTTCGGCAGTTCCCGAGGATTTAATCGAAAGTGAAATGTTTGGTCACGAGAAAGGGGCTTTTACTGGTGCCAGCAGTACCCGAATTGGAAAATTTGAGGAAGCTAATTTAGGGACACTTTTCCTTGACGAAATTGGTGAAATGAGTTTGAATATGCAAGCCAAACTTCTGCGTGCAATTCAGGAAAGAGAGTTTACAAGAGTTGGCGGAAACACAGTAATAAAATCTGATGTAAGAATTATTGTTGCTACAAATCGAAACCTAATGGATGAAGTGAAAAAAGGAAATTTTAGAGAAGATTTATACTATCGTTTGCTTGGTTTACCAATTGAATTGCCTCCTTTACGCGATAGAGGCAGCGATATTTTATTACTTGCAAAACATTTTATGGATGCCTTTTGTACTGAGAACGCTATGGAAAAACTTAACTTATCGAAAACTGCACAAGAAAAATTACTAAAATATCCATACCCTGGAAATGTCAGAGAGCTTAAAGCCATTGTCGAATTATCAGCTGTTATGGCAAATTCAAGTAGCATACAACCTGATGATATTAATTTTCAAGGCTCTTCTTCGTTGAATGATTTAATGATGCAAGAATTGTCGTTGGTAGAGTACAATAAAAAAATTATTAAAAGTTTTTTGAAAAAATACGATGATAATATTTTGTTGGTAGCCAAGAAGTTAGATATAGGAAAATCGACAATTTATCGTATGCGTAAAAATGGCGAATTGTAATTCAAAGCCATATTTATATCTTCAATCATAACATAAAATTTAAAACCTTTAAATTATTATTCCTTTGGCTTAAAAATAATTTTGATGGTAAAATTGATAAATTAAAACAATAAAATCATAAAAAAGAGCGACTAAACTATCGCTCCTTTAAAGAAATCCACTAATCTAAATTGGGTACTTTTTTTTGAGTTGTTTCAAATCTTCAATAAGTCTATTAGCCTCTTTGTGAAGATTATCATATAAATCATTTATTCCACTCGAATCATTCTTCTTCCCTTTGAACTCCATTTGCCTTGCAAGCTCAGCCACATCTGTATCATATAGAACTGATGTTGCCCCTTTTAGACTATGAGCATTTTTTCCCATCGAGTCCAAATCGCCAGAGTCGATATTCTCTTTTAAAGTAATAAATCGAGATTCATGCTCAGAAATATAAATATCAATTATTTCGTTAATCATCTCAGCACCAAAATCACTGTAAGTCATGTCAAAAACATTATAATCAATCATAATATTGGGTTTTAAAATTTTTATTTTGATAGCATTTTTCCTAAATTTTATTTTTCAAAGTTATTAGAACAATTTCACCGAATGTGTTAAAGCGCAGAGGTACTCCAGAGACTCCATTTCCAGCACTGGTATATCCAACCATTTCGCCATCCGTCCACATTCCTTTAAAATATTTCTTTCCATCTTTTTGATGCGTTATCAAAGGAATTCCACCAGACAGACAGATTTGACCAGCATGAGTATGACCACAAAGATAGAGGTTGTAGCCTTTTTCTGAAGCCACATCATGGAGTTCGGAAGTATGCACAAGTGCGATTTTAAAATCACCTTTTGCTCGTTCAAGGGCTAAAACCGCCTTGTCTGTATAGTAAGCAAAGGGATCATCTGTACCAACAACACAAAGCTTTGTGCCATTTTTTTCAATAATCACATCTTCATTGACTAAAAATTTCAATGGATGTAATTCGTTTTCATAATCCACCATCATGTAAGAATCGTGATTACCAAGAACTGCCCAAATTCCATCTTTTGCAAATATATTTTGAACTAAAAATTTGAAAGGATTAATAACATGTACAAATCTGCCATTGTCATTCTTTCTATAATCGCCCGTAATGACGCATAAATCGTACTTCAAATTCTTAATTTTATCTACAATATAAACTTCAGTTTTGGCAATTGTGTCAAGATGCAAATCACTAAGTTGAATTATCTTATATCCTTCCAGTTCTTTCGGCAGATTTTTATACTCAAGTGTTAATTCAGTCAGATCATTATACATAGCATTTCCAAGACCTATTTTATAATATCGTGTCATTTTTAAAATAAACACAAAAATTCCCAATAATTTTTCGAAAAGTGTCCAATGACTTTTACTCTTTTTCCCTCCCCTTTTGCTCTTAAACTTCAATGATTCAAGAACTGAACGCGTTGAAGCCCAAATAATTCTGTTTTTTTCTAATTGATTCAAATCATTCATTACATAAAAGCTTATTTCATTATTCCTGAGGATTTATGACGGCCAAATTACAACCACAACAAAACAAAGTCAATAATAAAATCATACATTAAATATTATAAATTGTTTTGTATGAAAAAATCCTTAATTTTGTCATATAAATCAACACGAAATATATGACAAGGATGCTAAGAAGAAACACGAAAAATAAAATTATTGGTGGTGTAGCTTCTGGCTTATCAGAGTATTTTCAAATAGAACTGTGGATAATTCGGCTTATATTTATTTTGCTTCTTTGCTTTGGTGCTGGCGTTTTGATTTATATAATAATGTGGATAGTTATACCTGAAAACAATTTAAATGATGATAATATGGAAGTAGAATATGAAAAAAATTACAACTATAAAAAATCTAATGGAGACAGTAATGGAAATATAATGGCTGGCATAATTTTGATTACACTTGGCATATTATTTCTAATTGAACGCTATATTCCAGAAATTCATTTCCGGGATTTATGGCCATGGATTCTTGTGGTAGTTGGAATTTTAATATTAATAAAAGGCTTAAGGAAGAATTAATTATTAACCAATAAATACAAATGCTTATGAAACTTTTTTTATTAGGAATCCTCACAATGATCCTATTTGTCTCAGCACCAGTCAGTAAACCTATTACTGGCAATTGGAAAACAATAGATGATGAAACTGGTAAAGCCAAATCCATCGTATATTTATTTATGAAAACCGATGGCAAACTTTATGGGAGAATTATTAAACTTTACAAAGAACCAAATGAAGATCAAGATCCAATATGCGATAAGTGCACCGACGCTCGAAAAGATAAAAAAATTATCGGGATGGAAATTGTAAAAGCATTAAAAAAAGATGGAAATACTTGGTATGCCGATGATGGCATTCTCGACCCTCACAATGGTAAAGTTTACGATTGCAAAATGTGGCTTGACGAAAAAGACCCAAATAAATTAAATGTAAGAGGATATATTTCTTTTATCTATAGAACTCAAACATGGCATAGAATGGAATAATACTCCAAAAGAAAATTAGATTATTAAAAATACCGCCTTAATTTATTGAGGCGGTATTTTATTTATTTTTGCCATTATTAAATAATTTTATTATGTCAGCCAGCAATGAATTACGAGATTTATTTCACAGCTTTGAGTCAAAAAACATCATCGTTATTGGTGATGTCATGGTTGATAGCTATATAATTGGCAAAGTTGAAAGAATCTCACCAGAAGCACCAGTTCCGGTGGTTTCTGTTTACAAAAGATATAGTCGCTTAGGCGGTGCTGCAAATGTTGCACTCAACATCAAATCTCTGGGAGCCAATCCAATACTTTGCTCATTGGTTGGTAAAGATGCTAAAGGAGATGAATTTATAAGCTTGTTGGAAAACGAAAATCTTGCAATAAACGGAATAGTTTTTAGCAACCAAAGAATTACTACTACAAAATACAGAGTTTTTGGCAATACCACTCAAATGCTCAGAGTAGATGAGGAAACTACCGCCATGCTTAACAAAAAAGATTTCAATTCGCTTATAGAAAAATTGAATTTTATTCTTTCCACAACTCATATTGATGCTATAATTTTTGAAGATTACGATAAAGGAATAATTGATAAAAGACTTGTCAATTTTGTAACTCAAATTGCAAAAAAAAGCAACATTATTGTAACTGTTGACCCAAAGAAAAAAAATTTCAAATTCTATAAAAATGTTACACTTTTTAAACCCAATTTCAAAGAATTGTGCGAAGGAACCAATTCAAATATTAGCTGTAATGATTTGGAATCAATAAATAAAATTGCAAATAAATTATTGATTGATAATAATATAGATAATATAGTAGTAACATTATCAGAAAATGGAATTATGGCCATAGCTAAAGAAGAAAGTTTTCATTTCAAGGCAGAGATTAGAAATATTGCCGATGTTTCAGGCGCTGGAGATACAGTAATCAGCACTATAACAACTGCTTTAGTGGCTGGCTTTAGTCTGAAAAAAGCTGTGCATCTTGCAAATATTGCAGGCGGATTGGTTTGCGAAGAAGTAGGAGTAATTCCAATTAATAAAGAAAAATTATTGAAAGAAGCATCAAAAATAATTATCTAACATGAGAAGATTTTATCTGATTTCATTTATAACTTTCATTCTAATATTAGCAATAAACTCTTGTAAACCATCGGTTTGTGAAAATAAAAGGAATCTATTTTTAGTGTCAGAGAATGTAAAAATGATAAACTTTGCGTCGCTTAAAAGTATGAAAAGAACTATAAAATATTTGGAAAACATCGCATGCAAAAACTCTGAGACCGCCTTACCAATTATTTATTTTGATAGCAAGAAATCTAAAATCGTTGACCATGCAAGCCGTAATACTTTTTCGCTCGGCATTGAACCTCCACCATGTGGAAATATTGATTTTGAATATGATTTTGATAAAATATTGGAAATAAATCTTGATGGCAATAATATTTTAATTGAAGGAAAACTTATGCCACTCGACAGTGTAGCTCAATATGTTTATTATCAATATCTTAATTACGGCAAAAGAAAAGGTTTTTCTGATATGCCTGACGGTAATGGCATGTGGTTGATAACCAAAATGAAAAGACCTATATCAGATTTTGAACCAATTATTGCCGAATTAATTAAAGGTTATATTCAAACAGCAGAAGATTTTTGCGAAGCCATCTTCGATAAAAAAATTTGTGAACTATCTGAAGATGAATATATTAAATTTAAAAACAGAATTCAATTTCATTTAGCTTTTAAATATAGCGATGATTTGAAACCAATACTTATTTCTGGTTAATTGCAAACTTATGTTAACTTGAATCTAAAGTAAATTTTTTGCCACCACCAAAATTTAAAACAACAGAATTGATAAAAATTGGCAATATAGAATTAGCAGATTTTCCAGTAATATTAGCTCCAATGGAAGATGTAACTGACACAGCCTTTCGGCTGATTTGTAAGGAATTTGGAGCAAATCTTATGTACACAGAATTTATTTCTTCGGAGGGATTAATACGCGATGCCTTTAAAAGTACACGTAAGCTCGATTTTGATGAAGCCGAGCGTCCAATTGGTATACAAATATTTGGTCATCAAAAAGATAGCATGATTGCTGCAGCAAAATTATCAAGCGCCGCCAATCCAGACTTAATCGATATAAATTATGGCTGTCCAGTAAAAAAAGTCGTATCCAAAGGTGCTGGTGCTGCATTTCTTAGGGATATACCTCGCATGGTGGAAATGACGAGAGCTGTAATAAAAGCTGTTGATCTACCAGTAACCATTAAAACACGATTGGGCTGGGATGACGATTCAAAAAATATTGTAGAAGTTGCTAAACGTATGCAAGATATTGGCGTTAAAGCAATCGCTATTCATGGTCGTACACGCTCACAATTATATAAAGGTGAAGCAGATTGGGATACAATTGCTGAAGTAAAAGCCAACTCCGAAATTGAAATTCCGATATTTGGCAATGGAGATGTTATCAATGCCGAACAAGCAATAGAAAAATTCAAAATATATGGAGTAGATGGAGTTATGATTGGTCGAGGAGCAATGGGAAATCCTTGGATTTTTTCACAGATAAAAGCCCTCATGCGTGGCGAAACATATAATTATCCTGACATTAATGAAAGAGTTAGAGTTTGTAAAATTCACTATAACAACTCAATAAAGATAAAGGGTGAAACTCGCACAACTAATGAGATAAGAAAACATTATGGCAATTATTTCAAGGGGATAGCAAATTTCAAACCTTGGAAAATGAAACTTATAACTGCAGAAAATACTGAAGAAGTTTTTAATATTTTAGATTTAATGGCTCTGGAACTTCAATAATTACGGACAATATTTACCAATATTTATAAGGGTTATTCTTTAAATTGGAATTAAAATATCTAAAATCGCCTGTAACTTCATCCCCGAGCCAAATTGGTTTATCAAAAGGAAAATCTTCGGAAGGGAGTTCAATTTCAGCTACCAAGAGTCCTTCATTTTCACCATAAAACTCATCAACTTCGAACTTCAATCCACAACTTTCAGGCACTACGTAACGGGTTTTGTCGATAACTCCTTCTTCGCAAATTCTCAATAAATCTTTTGCATCCTCTATATCAATTTCTTTTTCCCATTCTAAACGGCTCATGCCAGCTTTATTTGATTTTCCCTTAACTGTCAAATATGCTTTCTGGTCGCAAATTCTAATGCGAACAGTTCGCTCTGCCACTGACGAAATATATGCCTGAGTAATCCGCATAGCTTTTACAACATAAGGCCTAAATTCACCTTTCACCAAAAATTTTCTCTCTATTTCCGTTCCCATATCTACAAAATTAGATAATAAATTTTAATAATCATGAAAATATATCAAGTAAATTTTTTACTTAATGTTAAAAATTTGATAAGGTCAAATGAAAATAAAGTATTTAACAAATTAATTTATAACATTTTAATAAAATGGTTTACCTTTACAAACCAATTTTTAATAAATACATCATGAAAACAATTTACCTTAATTCAAGCAAGCTAATTTCAATTTTTGTATTATTAATAATCTTACAAACATCGTCATTTTCACAAGACCTTAATCCATCGAACTGGCCAAATTTAAAAGGATATTGGAAATTTCAGGATACAACTAACCTAACTCATGCCACTGTTGGAAGTGATCTGATTTTGCTGGGACAGCAAAAATGGGTTTTAGGAGCTTCTTTTGGCGATACTGCCATTAGAATTGATACTGGAAGTTATTATAAATGTTATCATAATATACAGGCAAATGGAGGCGGAGATTCGGTAAATAGATACAGCCTTATGTTTGATTTTAGAGTTCCTAATATAGATACTTGGCATTCATTTTTTCAAACTGATACAACCAACCAAAATGATGGCGATTGCTTTATAAGGCCTAATACAACCAGCAATCCTGGTCGAATTGGAGTTGGATACACTGGCTATTCGAACGACAGCATCTTGCCAGGAGAATGGTACAGACTTGTGATTACTGTAAATTTAGGAAATTATTATAATTATTATTTAAATGGAAATTTGCTGCATATTGGCGATACTGAAGATATATTTATTGACAAACGATTTGCACTCACACCAGCAATTTTATTTTTTGCAGATGATTATCAGGAAGATGGAACTATTGAAGTTGCTTCCTTAGCAATTTTTGATACTTGTCTTACTCCCACTCAAATATCACAATTAGGAACTATTGAACCTTGCATTGCAAACCCACCTTTTGTAAATATTGGCCATGATACAATGCCTTATTACAATTCACAATTAATTTTAAATGCAGGTAATGGGTTTAAAAATTATTTATGGTCAACTGGCGATACCTTGCCAACAATTTCACTCGATTCAAACAATGTTTTTGGCATAGCCGACACAATTTGGGTAAAGATTACCGATATGAATAATTGCCAAGCATCAGATTCTATAATTGTTGAATTTATTAATAACCCTGGCTTTGGCGATTTATCTAAACAACAGCATTTCAGCATATTTCCAAACCCAAATAGCGGAGTATTTAAACTAAACTCAGCTCAATCAATTGCAGAGTTATCAATATTAAATTCTCGTGGGCAAATTATCAGAAAAGTTTATGACTTGAAAGCAGGAATTAGCAACATTGATATTTCAGATTTATCTAAAGGATTATATTATCTAAAGATAAATAGCGAGCTTCAAAATGCTTATCGCAAGCTTATTATCTTAAAATAAAATCTTTTTCTAATGTTTATTTAACAACTTCCACAGGGATTTCTGTGGATTCTTCCAAAGGCACTCCTTCGGGCATATCTGGTATCACTAATGAGTCATTTGCAGAAGAATCACGTCTTACATAAGTGTGACAAGTATATGATTTTGTGATAGTTTCTTTTGGTTTTGTTGGAAATCTGCCGCGATATTGTTTCAGGCTTTCGTCTTTTAAAACTTTCTCCATAAATAAAGCATAAACAGGTAATGCAG
>Ga0210044_10001327_pt1 | contig 37716 bp, 37 predicted proteins | sample CryGey13umfilter_2_FD_183959 | JGI IMG/M metagenome (GOLD analysis project Ga0210044, IMG submission 183959) | Groundwater microbial communities from aquifer in Utah, USA - Crystal Geyser 4/9/14 3 um filter (SPAdes) (version 2) | ecosystem: Environmental > Aquatic > Deep subsurface >... | reverse complement strand
TTCCAGGCGTGTCGGTGATAAGTATCCCGTTGCTGTCTATCATCATTTGCTCCTGCGCTTTGTTAGAAACAAAGCGAGGTTAACAGGGGTTGAAGTGTTCGGGTAGGTGGGATTTGTGGGGGCTTACAAAAAACTCATTCTTTTGTCGGAAGAAATTACGCAAGATATTTTAAAGTCTTATGAAATTAACATTGGATTAGCAATCTCTTCGAAAGAAAATAAAACCCCTTTTGATCTACTAAAAAATGCAAAAACAGCAGCGCAATTGGCAGTCAAAACAAAAAAAGGCACTTATCAATTTTTTCACTCTGATCATCAAGATAGTATTTTTCGCTCATTACAATTAGAAACAGACATTGCCTTTGCAATTGCAAAAAATGAATTATATTTACAGTATCAACCCCAAATATCATTAAAAGAAAAAAAAATCGTTGGCGCAGAAGCACTGCTGAGATGGAAACACACGACACTAGGAGAAATCAATCCCACTGAATTTATGCGTATCGTTGAAAAAAGTGACTACATTTTTGATATTGGTTTTTGGATACTTGAAACCGCACTATCCGAATTTAAAAAATGGGAAACACCAAGCACATTTCAAATTTCTATCAACGTCGCTCCAAAACAATTATCCTGTCGCTCATTTGTTGAAAATATATTTCTGCTGATAAAAAAATACAATTTAAATCCCACTACCATCGCTATAGAGCTCATTGAAAATGAAATGATTTTAGACATTAGTGACTATTACGAAAAACTAGACTTGATTTCAAAAAGCGGCATTCAAATTTTAATTGATGACTTTGGAACTGGATACGCCTCCTTTAATTATCTAAAAACACTGCCCGTTAATGGCGTCAAAATTGATAAAAGCTTCATCAAGGATTTACCAACAAACAAAGTAGATCAGCTCATTGTTAAAGCAAGCATTGAAATTGCCCATGCATTAAAATTAAAAGTGATTGCCGAAGGGGTCGAAAATCAAGCGCAAATCCTTGCGCTAGAAAAGCTATACTGTGATGAAGCACAGGGCTATTTTTTTTCAAAACCGATGAGCTCAGAAAAATTGATCGCCTTACTGAAGCAATAACTACACCTCCATCGGATCCACATCAATTATCCATTTTACACCCATTAATTTTTTTTGTTTCTCTTGTCTATCGAGAAAATGCGAAATGGATTGTTTAATCGTATTTCTATTACCTGATTGTAAAAATAATTGCGCACGATACACGCCAGCTTTTTTTTCCATCGCAGAGGGAAATGGACCCATAATCTCTATAGGTTGCTGTGATAAATTATTTTTTACACCCAATAAAAAAGCATGTACACGTTCTTTGCTTTTTCCTTCTGCACGAAATAAAGTCATATAAACATACGGCGGCAAACGTGTTTGCAATCGCTCATCTAATATGGCTTGTGCAAACTTAAAATAAGGTTCCTGAAACAATTTTTTCAATAATGGATGATCTGGGTGATGCGTTTGTACAAAAACTTCGCCGCGTTTTTCAGCACGGCCAGCACGACCCGCCACCTGAATCATCGATTGCCCTAATCGCTCAATCGCACGAAAATCACTAGAAAATAAAGCATGATCTACATCAAGCGCTGCAACCAAAGTAACCTGTTCAAAATGATGACCTTTCACTAACATTTGCGTCCCAATCAAAATATCAACTTCATGTGCATGCACTTTGGCTAAGGTTGTTTCAAGTATTTTAACATTTTTAATCACATCTCGATCCATGCGACAGATTTTTTTATCCGGAAAAAGTGCAGAAACGTTTTCTTCAAGTTGCTCAGTTCCCAAACCAACATCCACTAATTCACTTTGCTTACATGAAGGGCAGACACGCAACATCGCTGCCTGATGACCGCAATGATGGCACAACAAACGTTTGGGTTTGTCATGCAATGTCATACGCGCATCACAATGCGGACAAAGCGCGGTAAAACCACAATGATGGCAAATTAAGACAGGTGCATAACCACGGCGATTTAGAAATAATAAAACTTGATTGCCTGCATTTAAATGGGTTCGCATGATATCAATCAACGTCGCACTCAATCCTTGCTGTAATTGCTCTCCACAAATATTATGCAATGTAATTTTTGGCATACAGGCATTACCTGCACGCTGTGTTAATTCAAATAATTGGTATTTTTTCTGTGCTACATTTTTTAAACTCTCCAAAGCGGGTGTCGCAGAACCCAAGATAATTGGAATGGCTAATAATTTGGCTCGCATGACGGCCACATCACGCGCTGAATAACGAAAGCCACTTTGCTGTTTGAAAGACAAATCATGCTCTTCATCAAGAATAATCACGCCTAATTTTTTAAGTGGCGCAAAAACAGCAGAACGTGTACCAATCACAATACAAGGTGTATCTTGTGTTGCACGTAGCCAAGCTTTACAACGTTGGCTATCAGTTAATCCAGAATGCAATAATAATACAGGCACATGGAATCGCGCTTCAAATCGCGCAACGGTTTGTGGTGTTAATGAAATTTCAGGGACTAACATCAATGCTTGCTGATTTTTTTTCAATACATCCGCAATCACACGCAAATACACCTCTGTTTTTCCACTGCCTGTGACACCAGCCAATAAAAAAGGTTGGAATTGATTGGCTTGCGCAATACCCTGAACTGCATTTTCTTGTTCTGCGGTTAATTCAAAATCCGGTAATGTTTTTTCAATAGGAAGTGGCGCTGTATTTTTTTCAAGAGCGGTACAATGGCCATCACGAATTTTTTTAGGCAATGTTCCTAATATCACATCTCCAATGGGATGCTGATAATAATCACTCGCCCATTGATACAATGATAACAAACTACCATCAATCAACGGTAAATCATCCACCAACGTATCGACTACTTTTAATTTATCATAAGGATAATCTGAGTGTCCTGATATGCCCACAATGACACCCACCAACTGCCGTTTCCCAAAAGAAATGATGACACGCTGACCCAGTTGCCATTTTTCATACGCAATGTCTTTCGAAGGCAAATAATCAAACGTTTTTCGTAATGGCGTTGGAATGGCTATTTGTAAAACAAGCGGCTTTGATTGCATTAATTTCCTAATATTATTTTTATCAACTGCTGCTAATACCGCTGATTTTTTCATGCCCCACTCCCACTCCCAGCAACAATATGATAATGTAACCCGCAAAAGTTAGCATCAATCGAGGATACCATGAGCAAGTTCACAACAAACGAATTTAAAAGCGGGTTGAAAGTCATGATGGACAATGATCCGTACAATATCTTAGAAAACGAATATGTCAAACCCGGTAAAGGCCAAGCATTCAACCGCGTCAAATTGCGCAACTTAAAAACAGGCCGCGTGATTGAACGTACTTTTAAGTCAGGTGATGCATTAGATGGCGCCGATGTTGTGGAATGCGACATGCAATATCTTTATTGCGATGGCGAATTCTGGCATTTTATGAACCCTTCTAGCTTTGAACAAATCTCTGCAAGCGCCGTCGTCATGAGTGACGCAAAACAATGGCTGAAAGAACAAGACACTTGCATCATGACATTATGGAATGGCGTGCCACTAACCGTAGAAGCACCCAATACGGTCACATTAAAAATCACACAAACTGATCCAGGTGTTCGCGGTGATACCGCAACTGGCGGCACAAAACCAGCAACCTTAGAAACAGGTGCGGTTGTACGTGTACCTTTGTTTATCGAAGAAGGCGAAATCATTAAAGTCGATACACGCAAGGGTGAATATCTTTCTCGCGCGAAATCATAATGTCTATTCGCGATAATTTACAAAAACGCGCAGATTTATACGCTAAAATTCGCGCGTTTTTTGCAGAACGAAATGTGCTCGAAGTTGAAACACCGCTTTTATGTCAACACACCGTCACCGACCCGCACATTGACAGCTTTGCAGTACCCATCAACACTGAAAAAAATTATTTTTTACAAACATCGCCTGAATACGCGATGAAAAGATTGCTCGCTGCAGGCAGCGGACCCATTTATCAAATCACCAAATCATTTCGTGTTGGCGAGTCGGGTCATCAGCATAATCCAGAATTTACCATGCTTGAATGGTACCGCATTGGCTTCAATCATCATGACTTAATGGATGAGCTCGATGCACTGCTACAGTACACACTACAAACTAAGCCCGCAAAAAAAATCAATTATCGGCAATTATTTTTAAGTCATCTAAACATTGACCCGTTTAAAACAGATATCACCGTATTAAAAAAACGCATACGAGATCATCATATCATGGTAGATACACATGAAATGAATCATGACACTGCACTACAAATTTTATTGTCACATTTAATTGAACCTAAACTGGGTATTCAAACCCCCTTGTTTTTATATGATTTTCCACCATCACAAGCAGCTTTATCCAAAATTCGACAAGACAACCCTGCTGTTGCTGAGCGATTTGAATTATATATAGCGGGATCTGAAATCGCCAATGGCTTTCATGAATTAACCGACGCGACTGAGCAGCAGAAACGCTTTGAAAAAAATCAACTAGATCGAAAACACAACCAACAAGCAATTCCTGCAATCGATCATTATTTTATTGATGCCTTGAAATCAGGCTTACCCGCATGCGCAGGTGTTGCTATCGGCATCGATAGATTGCTCATGAAAAAAACAAAAACCCACGCCATTCAAGATGTGATAAGCTTTCCATTTGATCATGCTTAAAAAATAATTTGGAGCCGGAGATGCGCTTCACAAAAAAACAAATGGGTTTGCTTTTTTTTGGGTTTGTCTCAATTTATCTAGCTGCTTGGATTACACAAACACACTTTCTCATCGAAAATGACAACCTGTGGTTATTACGACTCTCATCCACCATTTTGCGCCATCATGGAAACTATTGGCATAATTTTTTTGAAACCAATCCCCCACTTGCTATTTTGCTATACGCCCCTGAACTGATACTCGAAAAATTATTGCCACTGTCTCATATCACTGGATTACGTATTTATTTTTTTCTGTGCGCCACTTTATCAATCAGACTATGTTACACACTGATTAAAAAAATATTTTTAGAAATTGATAGCAACGTGGCGTTGGTTTTTTTGTTAACACTTACTTTCGTTTTTTTGATTTTACCCAATCAAGCCCTCGGTCAACGTGAACATTTTTATGTGTTATTAAGCACGCCCTATTTATTATTGACTGTTTGTCGCATGGAAAAAAAAACAGTTTCGTTAGGTTTGGCTATCGTTATCGGCGTATTAGGCGCTATTGGGTTTTCAATCAAACCCTACTTTCTTGCCACTTTTATTCTCATTGAGCTTTATACTTTGTTCGTTTTAAGCAAGAAAAATGTGAGGAAAACCGGATCTAACCTTGCCCATCTGATTCGACCTGAAACCTTATGTGTCTTACTTTTTCTACTGCTCTACTTGCTGGTTATCTTTATTTTTTTTCAGCCTTATTTGTTTAAAATCATTCCCATTAGCATGCGCTTCTACTACGGATCCATCGTATCTTCATGGCAACTGCTCTTACTTGCACCAATCAATCTTTTTTGCCTGCTATCCTTTCTTGCCTATTTTTTACTTTATAAAAAAATACGGCAAAAAAATTTCGGCATGATGTTAATGCTTATGTTGCTGGGTAATTTCATTATTTATATTAGCCAACAATCGAACTGGCTCTATCATTTTTTACCTGAATTTTCTGCTGCCATTTTATGTGATGTTTTTTTATGTGCCACTTATATACAACATTATCGCCAGCGCGAAGGCACACTGGCTGTTACAGCGGTCACTGTATTTATATTTTTTTACCCACTCTATTTTTTATCTGCTGAAATTGCTAAAAATGATCGCATAAAAAAACAGTTCATGCCGCTGGTTCATTTTTTAAAAACCACTACGCCACATCAACCCGTTTATCTCATCACAGGCAGCTCACCTTTTCTGTTTTCTATATTTGAATATGGGAATGTGCAATTTCATTCGCATTTTGAATTTTTATTATGGATGCGGCGATACAGCGAAAAAAACTATCTTAAGGCAAGAACACCCCAACAAAAGCAAGACGCCAACCAACTCAGTGGTATTTTTGCAAAAGACATTGAAACGCATCAACCCACATTGGTCTTTGTAAACGCTTCTTGCGTCATTGTAAAAAATAAGAAATGTTTGTTTACGCCGTATTTGCAAAGTTTAAAACAAAATAATCAGTTTCGCTCTGCATGGAAACCTTATCATTTTATTTTTACGTTATACACACACGATTTATTTGCTTACCAAGTTTACGCGCGCAAAAAAAATCAACCTCGCAGTCGCGCAATAGATTCACCTAACTGCAAAGATTTTCCAGCAAGTAAATCGAAATCCAAATTCACTTTGTTATGCTCAAATAACAAAATAACAGTGGAACCCAATCTAAAATGACCCACTTCATCACCACGCTGAAACAACAATGATTGATCCTGATATTCCCACGTTGTAATCTGTTTCTTTTTTTCTGATGCTACAACACCATGCCAATGCATCGAGATGCTACCTACAATCATTGCACCCACAGCAATCAATGCCATCTCACCAATTTCTGTTTCAAAAATACAAATCACACGTTCATTTCTAGCAAATAAGCCGGGCACATTTTTTACAGACGACGCATTGACCGAAAATAATTTACCTGGAACATAAATCATTTTTTTTAATCGCCCTTTGAAGGGCATATGAAAACGATGGTAGTCTTTTGGTGACAAGTATGCCGTTAAAAATGCTCCGTTATGGAATTGTGTTGCTAATTTCACATCGCCACCACACAAATCTTTCAATGAAAAATAAGCACCTTTGGCCTGCAGTAATTGATCTTCCTGAATAAAACCGCACTCACTAACAGAACCATCAACTGGACTCACAATCACATTTTTTTCTTGCACTATCGTACGCGCATTTAATTTTAATTCGCGCGTAAAAAAATCATTGAATGTTGCAAACTGCGTATAATCTGATATTTTCGCTTCAGATAAGTTGACCTGGTAATGATCAATAAATTTTTTAATGCCATAACGCGTCACACAGCCCCATTTGGCATTGGCCAGTTTTCCCATCAAATGAGATAAAGCCTTTTGTGGAATTAAGTTTTGTTGCCAAGATTTCATAGCATAAATCCGATATAATTGTTTGCAGGAATTTTGCTTAAACAAATTCCATCAGTACCATTCGCAATGGTAAATTAAAGAACGACGAAGGATACCACATTTGAAGATCTATTTAGTAGGCGGCGCTGTACGAGACGAACTGTTAAAAAAACCGATCCGGGAACGAGACTGGGTTGTTGTCGGCAGCACACCCGAAGAAATGATAAAAAAAGGTTATCACCCAGTCGGAAAAGATTTTCCTGTTTTCTTACATCCCAAAACACACGAAGAATACGCGCTAGCACGCACTGAAAGAAAAACAGGTAAAGGTTACAAAGGTTTTCATTTTTACGCAACGCCCGAAGTATCCCTTGAGGCAGATTTAATTCGCCGTGATTTAACCATTAATGCCATGGCCAAAGAAGAAAGCACTGGAAAAATAACAGACCCTTATCATGGAAAAGCGGATCTAGAGAAAAAAATACTGCGCCATGTTTCTCCTGCCTTTGCAGAAGATCCCGTACGTATTTTACGTGTTGCACGATTTTCTGCTCAACTACCTGAGTTCCAAGTCCACCCAGAAACCAATCAATTAATGCAAGAAATGACACACTCGGGTGAAGTTGATGCGTTGGTTGCAGAACGTGTATGGAAAGAATTATCACGTGCGCTGATCGCAAAAAAACCCACTCGATTTTTCGATGTGCTCAAAAATTGCGGCGCGTTTTCTATTTTATTTCCTGAATTTAATCACAAAACATTGCCCTTATCTATTTTGGAACAAGCAATCCAACTCAGCACAAATGGTGCTGTGCGATTTGCTGCATTGCTACATGTTTTATCATCAAAAGAAATTCAATCCTTATGCGATCGTTTTCGCGCGCCACGTGAATTTTCAGAGCTGGCATTATTAGTTGCAAAGCATCATGAGGCTTATCATCATATTAATATGCACGATGCAAAAAAATTATTGGATTTATTAAAATCAATTGACGGGTTTCGACGTCCTGAACGTTTTGCAGAATGGATTCAAGCTTGTCACGCGATTTATCCTAATCAAAATCACAAAGACGTATTATTTCAAGCATTAACTGCGGCAAAAAATGCGGATATCAAACCCTTACTTGAAAAAAATCACCAAGGAAAAGCCATGGCAGATGCGATCTATCAGTTACAGTTAGCATGCATTCAAAGCAGCATCACAAAATGATCTACGATCATAGCCATAAACAAGGCCATCAAATAAATAATCGAATATCGAAACAGACCAAACGCAACAGCGGGATCTGACGTGCGCTTTAAACGAACAGCATAATGTAAAAAATAAATATTAAGCGCAACAGCAACAATCAAATAAAGCAATCCACACATGCCAATCGCAAATGGCATCAACGTCATCCCAAATAGCATCACGGTATATAAAACAATATTCAATTTGGTGAATGCGATACCATGGGTCACTGGCAGCATAGGCACATCTGCATTTGCATAATCATTCACGCGATAAATTGCCAGCGCCCAAAAATGAGGCGGCGTCCATAAAAAAATAATCAAGGTAAGTATAATTGCGCCTGGATCAATTTGTCCTGTCATCGCAACCCAACCTAACAATGGCGGTGCTGCACCCGCTAATCCACCAATCACAATATTTTGCGGTGTTTTATGCTTTAAATACAACGTATAAATTCCAGCATAACCAATTAAAGTTAAAAACGTTAACATTGCTGTCAATGCATTAACGTACTCGATTAAAATAAACATTCCTAGAAAACACAATACAACAGAAAAAATAATCGCGTTTCTTGTGCTGACTTTTCCCTGCACAAGCGGTCTATTTTTAGTGCGCAACATGATGCAATCAATGTGTTGATCAACAATATGATTTACTGCCGCTGCACTACTGGCGAGCAATGCAATTCCTATATTGCCCCAGAAAAAAATCACCCATGAAAAGTTTTGAGCAGAAGACAAACACATCCCCACCATTGCGGTGAGTATCATCAATAACACAACACGCGGCTTACACAACGTAAGATAATCCGTAATCCTATCTGAACCCAAAAACACCCCATGTAAATTTGCACGTGCAAAAATGCTCATATCATCATCCCAAACTGAAGCAATTCATCATTTCCAAATTGATATATTAATAACGGGTATCAACATCACCAACAACATCACAAACGGAATCACAGCCCATATCCAATGATCTTTTTGATGCGTTTTAACCCGCGACGACATAACACCCATTGTTTTTTGAAAAGTAAATGAAGCCGCGAGCAACAAAACAACGGAAACAAGAATGGCTGCGCTAGCCAAATAGAAAATACTGGTGCGCAAATGCACGCTCGCAGTATGCAGAAAATAAAAAAACATAGCCATCTCCTTATGCAAAACAAAAAGCGGCATCATTAAAACACACTAATAAAATAAAACAACCTGGGAGTTTTGCTGAGCCTTGCCTCAACTCACCCGTAATTTGGTACGCTATTCCAATAAAATGGACATTAGAGATAGAAAATGATCAACTTCAAAAGGGATCCTCCTTTAAAAAGGCGCTCTACATGAAAAATGATTCATGCGTCAATACAGCAGAACTCATTCAGGAGAAATTATTTTGCAAAAACAACAATACACTTGCCCAATGCATCCTGACATTATTAAAAGCAATCCTGGCTCATGTCCTATTTGTGGCATGGCGCTAGAGCCCATGGTTCTGTCAGCAAAAGAGACGCCTAACGCTGAATTAATAGCGATGTCTACACGCTTTTGGGTCGGGGTAATTTTAACCGTTCCGCTTTTATTGCTAACGATGGGTATGCCTATTTTTGCTGCCCATCTTATACCGCCGCGCATTTCTGCTTGGTTGCAATTCATTCTCGCAACACCCGTCACGCTTTGGTGCGGCTGGCCATTTTTCAAACGCGGATTTTTTTCAGTGATTAAGCGACATTTGAACATGTTTACGCTCATCGCACTTGGAACGGGTGTTGCTTACAGCTATAGCGTTATTGCATTATTATTTCCGCACCTATTTCCAGCCGCATTTCATGAATCCAATGGCGAGGTGGGTTATTATTTTGAAGCCGCTGCGGTGGTCACAACACTGGTTTTAATGGGGCAAGTGTTGGAATTACGAGGACGAGCACAAACAGGCAGTGCCTTACGTGCATTGTTAGATTTGGCTCCAAAAACCGCACAAAAAATCAATGCTGATGGCAGTGAAGTGAAAATTCCTTTAGATCAAGTACAAGCAGGCGATCTTTTAAAAGTGCGACCTGGAGAAAAGATTCCAGTTGATGGGAAAATAACAGAAGGTCACAGCACCCTTGATGAATCAATGATTACTGGTGAATCCATTCCTGTTGAAAAAGAAAAAGAAGGCAAGGTAATTGGCAGCACGATAAATTTATCGGGTAGTTTTATTATGTCTGCTGAACATGTGGGTAATGATACCCTGTTATCTCAAATTGTTGCGCAAGTATCGGAAGCACAACGTTCGCGCGCACCCATTCAACAATTGGCTGACACCATTTCCAGTATTTTTGTTCCTATTGTGCTTGTGCTCGCTATACTTACTTTTTTAGTTTGGACTTTTTTCGGTCCTGCTCCTGCAATGACGTATGGTTTAATCTCTGCTATTTCAGTATTAATTATTGCATGCCCCTGTGCATTGGGTTTAGCAACACCCATGTCTATTACAGTTGGCATGGGACGTGGCGCACAAGCGGGTATTTTAGTTAAAAATGCAGAAAGTTTAGAGCGTTTTGAAAAAGTAAATGTACTGGTTATTGATAAAACCGGCACATTAACAGTAGGGAAACCTGTGTTACAAAAAATTATTCCATCACCTCATTTTAATGAAAATGAAATTTTATTATTGGCAGCAAGCCTAGAAAATAATAGCGAACATCCATTGGCCAGTGCGATTGTACTTGCCGCAAAAGAACGTCATATTGATTTTATTACGCCTACCGATTTTTCTGCCATCACAGGAAAAGGGGTTCAAGGCATAATTAATAACAAACAAGTTTCATTAGGCAATATCAAATTATTAGCCTTATTAAATCTTGCGCCAGGCACGTTTGCAAATGAAACCGAAACATTGCAGCGCGAAGGAGGAACCGTCATGTTTGTAGTTGTTGATGGTGAAATTATAGGACTAATTAGTGTTGCTGATCCCGTAAAAAAAACAACACCATTAGCATTAAAAAATTTACGGCAAGCCGGTATTCGTATTGTCATGGTAACAGGAGATAATCAACTTACCGCAGAAGCAGTTGCTAAATCATTGGAAATTGACTCCATTATCGCGGGGGTTTTACCACAAGAAAAAAACGCCATCGTGAAACGCTTGCGAAAAGAAGGCAATATGGTTGCGATGGCGGGCGATGGTATTAATGATGCATCCGCACTTGCAGAAGCAGATATTGGCATTGCCATGGGAAATGGAACAGATATTGCGATGAAAAGTGCTGGCATTACTTTAGTAAAGGGGGATCTCAGCGGTATTGTCCATGCACATCAACTCAGTCGAAAAGTGATGAGAAATATTCGTCAAAATTTATTATTGGCATTTGCTTATAATATTTTTTGCATTCCCATTGCGGCAGGTATTTTATATCCATTCACGGGTTTATTATTAAGTCCGATGATTGGTGCACTGGCGATGAGCTTAAGTTCCGTTTCTGTTATTGGCAATGCATTGCGACTAAAGCATTCCTAACAGCAAGCTGCCTCAGCTGCGTGATGCGGGCCATTAAATACTTTGATCGCCAATTTTTTCACTTTAAATTTTTCCATAAAAGCGTGGTCATGGGTTAATTCACGATAAAACCATTGCGACAAAGTTTCCAATGTCACATTATCCAATGTCAACAGCACAACATCTTTTTTTAACAGCCACATGGTTTCATGATTAAACGTAATGGCGTAATGCTCACCTTCTTCTTTTATTATTAAATAAGGAGAATGCTTCGGGATCAAACAATGCCAATTCAATTGTAAGCATAATGAAATCAATTTTTCTTCAAACAAACGATAATCAAATGTAATGCCTGGCTCATTGATTTCCGTCGTCACGATCACTTCGAGCGTATAATTATGACCATGTAATGTTTCGCGTTCACATTCTGAAAAAATAGTAAAATGTCCTGCGGAAAACTTTAACTTCCCATGATTAAAATAGAGTGTTGCTTCATTTTTTTTCTGTATCATAACTTCACCAATTGACTCATTGATTGAAAACCCATTAACGCACATCTGATTTTTTTTGTCAGTGCCATGACTTTAAATAACTCACCCATTTCACCGGGTAACGTTAACTGCTTTATTTGCTGATGCTGATTAAACCGCGTTATTTCATCCGCATTTTGATCAATCAAAGACAACAAATCACAATTCATTAAAAAAGCAGCCTGGTTTGTATAACCTGCAACCGATAATCCACACGCATCAGCGGCTTCTGCTACAGCAGTAAAATCCACATGCGCTGTGATATCCTGAATACCTGGCAGAATAAGTGGATTCGTGTGCGCATAATGTTGATAGTGACACATCAACGTACCCTGAGAACGATCTGGATGGTAATACTCGCTACGTGGAAATCCATAATCGATAAGCAATACAACCCCTTTTGATAAAAAGGTCGCGATACTTTTTATCCAGGCAGGTAAAAATAAATTAATTTCAGATAAATACCCTTGCGCAAAATCAATTTGGTATTTTTCAATTGCATGACGCAGCAAATCATCTTCTTCTTCAAAAACAGAAAAACACAACCCGTTACCATCTACGACAACACCGCAACTTTTAATGCCCTGATTTACAGTAAATAAATTCACCGGCATTGCATCCAACACTTCATTTGCCAAAACAACACCCTGAAAATCTTTCTCAGGTAACTTACTTAACCATACAACACGATCCAAACAACTCGGCGCTTTTTCTTGTATCGTCTCCCGTTGCTGTGATTGTAGTGCAGCACTTAGCTCTAAAATATAATAGTGATCGGGTAATTGTTTTTTCTTTTCGAGTGCTAATAAAATATCCGCAGCCATTACACCCGTTCCTGCGCCAAACTCTATTATATCGCCACCTGTTTCTTCCAGTACTTGCGCACACTGATTGGCAATGCAATAAGAAAACAAGGGCGATATTTCAGGCGCTGTAACAAAATCACCCCCTTTTCCGAATTTTTTAAGCCCATTACGATAATAACCCAGCTGCGGCGCATACAATGCCAATGCCATATAACGCGCGAAAGTTATTTTTCCGGTTTGATTAATTTCAGCTATAATTTGGGCGTTTAATTGATCAGACAATGCCTTGGCAGCAGGATCGGGAGACGGTAAAGTAACAGGCATTATTGATAATCCGCGAGTTAAAAAAGGAAATTATAAGCCGATGAGCGAAAAACACCAGCCAGTTGCATTAATTACCGGTAGCGCAAGACGGGTTGGTGCCTGTATTGCAGAAACATTTCATCAAGCCGGTTACGCGATTATTGTACATTATAGGCATTCTGATCATGAGGCAAACAGGCTCGTTGAGAAATGCAATCAACAGCGCGCACACTCTGCAATTGCATTATCTGCTGATTTGGATGACGTCAGCCATTATGAAAAATTAATTCATGAGGCGCATCGTGAATGGGCGCGCTTAGATGTATTGGTTAACAACGCTTCTTCATTTGCACCCACGCCCATTGGAAAAATCACAGCAGCAGATTGGGATCACTTATTAAATTGCAATCTAAAAGCTCCTATTTTTTTATCACAAGCAGCTGCGCCTTTTTTGTCTGAAAAAAAAGGTAATATTGTCAACATCACAGACATCCATTCTGTATCCCCCATGAAAGCGTACTCTGTTTATAGTTGCGCAAAAGCAGGATTATCGATGCTGACCAAATCACTGGCATTAGAACTTGCACCACACGTCCGAGTAAACGCCGTTGCTCCCGGCAGTGTCATTTGGCCTGAAGGCATTAATACCTTGCCTGAAAAAACAAAGGAAGCCATTCTATCTGCTACGTTATTGCATAAACAGGTAGCACCAGAAGATATCGCCAATGCGGTTTTATTTCTCGCACAACAAGATTCAATTACAGGACAAACCATTGCTGTTGATGGTGGTAGATTCTATTAAAAGATAACTGGATCAAAAAAAACGGAAGCGGTTGCTTGATAGAAATTAGCGTTTTAACACTACCGCTCGACCACCACGCTCACACCTGAAATCTGCGGCATATCAACAGGTTTTTTGGTAATCACCAATCGCATCCCAGTTAATTGAAATTTATTTTTCAAGTGATCAATCAATCGCTGCGCTAATGTTTCCAATAACCGACAAGGATTGTTTTTCACAAAAGCAATAATATCAGTATAAACTGCAGCATAATCGCATGTGTTTGCAATAGAATCCGACTTTGCCGCACAATCCGTGTCTACAGAAAAAGCAAAATCAATTAACAAAGGTTGCGCTGAAGCTTGCTCATAGCGGTGCACGCCAATCACAGCATGCACGCTTATATTTGATAATAAAATTTTATCCAATGTGGCTCTAACCGCCCAATTGTTTTTCACGAATTTCTTGAAATGTCTTACAATCAATACATTTTACTGCAGTAGGACGCGCTTCTAACCGGCGAATACCAATTTCTGCACCGCAATCTTCACAAAAACCATATTCATTTGTATTGAGTAAATCAAGGGACTGCTCAATTTTTTTAATCAGACGTCGTTCACGATCACGTGTACGCAATTCCAAATTAAAACCTTCTTCTTGTGATGCACGATCAACTGGATCCGCATAAAAAACAGCTTCTTCTTTTAAATGACCCACTGTTGTGTCAACGTCCTGCATCAATTGTTGTTTCCATGCATCCAAAATTTTGCGGAAATGATCACGTTGGCGTTCATTCATATACGCTTCACCTTCTTTTGGATGATGAGGCGTGAATTCTAGTGCGCCCAATAAAGTGGTGGGTCTGGTTGATGGGGTAACATCCATTTCTACGCTATTTTCTTCGATTCGAGATTGTTGATACGGTCTACTCATCGTTTTTTTGCTCTGCTTTATCTTAGGTTGTTTTTTTGGAATCGGTTTCAAAACGGGTTTCGTCACCGCAACTGGCTTAGACGCAACATCCAATTTCTTTACCGCGACCGCTTTTGATTTTGTTTTCACCTTTGGTGCTAGCTTCACTGGTTTAGATTTTTTAACCACTTTCTTAGCAACCACTATTTTGGCCACTTTCTTTTGGATTTTTTTATGCGCGGTTTTTTTTACCTTAGCTGCTTTTTTAATTACTTTCTTAGCTACTTTTTTAACTGCCTTTTTAACTGGCTTTTTAGCTACTTTTTTCACGGCTTTTTTCGCAACTGCCTTACCTGCTTTCTTTTTTTTCACCGCCATGGGGTCACTCCTTAATGAAAACGCCTCCGAAACTAACTCGACATTCTATACGATTTACGAGAATGAGCAACTGCCTTCAAAAACAGTTGTTGCAGAACCACACAATTGAATCCAATCATCAGGGGATTGCCAATTGACCGTTAACACGCCGCCCAGTTGATGCACGCGTACAGTGGCATCTAACTGCCCCGATTGCCGACCAATCGCCATCGCAGCGCAAGCGCCACTGCCACATGCTTGCGTCATGCCCGCACCGCGTTCGTACACACGCAAATGAATAATATTTCGGGAAACGATTTTAACAAAACCCACATTAATGCCTTCGGGAAATAAAGCACTGGCATTAAGCGCCTTACCCACAGCGATCATTTCTGATTCCGTATAATCCTGCTTCAACACGCAATGGGGATTGCCGATACTCACGACACCACACTCCAACACTTCATTTAAAACTGTAATGTGAAACGGTGCTGATATTTCCGATGTGATAAAAGGCAAACTCGCCGGATGAAAATCTGGTTTTGCAATATCCACTTGCACTTCATCACCACGCATACATGCCACACGAATCAATCCACGTTTTGTTTCCAACGTGATGGTTTTTTTATCGCTTAATTTTTTTTGTTGCACAAATAACCCCATGCAACGCGCACCATTGCCACACTGAAAAACCTCAGTGCCATCGGGATTAAAAATCTGATAACCAAAATCAGCAGCAATATTTTGAGGTGACGTCAGCAATAAAATTTGATCGCAACCCACGCCACGATGACGATCGGATAATGCGCATGCCAGTGTTTTTGTCATCTGTACAGGTTGCGACACGGCATCAATCACAATAAAATCATTTCCCAACGCATGCATTTTCGTAAATAAAAAACTCATGGCGTCTTCTCACGATTAACTTGAACAGCAATATCAGGCGCATTATCCGGCGCTTTTGAGTTAACTGCCTTTGTTTTCGCAGCGCTAGGCAAATATAACGCACCATATTGTCCGCAGCCTGATAATAAGGCACAAACAATTATCATCCAAAACATTTTCTTCAAGCTGTTTTTCCTATGTTAAAATGAAAAGAATATATCACAAAATAAGGCTCTGTATTTTTATGACCCAAAAAAACATACTCGAAACACACATTATTAACCCCAACAAAAAAAGCAAGGGCTCTGTGATTTGGATGCATGGCTTAGGCGCTAACAATCACGATTTTGATTCCTTAATTCCTGCGCTATCTAATGACGCCCTACCACTACGATTGATTTTTCCCAACGCACCCATCCGTCCTGTCACAATCAATCATCAAATGCCCACGCGCGCATGGTATGACATTTTCAGCCTCACCGATTTAAGTCGTGAAGACAAACTGGGTATTGGCGCATCGCAAGAAGCAATCACCCAATTAATTCAAGACGAAATAGCACAAGGCGTACCCGCACATCGCATTATGATCGCTGGATTTTCACAAGGTGGCGCGATGGCATTGTATACTGGTATTCGCCAAATACAACCTATTGCCGGCATACTGGCTTTGTCTTGCTACCTTCCTCTGCTGCATGAACACGCAGAAAAAGCACACCCCAAAAACACACAAACACCTATTTTTATGGCGCATGGGGTACACGATATGACATTACCTTGTTTTGCAGGAAAAATGTCATATGACATTGTGCGTCGTACACACAACAATGCGCAATGGCAAGAGTATGTCATGGGACATGAAATTACACCGTCTGAGATACAGGACATTCAAGTCTGGCTGAAACAAGTTTTTGTTTAATTTTTCAAAGATGTGTGTGTCGCTGCGAGCGCGGCAAGCTCTTTTTCAGTGCCCACATTATGCCATTCACCAAAATAATGCTCGCCTGTAACAAGCCCTTTTTGAATGGCTGGGTTTAATACTTGCGTTAATCGAAAAACACCAGGAATTTCAGAAGAAAATAATTTGGGATTCAATACACCAATATTGGCGTAGGTTAATTTTTTTTCAATGTCAGCACGCACAATATGATGCACATCCAAACCATAATCACCTTGCAAATGATAACTGGGATTATCCACGAAAACCAAATGTGCGCCGTCGGTTTTTTTCTGCGTTAATTGCAACAAAGGATAACTCGTCCAGACATCCGCACTTAATACTAAAAAAGGGGATTGACCCAATAAAGGCAACGCCTTTAAAATACCGCCCCCCGTTTCTAATAATTCATTTTCTATAGAGTAGTGAATCGTGACATTGTATTTTGAACCATCGCCACAATGATGCATGATCTTTTCTTTCAAATGATGCACATTAATCACGACTTCTTTAATTTTGGCTTTTTGAATAGATTGCAATGCGTGATCAATTAACGTGATATCACCCACTTTTAATAATGGTTTAGGTGTTTCCAGCGTGAGTGGCTGCATACGCTTACCCAAACCAGCAGCAAGAATCAAGGCTTTCATTTTTTGTCTCGGCTCATACAAAATTAAAAATCAAGAGAGTATTTTTTTCAATCCAGATAACTCAGGATATCGATTGCAAATGCGTAAAATATAATTCAGAACGCGCGGAATCTCATTAAGATAACTTGTTTTTTGATCACGATAACATAAGCGTGAAAAAATACCGACGCACTTTAAGTGACGCTGCAAACCCATCCAATCAACCCATCGTGAAAATTTCTCAAACGTGATCAACGCCAATCGATTTTCACGATGCAGCTTTGCATAAAATACAGACATCCACGCTTCTACTTGATTATCAGGCCATGCAATATAACAATCACGCAACAATGAAACCAAATCATAAGTAATGGGTCCGCGTACCGCATCTTGAAAATCCAACACACCAATCTGACCATCTGAACACAACATTAAATTACGAGAATGATAATCTCGATGCACGAATACAAACGGTTGCTCATTCGCTGAATCAATGAGCAATTGATAAATGCGTCGCAGTTCACTTTCATCTTGAGCAGATAAATTGATACCCAAGTTTTTCTGAAGATACCAAGTAAAAAATAAATCAAATTCGCGCCAAAATAAATCTGCATCAAAAGCAGGCAAACAGTAACCTGAGATATCTGAACAAGACTGCATTTTGATCAACACATCCATAGCAGAATGATATAATGCATCAACCGTATCAGGACGCAATGCTGTCAAAATCTGCTGATCTCCGAAATCAGACAACAGCAAAAATCCATTATTCAAGTCAGCTGAAAAAATATAGGGCAACCGCACATCAGATCCTTGAAACGCTTTTGCAATGGCAACAAATGCAGTTAAATCTTCTTTTTCAGGTGGCGCATCCATAGCAACGAAACTTTTATCACCATAATTCACACGAAAATAGCGACGAAAACTAGCATCACCCGCAAGAGGTGCGATCGATATTGGAGAGTGCGGCAAAAATGTTGATATCCATTTTTGTAATGCCAACCTACGCTGATCTGTATCGATAACTATATTTAACAATGACATGACTCGCATCTTTGAAAGCAATCAGTATAATACAGTAATCTGATTTATTCATGAAGGACTTCGCTTTTGAAAAGTATTCACCTTTTGAGTGCGATCATCACGATCACGGGCACACTATTTTGCAATACGATTTTTGCCGCATCATCAAAATGGGATGATCAAAAAACAATTGCTGATGCACTGGGCTGGCACGCTAGCAAAAACCCCAGTCGTCAATGTCAGCTATGCGGTGGGTACTACATCGAACCCAGGTCAATCGCAGCCGTTCCCAATCCGCCCAACCCAAAAAGTGTGCCGGCAACCATCACAGCAAAAGGTCCCGTTGTTTTTCGTGCCAATGGCGTTTCTGTTTTACGAGACGATGTGGTGATCACACAACCAGGGCGTATTGTGCATGCAGATCGCGCATTGATTTATCATAATCAAAAAACTGGGAAAATTTCACACATTCACTTAATGGGGCATGTCAAAGTAGAAGAAGATGGGAAATTATTGGTTGGTCATGATGCAGAATATAACATCAGCAAGAATACATTTACGATCAATCACGTCGCGTATCATCTCGTCGGTGAACATTTACAAATATCCAATGCAGCCAAATTCAACGCATGGGGGACTGCTAAAAAAATTCATCGCACAAACAATGGGGTAATTGATCTCACCAATGCCACTTACTCTACTTGCCCGCCCATTGATCCTTCTTGGATTATCAGCGCAAAAACGATGCGACTGGATCATGCGTCAGGTGAAGGCTACGCTAAAAATGCCGTAGTGCGATTCAAAGGTGTTCCTATTCTTTACACCCCTTATTATTCATTTCCACTGAATGATGACCGTAAATCTGGTATTTTGCCACCCTCAGGTGGTTATGCAACAGGACACGGATTTTATTTTTCTGTTCCTTATTACTGGAACATAGCGCCAAACTATGATGCCATTATCACGCCGCAATGGTATTCTGATCGCGGCGTTCAGCTCAACACTTTTTTTCGCTATTTGACATCCGTTTCCGATGGATTTTTCTACACCAGTATTTTGCCTGATGACAATGAATTTTTATCATTCAAACGAAACACGTTAAATAATTATAGAAATAATACATCAACTGACGCTGCACCTTACATTAGTCAATTAAATAGCGACCATCGCTATCGTGGCTTTTTTGATTTTGAAAATCATGTTGAATTTAATCAGTTCTGGAGTGGCAAATTTTACGCGCGATACGTCACGGACCCGTATTTCGCTGAAGACTTTCAATCTGAATATTTAGGACAAAACACCAATCAAGTGCCCAGTCTTATGGAACTGGACTATCAAGGCACACATTGGGATGATACTTTTTTAGTGCAATCGTATCAAACACTGCATCCAATCGACCAAATTTTATCACCCGCACAAAATCAATACACGCGTTTACCTGAAATAAATTTTAATGCGGCCTACCCTGATGCGCTGCCTCATGTGAACTTTAATTTATCCGGACAAGCAGTCAACTTTGATTACAACAGTGCGTTCACACCATTAACTTATCAAATGCCCATTGGTGGTCGATTACATATCCAACCCAGCATCAGTCGCCCATTCACTACTCCTTCACTGTTTTTAACACCAAAAATAACAACCGATATCACCAGTTATTTTGCAAGATTACCCGCAAACAACGCAGTCACACCTCGCCCCAGTTTTGATAAAACGCGCACGTTACCTATTTTTGATATTGACTCTGGCCTGTATTTTGATCGCATTGCGCATTTTGGTGGAAAAAATTATATTCAAACATTGGAACCACGATTATTTTATTTATATACACCTTATTTAAATCAAAATAGCTATCCCAATTTTGATACGCAGTTACTGCCGTTTTCTATCGTTAATTTATATTCACTGAATCAATTCACCGGATTTGATCGCGTACAAAATGCAAATCAATTAAGCATTGGATTAACCAGCAATATGTTACGTGCCAGTGATGCCAGCGATGTATTAAATGCGCAACTCGGCTTTATTGATTACTTCACCGATCCACGCGTTTGTTTAGCGCAAGGTTGTAATCCAAAAACTGGGTCTATCTCTCCTATCACAGGATCGTTGACTTGGAGTCCGAACGCATTATGGGCAATCAATTCACAAGCAGCCTGGGATACTACATCTCATCAAATTAATAACGCGCAACTCAACACAGAATATCGCATGGATGAACGACACATTATTGTGCTCGGTTATCAATTTGCACATAGCAACTCAGACACCCCTTTTGATGCGTTCGGATTCAGCACAAACTCGTCCCTCATTACGGCGGGTTTAGTTTGGCCTGTAACCTTGCATTGGCACTTTTTCGGTTATACTTATTATGATTTAACCCATCATCGCCCACAAAATCAGTACGTTGGCTTGTCTTACGGTACTTGTTGTTGGGCAGTACGCGCTATCATCGCTGATAATTTTATTGGCGCCACATCTGAAAACAGCGGCACCACCTACCAAAATCAATATTCCAGTGCTTACTACGTTGAATTTCTATTAAAAGGATTGGGTAGTGCAGGCAATCGACGCGCAGAAGATATGCTCACATCCACCTTACCCGGATTTTCAGATCTATTCTCCAATCGCGGGCATTATGGATACAGTTAATTTGTTTTTTAGGGGCGAGGCTTAAGTCATCTTGTACAAATAAAAGATTATTTCAATAAACAACATTCATGATACAATGCTCACCTTTTTGATTTGGCCATTGTTGAGATGATTATGAAAAAGATGAATGCTATTTTTTCCGTGATAATAAGTGTTTTTTTCACGCATTGTGCGATTGCAGGCACAACACAATCGCCCAAAAACACGACACCACCTTCATCCTATACATCACCTCAACATCTCAATACGGTGGTTGCTGTCGTCAATAACGAGATCATCACGCAAGATGAACTCAATGCGGCACTGTCTCAAGCATCAAACCAACTCGCCGCATCTCAGTCACCCAATGCAATAGATCAAAATAAATTGAAAAAAATGGTATTAAACCAACTTATCGATCAAAAGTTGCAATTGGAATTAGCAAAACAAGCTAATATTAAAATCAGTGACCAGCAGGTGATGCAAGCTATTCAGCATGTTGCGGAAGCGAACCACTTAACTGTCGCCGAGCTAAAAGAACGCTTATCACAAGAAGGGATGTCTTTTTCGGCATACCAAAAATTAATTCACAGGCAATTACTTGTTCATCAAGTTCAGCAAAATGCCATTGCTTCAACAATCACCGTAACCAATCAAGACATTCAAAAAGTACGCGCGCAATATCAAGCGCAAACAAACGGACAACAAAAATTTCATATTATCGACTTGCTTGCAAGCACAAAACAACAGGCACAACAATTTCAAGCCCGCTTAAAAAAAGGTGAAGACTTCAGCAAATTGGCGCCCAATCAAACAAAAAATTTAGGCTGGCAAACAACAAATACATTGCCCAGTATTTTCTTAGCACAATTGGCGCACATGAAAACGGGCGATATTTCTACTGTCATTCAAGCACCCAACGGTTTTCATATTATCAAACTGGTTGGCGTGAAAGGAAATACAGCAACACTGTCAACAGCACAATTACGCAATTATGCTTACCAAATGAAATTTCAAATGGCTGCAAAAAAATGGTTAGCAACCGTACGTAAAACTGCGTACATTAAAATCACACCATGAAACCCATCGCATTAACCATCGGCGAACCTGCTGGCATCGGTCCCGATATTATTTTGCAATTGGCACAAAAAAAACCCGAATTATTTTCATCTGAAAAAATAAGCATTATTGGCAACAAGCAATTACTGCAAGCACGCGCACGACAACTCAATCTCACCTTGGATATCGACCAACTCTCATTACTTAATTTACCATTAGCAGAAAAGGTCATTCCTGGGGAATTAAATCCAGACAATGCAAAATTCATCATCAATATGTTAGATACCGCCACTGAATATGCTTTGCAAAAAAAAGTCGCCGCTGTTGTCACGGCCCCTATTCATAAAGGGGTAATCAATGATGCTGGATTTGCTTTCAAAGGTCACACTGATTTTTTTTCACATAAAACACAATCTAAAACAGTCATGATGTTAATGACAAACACATTAAAAGTAGCCTTGCTAACAGACCATATCCCCTTGCGAGCCGTTTCAGATTTCATCACAGAAAAAAATATCACAGACTGTTTGAACATTATTATTCACGATTTTCAAATGCGTCTAAAGATAAAAAGTCCACGCATCGTCGTTTGCGGATTAAACCCGCATGCAGGCGAAAGCGGTTACTTGGGCAGCGAAGAAAAAAACATCCTGATTCCTGCTTTAAAACAATGTCGTGAGCAAGGTCATCTCATTATTGGACCTATTGGAGCAGATGTTGCTTTCACCAAAAAATATCGCGATCAAGCGGATGTGATTCTTGCAATGTATCATGACCAAGGATTGCCTGTGATTAAATATAGTGGATTTTCTGATGCAATCAATGTGACATTAGGCTTACCTTTTGTTCGCACTTCGGTTGACCACGGCACCGCACTTGATATTGCGGGCAGCGGGTTAGCTGATACAACCAGCTTAGAAAATGCCATTGTGTTTGCGAGGACGTTATCATGACATCCCATCATCCGCGTAAACGCTTTGGTCAACATTTTCTAAAAGACAGTCATGTATTACAAGAAATGATGCGATGCCTTGCGCTACAAAAAAATGACAATGTCATTGAGATTGGCCCGGGCTTAGGCGCACTCACAACGTACTTAACCGAATCACTTGATCACTTAAATGCCGTCGAACTCGATCGTGATTTAATCACCCATCTACAAAAAAAATTTGATGCAAAAAAACTCACGATTTTTTCAGCAGACGCATTGGATTTTTCCTATTCATCACTATCAAAAAAGAAAAATGATTTACGTATTGTAGGCAATTTGCCCTACAACATTTCAACGCCTTTATTATTTAAACTATTTTTAGAAATAGATTGCATCCATGATATGCATTTCATGCTTCAAAAAGAAGTGGTCTTGCGATTAACAGCAGAAATCGGCAGTGCTGACTATGGCCGACTAAGCGTGATGTCGCAGTATTTTTGTGACAATCATTATTTGTTTGATGTTCCACCTGATGCCTTTGATCCACCACCCAAAGTTGACTCTGCCATCGTTCGATTAACACCCAAAAAACAAATTCTCTTATCCAATAAACAATTTGATATATTTTCTACCATTGTAAAAGAAGCATTTAATTATCGTCGAAAAAAAATAAGCAATAGTCTAAAACGTTTTATTGATGCCGATTCGCTTATTAAAATTAACATAGACCCTAATACGCGCCCACAAGACACCAGCTTGGCAGAATTTATTCGCATCAGCGAAATGATTTCGGTAGAATGATGCCGTTGCGTAACGCAAAGGACATGCCAATGACAAAAAAAAATGCACTTTATAAAAATATTTTAGTAGCGCTCGATTTAACAGAACACAGCAACAGCATCATGAAACGTGCTGTACAAATCGCCAGTCATGCAAAATCAAAATTAAATATCGCGCATGTATTAGCACATACCCCTATTCCTTATGCTGGTGAATTTTCAATACCCATTGATGTGGAAGCTGAAAATATCATTCGTAAACAAGCTACAAAACGCTTGGCGCAGTTAGGCAAAAAATACCAGATTGAGTCTGATGCACAATATTTACTCGAAGGATCCGTGAAAACTGAAGTCACCAATCTGGCTAAAAAAATTCATGCGGATCTCATTGTCGTGGGCACACACGGACACACTGGCATTGAAGCATTGCTTGGCTCAGAAGCAAATGCTATTTTACATGCAGCAAAATGCGATGTATGGGTAATACGTATTACTTAAAAAACAGGGATAGCGTCTCATGACTCAAGAAACAGAAAAATCAACACTCGAATACCAATTGGTTCAGTCATTACTGTCTGAACAAAAAACGATGCGTCGCTGGAAAAATACCCGGTTTTTTATTTGGGTTTTTTTGTTTTTATTGACTCTTTTTATTTTAATCGCGCCCAACTTTTCAGATAATACGCATGGCAGCGGCCATGCTGATAACAACTACGTTGCGCTGATTCGCTTAAATGGCGTCATTAAACCAGGTGAATCATTTTCTGCCAGAAAAGTGTTACCTGAACTAACACGTGCTTTTCGCGATAAAGCAGCAAAAGGAGTTGTCTTGTTAATTAATTCACCCGGCGGCAGCCCAGTACAAGCCTCCATCATTCACGACAAAATCATTCAACTGAAAAAAAAATATCATAAAGAAGTTATCGTGGTGGGCGAAGATACACTGGCATCTGGTGCTTACTTAGTAGCAACGGCAGCTGATAAAATTTTTGTGAACAAAGATACCGTTACTGGATCCATTGGCGTCATCATGGAAGGGTTCGGTTTTGAAAATGCCATGGCAAAAATTGGCATCACGCGTCGTGTATTTACTGCGGGCACAAACAAAGATCGACTCGATCCCTTTGAAGCATTAAAACCACAAGATAAAGCAAAAATTAAATCTATCTTAGATGCCGTTCATCAAGATTTTGTGAATGATGTCGAGCAAGGACGCAAAGGGAAATTAAATGGTGATCCAGCAGAATTATTTTCAGGTGATTTTTGGACCGGTACACAAGCAGTTAAATTAGGTTTGGTAGATGGCACAGCAAATATCTGGCAAGCAACACAAGAAACATTTGGCACAACTCAGTATCGCGATTACTCTCCAACACCTGGTTTTTGGGAATCGGTCATGCGTGATGTCTCTACTGAATTGCATGTAAGATTAATTAATCACACGCAATTACAAGAGAAATGGTAAGCATATTACGAATCCCGCTACACTTTTACAGTATGGCGGGATTTATTTTTTGAATTATTTAAGAATCGGCGCTGATTGAGTTCCTCGCAATGGGACACCACAATCATCTTCATCACTATCTGCTTCAACTGCAAACATGCGACATGTTTGTGATTTCACAGTTGGCTGATCACAGTCATCTTCATCTGAAACAACTTCAAACGACGTGTCTTTTTGTAAAGCCATGGGTTTTTCTGCATCCGCAGTTGATGGATTCGAAAAATGCGCAGTCGAAGGATCAAAGTCACAATCTGGAATGTTGCGACAGGCTTCTGCTTGCACCATTTTTTTCAATTTCTCTGACTCTGCTTTCAAAAAGCCAACAAAAATTTCATTTCGCAATAAGGCAATCACAATAACAAGCACACCGTTTGGCACACCCGCAAACAAGGTCAACATATCTTTCAGCGCAGGATTATGATTGCTGACAACGTGTGTAAATTTTTGAGCATTATTGGGCAATCCCAAAAATCCAGCAAACGAAGATGCACCTGTTGCACATAAGCGACCCACTTTTGCATTTGCAAATAACGCAAATGGCGTAAAAAAACTCAGCAAAATGGCATGCTCCTGTATGGGCTCGATGTAGGTCTGATAAAACTCGACCATCGAAGCACAACCTGTTATCACATCTTTAAACGTTAAAACAATATCGATAGATTTCGTGGCTTTTTTTGCAACCAACAGCCAATGTTCTCTGACTATAAAATCTTGCTTCATGTTATTCACGTTATGAAATAACGCTGGCAGCGCCAATCTTAAAAACTTTTGCACAGCGGACTGTTTTAAAAAATGCATTACTTGCTCGGTGTACGTTTTATCCGGGGCTTCAATTAATTCAAACTCATCACTTTGACTTTTTTTGATTACCTGATTATTTCTTCGCTTCTGTTTATAAAATTGTTTTCTAGCCTCAACCATGGCATCAAATTTTTTTATCACCCCAGGTATTAATAAGTCGAGCATTTCTGCAATCATATTTCGCACTATCATCATAGGCTCATAAAAATGACGTGATACTTTTTCATCGACAGATGGCAACAATAAATACGGGTTTTTATTTTTTTCTGTTGGAACACTGGCATAATGCATAAGACCAATCAAATAAAACAGCGAAAGCGTGGCAAGTGGCCCGGCAATTAAACTGCTTGTCTCAGAAAAAAATAAGAAGGTATTTAGCATTATTTGTGGCAATGCCAATTCCGACAAACCCAACAATGAAAAGCTGAATTGCATCACTCGATAAGCAAGATACAATCCATTGTTAATAAAATAATGTAACAATCCTACCGCGAGAAACAATTCCGGATGTTGATGCAAATAAGCCGTACGATGACGATCACATATATCATCATTTGCCAAACGTGCCTCAACAATAAATTGACCATTATGTGAAATACGTGATGCGACACCTAACATCCAGCCAATGTGTTCGCCCAGCACGCTCGCGTAAGCAATACCAAGCTTGCTAATTAATACGCCAATTGCGTAAGGCGTAAACTCTAAAACAGGAATCATAGATTGCTGAATAACATAGGCCAATAACGCGCGCGCTTCACCTTTTACACGACGTGCGGTTGTGCAGTTTTTTTTACAAAAATCTGAATTTGATTTAATTCTCAAATGCATTGTTGCTTTATCAAATGCTTTTGGACAAACAACAGATAATAAAGTTGAATGTGCAAAAAAACCCATTTTTTTTCGAAACAACAATGTGGATACCAAAAGATAAGACGCAGTAATGCCTAACTTGCTCATGACTTGCCAGGCAACAGCATCATTTTCCTTGCTTTGAAATACAGATAGCATCGTTACGTGAACCCAATAAAAAAACAACATGGGTAATAAATCAATAGCAGCAATCTGTGCCGTTTGAAAAAACAGTTGAGGCGCCTCTGGATTTGAAATTTGCATGCCAATTGAAGTAGGAATAGCGGAAACAATCTTTCTCATGTCGTAAAAAACAATCTGGCTTGACTCAGCGATACGCCACTTGGTTTTTTTATCTCGCATATTATTTTCCTTGCGCGGCTTTTTTCTTATATTTGTATTTTTCTTTAAAAAAGTCGAATTTTTTTATTTCCTATTTTCTTAATGCTACCATACAACACTATGAGCACTTATATTATTGGCGATGTGCAAGGCTGTTTTGACGCATTGCAGATGCTACTCAAAAAAGTAAACTATGACCCCACGCGAGATCAACTCGGTTTTGTGGGTGATCTTGTCAATCGCGGACTGCAATCACTCGAAACACTCCGTTTTATTACACAATTAAAAAACCCCATTGTCGTTTTAGGTAATCATGACCTGCATCTCATGGCATTGTATTTTTTGCGCAATCAAAAAGACAAATTCAAACACATTGATCACACGCTGCAATCTATTTTAAACGCAGATGATTGCGAAAAACTAATCCATTTTTTATTACAACAACCTTTTATGTATTGGGATAAAAAAAATAACCTGGCAATCACACATGCCGGCATTCCGCCACAATGGTCGATAGATGAGGCGTTTTCTCATGCCAATGAAATTCAAAAAATAATGCGCGATCACCCTCAACAATTTTTTGAAAAAATTTATGGTAATACACCCGCTACATGGCGCAATGACTTAACAAGCTGGGATCGCACGAGATATATCGTCAATGCATTAACTCGCATGCGGTTTTGCACAAAAACAGGTGAGCTTGATTTAGATAACAAAACAAACCTGTCATCAAACCCTTTGTTTCGTCCATGGTTTGAATGGCGAACACAACAAACCACTTCCCTTGTTTTTGGTCATTGGGCAGCTTTACAGGGACAATGCAATCAAGCACACATTTTTGCCATAGATACCGGTTGCATCTGGGGTGGTCAATTAACCGCATTAAAATTGCCTGATTTCAGCTTATTTGGCATTAATGTACAAAATACGATCTAATCTATTGATTTTTCGAAATTAAAACTCGACAATGCATGGAAAGTTTCCTATTTGTGCACTATGCTTTTAAGTATCAGGATGATAAACAAGGCAGAGGGAGACGACAAACAAACGCACACTGATAAGGAAATCAATTTTTTTGTAACGGAGTCTTTAATTAACTTAAAAGAAGGTGATGCAAATGAACACAAAACGAAAAGCATCTGGTTTTTTTATTGTGGAAATTTTGATTGTATTGTTGATCGTGGGTATTTTGGCAGTTGCCTTATTGCCCAACTTAACAGTCTACACTCAAAAAGCAAAGTTTAGAGATGATATTGCTGCTGCGGCTGCATTAAAACCCGCAGTTGAGTTTTGCTTGATTAAAAACCAAAGCGGAACGACATTATCAACTCTTTGTGCTGGAGGCGCAGAAGGTATTCCAGCGAACATTGCGAGTGGTTATGGTGGTTACGTTGGTAGCACAGCAGTGGCTGGTGGCGTTGTCACGATAACAAGCACCACTAACTTTGGAGCAAGCGGTACTGATGAATACACATACATTTTGACGCCAACTATTACAACAAATAGCGTCATTACATGGGCTGCAACTGGTACTTGTGCTGCACAAGGCTTATGCTAAAAATCGAGAAATGCTAATAGGGGTCCTTTTTTAGGACCCTTTTTTTAAGCTCACTTTTTTAACTCCATTATTTTCACACGCATAGACTAACAAATGAGTTCGCATCTCAAAGTTCATTGGGTATATAATCGAAATAATATTAACGATTGATATTGGCGTCATAGAAATGGCTTTCACTTCATCTGCTTCACTATCTCCATTTGCGCAGCATTTAGTATCTGAGGGATTGCTCGTTGAAGCACAAGCTAGAGAGTTAGCAGATCAAGCACGCGCAGAAGAAACGCCTCTATCTGTGTATCTAGAAAACAAAAAGTGGGTGAACGCCACATCACTGGCTGAAGCAACATCCCGTTTTTTTTCATTACCACTGTATAATCTTGATGCTCATCAAGCTGATAAAATGCCCGTCGAATTTATGTCTTTAGATGTAGTACAAAAAGGATATGCTATTCCCCTGCTCCGCAGAAAAAATACACTTTTTTTTGGCGTTGCTGATCCAGAATCCGTTAATGCCAGTGAAATGAGTTTTGCGCTAGGCGTACAAATTAAACTTGTCATCGTCGAGGCTGGGAAACTGCATTCACTAGCCAGCGACATGCGTGAAGCACAAACCGTGGCTGGATTAGAAAATATCAGTGAAAATGCATTATCGAGCCTAGAAATCACAGCTTATGAAGAACCCAAGGAAGCGCCTCTTACCGCAAACATAGAAGATAAACCCGTTGTTTCATACATAAATCAATTGCTATTAGAAGCCATTAAAATTAAAGCTTCTGATATTCACTTTGAACCTTTTGAAAAATATTTCCGCATTCGCTATCGCGTCGATGGCATTTTGCATGAAGCATCACGATCACCTTCTCAAGCAGCAGGCCCTTTGGCTGCACGATTAAAAGTATTAGCTGGCTTGGATATCGCAGAACATCGCTTACCACAAGACGGTCGATTCAAAATCACCCTAGCCAAAAATAAAACAATTGATTTTCGTATCAGCACCTGTCCAACAATCTATGGTGAAAAGGTGGTGCTTCGAATTTTAGATCCGGACGCAATGCCACTGGATATCGCCGCGCTTGGTATGGAAGAAGCCCAACAAAAATTATACTTGAAAGCAATCAATGATCCTCAAGGTATTATTTTAGTCACTGGCCCAACAGGTAGTGGTAAAACCGTTTCATTGTACACCGCTATTAAATTATTAAACTCCATTCAAAAAAATATTTGCACCATTGAAGACCCAATTGAAATTTATATGCCTGGCATTAATCAAGTCCACATGAATGCAAAAATAGGCATGACTTTTGCAAAAGCCATGCGCTCTTTTTTACGACAAGATCCCGATATCATCATGGTTGGTGAGATTCGAGATTTAGAAACAGCTGATATTGCAGTCAAAGCAGCACAAACAGGGCACTTGGTATTATCAACCTTACACACCAACAGCGCGCCCATGACAGTGGTTCGTTTGATCAATATCGGTCTTGAGTCTTACAACATCGCCAGCACATTATCATTAGTTGTAGCGCAACGATTGGCTCGAAAACTCTGCAAACACTGCAAAAAACCAAAAGAAGTACCGAAAGATATTTTAATACAGCAAGGATTCACTGAAAAAGAAACAGAAATCACCTTATATGAACCCGGAGAATGTTCAAAATGCACCAATGGTTATAAAGGCCGAGTTGGTATTTTTGAGGTCATGTCAATCACACCCGCATTACGTGATCTCATTATGCATAATGCTGATACCAGCCAGCTCACAGAACAAGCAAAAAAAGACGGCATGTTAACATTACGTCAATCTGGATTACTCAAAGTTAAAGCTGGTATAACTTCTTTAGAAGAATTGAATCGCATCATTACACTAATGGAATAAGCATGAAAAAATTTTTCATGGGAAAATATAAGGCCTACGTTTGGAAAGGCCTTAATAAATGGGATCAAAAAGCCAAAGGCATTATTGTTGCAGAAGATGATGCGCAAGCTGAAAATGAAACACGAAAATTAGGCGTTAACATTGACCTTCTCACTTATCGCCATTTTCTATTATTACCAAACGCCACATCGAAAAGCGTTAAAATAATGGATATCGTGCTGCTCATGCGTCAATTGACCACACTCATCAGCGCTGGCGTTCCATTAGTGCAATCGCTCGAAATTGTCTCAAATGGCGCAGAAAAAGTAAGATTGCGCGCGTTGCTACTCACTATTCGGGACAGTGTTGCTAGCGGAAAAACATTTTCAGAGGCATTAGCGCCTTATCCTTATTTTTTCAACCCACTGATTTGCGGCTTGATTAATGCGGGCGAACAATCTGGTACACTTGAAAAAATGGTTGATGAAATAGCCAATTATTTAGAGCGACAAGAATATCTAAGAAATCGCATTAAAAGAGCCATGTATTATCCATTCACCATGCTTGGCATTGCCACAATTGTGATTCTGGCTATGCTAATTTACTTGGTGCCACGTTTTGAAAAAATTTATGCCTCTTTTCATGCAAAACTACCTGCGTTTACACAAAAAATTGTCACATTTTCACACATCATTCGTGATGATTGGTGGATCGTTTTAATTGGTTTTTTTGTATTAATCTACCTCATCAAAACATTAAATCAAAAATCCATTCGCTTTCAATATATTCGAGACAAACTCGCATTTAAAATGATTATTTTTGGTTCATTAGTGCAAAAAGCCACTATCTCTCGAATTTGCTCAACACTTGCTATTACTTTAGCTGCCGGAATTCCGCTCATTGATGCATTAAATCGCGTATCACGTGTTGCTAATAACCTCTGGTATCGCGATGCCATGTTGCATACACGCGAACAAGTCACACAAGGTGAATCTATCGCATTGGCCATGCGCAGCACACAGCTATTTCCAGCAATGGTAACGCAAATGATCGAAATTGGTGAAAAATCAGGTGCATTGGATCAAATGTTTTCAAAGGTGGGTGAATACTATCGTGATCAAGTGAATACAGCAGTTGAAGGTCTCACTACGATGATCGAACCCTTACTCATTGTAATTATCGGCGGCGTAGTTGGTGTATTTGTATTTGCCATGTACTTGCCTATTTTCAATTTGGGTCTGGCCATCAAATAAAAAGGGATATTATGTCATTTCAAAAAACGGAAGGATTTTCACTTGTTGAATTAATTATTGTTTTGCTCGTTATCAGCATATTAACGCTAGCGCTGACCCCCGCGTTCAAATCTTATAAAATTAAAGCCAATCGCAGCGATGGCATTAAATCATTGCTAGCATTGCAAATCGCACAAGAAAAATACCGTCTCAATAACACAGCCTATGCTTCATCAGTCGCTGCAGCAGGCCTTTCAACTAACTCAATTGATGGATATTACACATTGGCGGTATCTACAAGCGGCGCCAGTAATTACACATTAACAGCAACAGCAACAGGTGATCAAACTAATGATACTGGCTGCACTACACTGACTATCACCTACGCTACGAACACCACAAATAAAACACCAACTAACTGTTGGCAATAATTAGGTTGATCACTCATGAGCGATAAAATTCAACTCACACATCAATATGCAACACTGACTGATCTTAAAAATGCTTTCATGCCTTTTGTACAAGACGGGGGTATTTTTATTCCAACTGATGTTATTTTTCATTTGGGTGATTTAGCAGCAGTCTCTCTCACCCTGCCTGAAACAGGCCATACATTTTCATTTGCCGGAGAAATCATTTGGATTACACCTAAAACAGGGCAACATAGTGCGGGAGTTGGCGTTCAGTGTAATTCAAATGAAGGTGACACTTTCCAAAAAGAAGTACGCGAACTCATTAGCATGCTCAAAGACAACAATGACACCAGCAATTCTGAGACCATGTAAATCTCTTTTTGGTTATGATAATGTTGGCACAGCCATGGAATTGAACTATTAAGGATGAAAAAATGTCAACAATAGCAACACCCACTTCAGAAAAAACAATCGATACAGCAGAGTCTCTTTTGCTTTCTAATGAACAGTATTATCACACTTTCACGCAAAAACCTTTTTTCAAAATGATTGCTAGTGGCTTATTAAATCAAGACGAAAAAAAACGGGATGCTTTTTTTAACTATGTACAAATATTTTCTGATTATTTTCAAACTATGATGCAAACTCGGCAAGCAGCTTGTCGGGATGAAAAGTTTTATTTTACTTTTCTTACCCATTTTATGGATGAACTGGGTCATGATGACTTACTCAGACAACGACAAAAAATCACTCAAGTTTGGGATCCCATTTTAGTTGCGGTTTGCACGTGGTTTGTTCATCAAATGCAAGTGCTCGATAATATCGAAAAAGCGGTGGTCATGCATTTAGTATTAGAAAAAACAGGTGACTTTTATCATTCGCTGGCAAATAAAAAACTCAGCCAGCATATTGAATCAAATTATTATGAAGTGCATGCAGAACATGATGAAGATCACACCACCATGATTCTCGATTTACTTCCCGGATATCCTGACTTTGTCTATCAACGTTTAAATAAATTGCTTTATGAAAGCTGGCACATGATGTACACAATGGTGGATCGCGTACACGAATTGGTCATGCGAGCATAAAGCATGGAAAACAATTTAATTTGGATAGATGGCAATTATTTCGAAAAAAATGATGCAAAAATTGCAGCACTTTCACAAACGTTTCATTACGGTTTTGGTGTTTACGAAGGCATCCGCAGCTATGAAATCAACCAGGAAGCCAGCATTTTTCGTTTAAAAGATCACACTGATCGCTTATTTCAATCAGCACAATTACTCGGCATCACCATTCCCTATGAAAAAGAAACAATCAATGATGCGCTCTGTAATATTTTGCTAAAAAACCATTTAGCCAACGCTTATTTAAGACCTGTTGTTTTTATGGGTGATGAATTTTTAGGATTGCACACACAATTGACTTCAGTGCACCTAATGATTGCTGCTATAAAATGGAATGACTTTTATGTCAGCAAAGAACAAATGAAAAAAGGTGTTTCAATTAAAACAGCATCACACGAACGGTTGGCATTGAAAAATGGACTGCAAAAAGCAAAAGCAAATGGATTATATTTGATTTCTATTTTAGCCAACAATGAAGCACGCGCAGCGGGATGCGACGAAGCATTACTACTTGATCCCAAAGGATATGTTGCAGAAGGCAGTGGCGCTAATATTTTTATCATAAAAAATAAAATACTGTACACTCCTTTTTTAGATTTTGCTTTAGATGGCATCACACGCAGAACAATAATACAACTCGCCAAAGATCAGAACATACCCGTTGTTGAAAAAAATATAACCCTAGCAGAATTATATTGCGCTGATGAAGTTTTTTTCTGTGGCACTGCAGCTGAAGTATTAGCTGTCACGCAAGTGGATGGCAAAAAAATTGGATCCGGAGAAATGGGCGAACGCACTGAAGCAATGCAAAATGCTTATCGCGAAGTGACGACAGGAAAAAACGCACATTATCAGCACTGGCTAACGCATGCATCAAATCGAGAAAAAGTATTATTATATTAGTTGGAGAAATAACATGGATATTGATATTACGGTTGTACCGAAGAATGACATTCCAGCCATATCACAAATAGAAAAAGATGGGAAAACTGAAATACTCGGCGAATTACGTGATTTTCGTTGGCATGATGAATTAAAAAAATTTCTACCGCCAGAAGAAGTCGTGAGCTTTAGCTGGGTAAAACTCAATCCTGACGAAACACTGCGTCCACATGAACATACCACTGCATCTATGATTATTTGCTATCGCGGCAATGGCACTTTCATTGGAAAGAAAAACAGGACGCTCAATGAAGGTGATGTCGTTGCTGTTCCCGCTCATTGTTTACATGGTTTTACAGGCGGTCATCCAGATGGCTTATTTGCGCTATCCATTCAATTTGGTTATGGACTTTACACTGATCCCAAAAACCCTCGTGTTACTTTTATCGATGAAACACATACATTTGAGTCTCTGCTTGCCTTTAACAAGCAATGCATTGAAGACTTCACGCACTGTCGTTTTCTCAAAATGCTAACAGATGGCACACTGGATAATCCCAGAAAACGGCAGTGTTATGTTGATGCCCTACAAATTTGGTCCAACCTCAATCAAGATTTATTGTTTGCAAGACAAGGCACCACATCAAACAAAAAATTTGCGCCTGTCTTTTTGCAGCACATGTTTGAAGAAGTGGGACATGATGATGTGCATCGCGATCGCCATGAGTCATTTGATACCAGCAAAACGCTCACTGAAGACCCCATCATCGAAGCCATTGCCAATTGGTTTATTTGTCAAATGTTTCGAAAAGACAATGCTGAAAAAGCCGCATTAATCCACTTGGTCATTGAAAATGGCAGTGATATTTATCATAAAATTGCGCGACCCATTCTAAAAGAAACCGTCAATGATGAATATTTTCAGCTACATGAAGCAGATACCGCTCATGCCGAAATTGGAATAGCCCTTCTAAACCATCTTTCTGCTGCGCAATATAAAGCAGTTCATCATACTGTAGAGAAAGGATGGAAAATGCTAAGCTGTATGACAAATCGGATTTGTGAGTTGGTCGATGGAGTGAAATAAACATGTCTAAGAAACAGATTGACTATGCAATGGTTGAAAAAACCATTCTAGTTATCGTCAATCAAAATCAAAAGCCCGACTTAGCGTCTATCAAAAAGCAAATGGGTATTTTAGACAATCACTTTGATCAAATTATTGAATACTATTTTTACATGTGGGAACAACGACACACCACCACTTACTTAGACACCATTGAACCCCTCAAAACTTCTGAACTCAACGAATTTCAAGTAAAAGATTTTGCAAAACGCACCGTGCAACTAGAAGAATCCTTAGCCATGATGCGCGCCACCATCGAAGCAACCGAAGATTGCCTACTCATGATCAACAAAGAAGGCAAACTGGTTGGCTTTAATAAAAAATTAGTGGATTTTGTGGGATTACCGCAATCTGTTTTAACCTCCAAAGATGAAACAGAAGGATTAAAGTATCTATTCAGCCAAATTGTTGATCAACAAGAATTAGCAACGCTGGTTACTCAAAAATATCAAAATCCTGTTCCAGGTCCTTGCGGAGAAATGTTATTTAAAGATGGCAGAATCGTCGAGCGTTATTACCAACCACAAATTGTGAACAATGAAGTGGTGGGGCATGTCTGGAGTTTGCGTGACATTACTGAGCGACGCAAACAAGAAAAAACTTTGCGACTCGCTAATCGTGCCATGTCTGCTAGCACACACGGCATTATTCTTATCGAAAACAACGCTGAATTTATTGTTACTTATATTAATCCAGCCAGTATTGATTTATTAAGTATCAATACATCAACAACACTACAAAAACCACTATTTGATGGCATTCCAGAATTACGCTCCCATCAAAACAAGCTGTTGGAAATATTGCAAATTGAAAAAAAAGGAGCGTTAACTTTGCAATATCCATCCAAAGAAAAGGTGATTTGGCTGGATATTAAAATCGATCCCATTTATGAAAAAGATCAAAAAACCATTTCACACTTTGTCTGCATTATTAACGATGTAAGTCGAAATAAAGAATTAGAAAATATTTTACAATATAAAGCGGTACATGATGCATTAACTGGATTGCCGAATAAATTATATCTTGAAGACAGTATTCGATATCGAATCAATGAAGCATCACGTAACGTTGAAAAATTTGGATTGCTCTTTATTGATATTGACCGCTTTAAAAACACCAACGATACACTTGGGCATCGTGTTGGCGATATTTTATTGTGCTTATTTAGCAAACGCATGCAGCATAATTTACAAAAACAAGATGTCATTGCACGTATTGGTGGTGACGAATTTATTATTTTGGTTAATCAGGTAAAAAATGAAGTGGAATTACATCAGATCGCAAATCGCTTGCTTGAAGCTTGTCGAAAAAAATTCACACACACCTATCATGAGTTCAACATCACCGCGAGCATTGGAATCGTCATGTTTCCTGAATCAGGAAGAGACCCAGAAACATTAATTCGTAATGCCGATATTGCTATGTACCAGGCTAAATTTGCAGGCAGGAATCGTTCATGTTTTTATACAAAATCATTAAACCATACCGTTTCTCGTCGCGTTGAAATTGAAAATGAATGTAACTTCTCAATAACCCGGGGCAACACCCAATTTCTAACTTGTTGATTTTGCATTTGATGTGATATCGTTCTGTCCATGAAAACATGGACGCAAAAAATACCACTTATTATGGAGCGCGATCGGAC
>Ga0210044_10001326_pt1 | contig 37717 bp, 49 predicted proteins | sample CryGey13umfilter_2_FD_183959 | JGI IMG/M metagenome (GOLD analysis project Ga0210044, IMG submission 183959) | Groundwater microbial communities from aquifer in Utah, USA - Crystal Geyser 4/9/14 3 um filter (SPAdes) (version 2) | ecosystem: Environmental > Aquatic > Deep subsurface >... | reverse complement strand
GCGCGGCCACGAGGGCCGGATCGCCAAGGCGGAACAGTGCGGCCACCATTGCCGGGTGCTCGGCCCGCCGGTCCTGGCACCAGGTCTTCGGGTTGAACCGCAAGGCAGACGGCGGCCGTGCCAGCTTTGAGATATCAATGCCCCTGCCCCGCAGGTATTGGTCAGCCGGTCCACCCGCGACAGGCTCGGCCGAGTGCCAGAGCCCGCCCGCCTGACGGCGGCGCTTCACATCGAGATCGGCACGCTTGATCTCATCAGCCTTGCGGCGTTCCTCGGCGCGCTTGTTGGCCAGCGCGTAGGCTTCCGCGTCGGCATCGGCGAGGCCGAGGAACGAGCGCGCCCAGGCGATTGCATCGCGCACCGAGCCATTGCAGAGGATCACGGCGACGGCTTGCAGCATGTCGCAGCCCTTCTCGCCACTCTCAAAATCCCGGTAAACCCCGCGTGTCGGGCCGTGCAGCATGATCGACCTGCCGCCACGGGCACCGGCGCGCCACTCGCGGCCCCGGTTTTCAATCCGGCCTTCCGGCAACAGGATCGGGGCGAGATCACCCACCCTATCCTGAAGCATAGCGGCAATCGCGCGCACCTCTTCACGCTGGCGGCGCTGTCGCTCTTCCGGCGTTTCCGCCCGGTCATCCACCCGCGCCACGGTCAGACCACGGGAAGATCAAAGAAATCGTTTGCCGTTACCCACCCTTCGGTGATCGCAAATATCGCCCGCATCCTTGCCCCCTTGGGCACACGGCCGTTGCGATATTTCTGGACGGCAGGCACCGACACCGTGTCATCCTCCCCCTCTTGGGCGAGCCACTCAGTCATCTTGCCGGCGATCTGGCGATCCGTGAGGCCCGCCGTTTCTGCCCATTCGTTCAGCGTCATGCGCAAGAAACCCCCTCATTGCTCCAAAACGTAGTAAGATTGCTACGCCGGGTTGGGATGAAATACAAGCGCCGCCTTGTCATAAACTCCAAATTGGAGTAGCTAGCTATATTGTTGACACGCTCAAAGGTCCAATGATGCAAGAGAACCCAAGCCTACGGCTCCGCCGGATCGCGCGCGGCCTATCGCAAGCGACCCTCGCGCAGAGCGCCGGGATATCACAACAGCTCATATCCAAGCTCGAAAATGGCACCATATCCATGTCGCCCGAAAGGGCGCAGACACTCGCGGCAATCCTTGGGTGCAAGGCCGTCGATCTTTTACCCGCGTTTGCCAATCAGCCGACGCCCGAGGGCAGCGAAGAGGCCGAGCTCGTGCAGCTCTACCGCGCAATGCCGCCAGACAAGCGACACATACTGTCACAGATTGCCCGCACCTTTCGCATGGAAGCCGAGCAACAAACCCTCCCGAGTGCCATAGCGAACTAGCACCCCTCCCAGCAAAGGAAGCACCCATGAGCAAGAGCCTCACCCTGCGCGCCGCGCGCACCCCTCGCGTTCAAGTCCGGTCGGGCCGGGCATTCTGGGAACCATCGGCCACCCTGCGCCGTCAAGGCTTCAAGAGCCAGGCGCTCGGCATTCTGACCACGGCCGCACTCGCCCAAGCGGACGAGCTGAACACCGGCGCCGATGCCTTCCTGTCAGCCGAGGCCAGCACCCGCCCGGCGGCGCAGACAGTTGCCGACATGCTCGCAAGATATCAAGCTAGCGATGAATGGCGCAGCCTGTCGCCCCGCACACAGCGCGACTATGAACGGCACCTGGCGCGGGCAAAGGCAACGCTTGGCGCAAAGCGGCTCGACCAGCTCACCCGCCGCGAAATCTCGGCATGGCACACCGCCCTTGCAGCCATCAGCCCCGATGATGCACGCAACAGCCTGGGCGCATTGCGCGCCTTCCTGTCATGGGCCGTTGATGAGAACCTGCTTGCGACAAATCCGGCAATCGGGATCAGCGCAGCCCCCCGCGAGCGGCGCAATCGCATCGCAACCCGTGACGAGCTTTGGGCCATGATCCGCACAGCCGAGCGGTTGAAGCTGCCAAGCGTGGCGGCGGTGGCGCTGACCACGGCCGCGACCATGCAGCGCGTCAGCGACATTCTCAGCCTGACCCGCCACCAGATCGACCAGGGCGCGCTTTACCTCACGCAGTCCAAGACCAAGGCCGAGCTGTCATTCCGCCTGCACGCCCTGGTCATTGACCGCCTCGGCACCCTGCCCGATGACGCGCAAGCGCCCCTCTTTCCAAGCGAGCGCACCCGCACAACCTACACCTTGCGCGCCTTTGAACGCGCATGGGACACCGTGCGCACAGCGGCCGCCAAGGATATGCCATCGCTGACCGGCACGGATGCGGCCGTGCGCGAGCCCACGCACAAGGGCGAGCTGGCCGCGCGCGATCTGCGCCGGTCAGGCATGGTCTGGGCCGCACAGAGTGGGGCCAGCATTGCGCAAATCTGCTCTATCAGCGGGCACACCCTGCAAAGCGGGCTCGACATTCTGGAAACCTACCTGCCCCGGCAAAGGCTGCTTGCCGATCAGGCCACGGCCAAGCTCGATCTGATCCGCACGCCGACGATTGAGGATATCGGCGCGCACCTTATGGCCGCTGCTAGCTGACTATCTTGCCGCATTGTTATCTTGCAATCTTGATAGCAATGCGGCAAGATACCTTTGCGGCCGAGCGAACCGGCCGAGCAAAGGAGCACCCATGACAGACACCCCGCAACCGGCCAAGCCGATGAAAGACGCGCCGAAGACAGGTAAAATGCTCTGGCTTCTGGTGGACTACACCGAAGGCGAACACCCGCTGGAAGACGCGCGCAAGGCGTGGACCCTCGGCTTTAATAATCTTGAAGACACCGGCACAGACGAGTGGCAGTTTGTCGGCTGGTGCTGGTCGCAAGATTGTTTCACCGAAGGGCGCGGCGAAGTGATCGGCTGGCTTCCCTGCAACATGCCGCACACGGTGATCCCCTATGACTGCTGAACCGCCAACCATCCTTTCCCTCATCAGCCAGAAAGGCGGGGTCGGCAAGTCCACCCTCGCCCGCCTCATGGCGGTGGAAATGGCGCGCGCCGGGTGGCGCGTGCTGATCGCTGACCTGGACGCAGCTCAAGGCACATCGACACAATGGCACCACCGGCGCACGGCCGCCGAGATCGAGCCTGACGTTTCGGTGATGCGGTTCAGATCGGTGGAGCGCGCGCTGCAAGAGGCGGCGCGCTATGACCTGACCATCCTGGACGGCCCGGCCCATGCCGAGCGCGGCGGCGTGGCCATGGCGCTCAACTCTGCGCTGGTCATCCTGCCCACCGGCTACAGCCTTGACGATCTGGAACCGCAGGCGCGCGTGGCCTATGAGCTGGCCGATGCAGGCGTGCCGCCCGAGCGCATCAGGCTTGCCTTGGGGCGCACGCGAGGAAGCACGAAAGAGGGGCTGGGGGTGCGGGGCTACATCAAGCGCGCCGGGCTCAAGGCATTCGAGCACGAGCTGCGCGAGCTGCCCGCCATCCGCCAGGCGCACACCCTCGGCCGGGCCGCATCGGAAACGCCCTTTGCCAAGATCAACGACGAGGCGCGCGCTGTCGCGGCCGAGATCGCGGCGGCCATGATGAGAGAGGGGATCGACGGATAATGCCCGCATTCAATTTCAAGAAGCAATTCGCCGAGGCGGTAGAATGGGGCCACAAGCGCCAGACAATCCGCGCCGATCGCAAGGACGGCCGCCCGCACTGCAAGCCAGGCGACAGGCTCAAGCTCTACACCGGCATGAGGACCAAGGCTTGCCGCCTGCTGGCAGAGGCCAAAGTGACGCGCACAGCCCGCGTGCGCATCGAAGCGACGTGCATGTATCTCAATGGGCAGATGGTCCCGGCAACATTGTGGGGCCGCGACGGCCCCATGACTGACAACGAGTTTGCCGAGGCGGACGGCTTCCCGAGCTTCACCGACATGGCGAACTGGTTTGATGACACCCACGGCCTGCCGTTCGAGGGCACCGTGATCTATTGGGGTGAGCCGCAATGATGATCAACGCAATTGAGGGCGCGACACGTCGCCTCGGCAAGAGCCAGGGCTACCTCGGCCTGCCGGTACGGGACATTGAAGAGCAAGGCGTGCCTGCAATGGTCACGTCATGGCAACCCACACCGGACGAGCTGGCGGCGCTGGCCGCAGGCGCACCCATCTATGTGACCATCCTCGGCAATCAGCATCCGCCGATCAAGGTTGGCATCGGACCTACACCCAAAGCAGAGGAATTTTCCACATGACCAAACGCCCCGACCTTGGCGCGATCGCGCCGCCGCCCCGCAAGCCTGCCGCCGTGCCGATGACCGAGACGCCGAGCTCGGGCGAGCGCGTCATGGTGAATGTGCGCGTGAGCGCCGACCGCGCGGAATACCTGCGGATGCTATCGGCCAAGACCCGCACGCCACAACAGACGCTCATCGAGCGCGCGATTGATCTCTTGCGCGACGACGCGGGCGAAGTCTGATAGCAATGCGGCTTGCTATCCTGCTAGCTTGCCGCATTGCCTTACCCTCAAAGGACTGCCAGCCATGAGCAAGAACCGCCAGCTTGATCTATTCGTGGCGCTGATCGGCGACGTGCCGTTTCGCGATGAGCGCGAGAGTATGACCGCGCCCCTTGTGAGCCTGTCGAAGAACAAGCGCAATCTGATCGAATGGGACGGACCAGGCGGCCAGCGCGTCACGGTCACAGCGGCCGAGAAATACGGCATCGCGACGATATGGGATTATGACGTGATCCTTTGGGCGATCAGCCAGATCAACGAGGCGGTGAACCAGGGCTTGCCGGTGTCGCCCCGCGTGACCTTCCACCCCTACAATCTCTTGAGCGCAGTGGGCCGCAACATCAGCGGACAAGGCTATGCCGAGTTGAAGGCCGCTCTTCTGCGCCTGACCTCCACCACGGTTGTTTATGAAAGCCCATCGCTAAACGGTAAGCGCCGAACACTCGGGGCCTTTAACCTTCTTGGCGCATCAGGCGTCATAGAAGAGAATGGCAAGATCAAAGAGGCTTGGCTTGAGCTGCCCCCGTGGCTTTACGAAGCCGTCACCCTTGATCGTGACGTGCTGGCAATCTCGCCGCAATACTTCGACCTGACCAGCGGCCTAGACCGCTTTCTTTACCGGCTAGCAAGACGTCATGTAGGCAAGCAAGCAGGGTGGGCGTTCACCTTCCGCGACCTGCACACCCGCAGCGGTTCAGCGCAAGACTACGGGCCTTTCGCCCGCGATTTGCGCAACGCAATCAAGCGCAACGCACTGCCTGAATACAGCCTGACCGAGACGAAGGGCGTGAATGGTCCGACGCTTTCGATCAACCGTGATCCGGCCAAGCTCGAATGGCGCGACCGGCGGTTTGACTTTTAACCCTGTGGATAACTCTGCAACGGCTCGGGGTATCACCCGCGCAGACTTGTGGTATCACACATCGGCGGGGTTGTGGTATCACACATTATCATTCGTGGTATCACACATCGGGCCTTACCAGCTTCACCCGACAAGCCCTTGACTGCATGCAGTTTTCGCGGCAGACCAAAACCGCTTAACTGTTTAACTTAAGATATATATTCTTTAACCCTACTTTGCCGCGCTGATCAGCAGGCGCGCCAGGTCGATCGCCTGCGGGCGGGTCATCCGCAGCCGCCCCACCACGGCCTCGGCCTTGTGCAGAGCCAAGAGCACCCCGGCCGGGGAAGCCGATAGCCCCGGCAGGACGCGGCAAAGAAACTCTATGCTCAACTGCATGAAGCTGGCCCTCTTTTCATTTGCCACCCACCGCCGCAGCCACCCCGGCGGCCCAGGCACCGAGCCCGGCACGTCTGGCTTCACAGTCGATCAGCGCATCACCGAGGCGGCCCGCCATCAGCTCGTAATCCTGCACGCCGAGGAACTGCGACGGGTGCGGGCAAGGTGCAGTGAACACAGCCTGGGGCGGCTCAACGCGCACCGATCCACCGCCTTTCCAGCCGACGCAGGCTGTCAGGGGAAGGCACGCGGCGCACAGCGTCAGGGTCAAGGCGCGCTTCATTTTCGAGCTCCTGTGCGAGAGTGGCCTGCGCAATGCGGCTGGCCTCGATAATCGCGGCCGCCGCCCGGTTGGCATCGGTCACATCGGCAAGGTTCTTTTCCAGGCGCACGATCTGCGCAATCGTCCTTGCGATCTCATCAGCGCGGCCCGATTTATCGCCGGTGTAAAAGCCGTGGCCCCAGAAGGCCGCGACCAGGGCCAGCGCAGCCCCGAGCTTCCCGAGTGGGCTCAACTGAGAAACCACCAGATTGCACGGAGCCAGACGAGCAGCCCGCCAATCACAGCGAGCCACAGCCAATGGAACGTAATTTCAAGACGCATCATCCGGGCACCTATTTGAGAGTTTCAGCGGAAGGCTTGACGGTGTAGGGGCGGGCGGCACCGGCGCGCTGTTGCAGCATGAGCGCCAGGGTTATGATCGGGGCCACGGCTTGCAGCCACTCGGTCAGGGCCGCCACATCACCAGCGCCCCGCAGCGTCACCACGAGCTGCGCGATCGCTCGCAGCACCGGCTCGCCCTGTTCAAGCATGAGCGCCACGGTGCCGAGGAAGATCCAAAAACTGCGGGTGATCAGGAAGAAGATCGGCGGGCGGTTCATTTTCCACCTCCAAACCGAGCCTTGAGCACCGCAGCAAGACCGACAAAGAATGCGGCCAAAGCCCCACCGGCAGGCGCGGGCGGGGCGGGGGCATAGTCCGCGAGGGGCGGGAATACATCAGCGCGCCCCGGAGCGGGGGCAGACGGGGGTGCAACGGGGTTGGCCGGGGGGTGACGTGCCGCAACAGCCTCAATGGCCGCCACAGCGCCGCGTTTTGGCATCAACGCAAGGAGCTCGGCCCCGCGCATGTGGCGGCGGAACCGGGTGCGCCCATCAGGCAGCGCATCATAGACCGGGATCAAGTCGCCATTGGCCTCATAATCGCCGGTGCGGAACAGGGCTTGCTCGGCCTGGCGGCGCTTCATCAACTCCTTTGGCTTGATCCACCCCATGAAGCCGTCGCCGCCCATGTCGCCCCGGTTGATTGCCTCGGTGAGCTTTGCCACGACAATGCCGCCGGTGTTGAAATCGAAAGACACAAGCGCATCGAACTGATGCGGCTTGAGCTTGACCTTGATCGCGCGGCGCACCCGGTCCTCGTATTTGTCGAGATCATCATCGAAGAGCGCGAGCGCCTTCACGAGCTCGGCTTTCACCTTGGCCTCGGGCCAGCCGCGTGTGTCCACCCATCCCATCTTGTTCGGATCGGGACCGCCCGCCGCGCGCGTGTGACCCACGCCATAGGTCGGAATTTTCTTGCTGTCATAGTAGGGGCCAAGCACGACCCCCTCATGCTCGGCGATCTCAAGCACGCCTTTTGTGGTGACTTCCGGCCCGGTCATTTGATGGTCCTTTCAAGCTGGATGATCCGCTGCTCGATCCGCGCCAGGCCGCCAAGCACGTCGCGCTCAATCGATCGGAGCCGCGCCTCGTGGTCGATGATCTGCGCAACCGAGGCTTGCGACCGGGTGTCGATCACCGTCCAGCCTGCGGCGAGGGCGACCAGGAGCATGCCGATCTGCAAGAGCTGGCCGCTGCTGATCGTGTTTTTGTATTCCGGCATGTGCAGCTTTCCGTCGCCTTCTGGGTTGTTTTTGTTCGGCTCGGTCATCAGCTCACACCGCCGCATACTTGATGAAAAAAGCATCGAGCTCGGCCGGGCCTATGTTCCGCACAGCGGCCATTGCCGTAACCAGTGGATCAGGCCGCTTGACAATCGAGGGACGCTGGGCACGCGCCTTTGCCCGGAACCGCAATTCTTGCGGCAGAGACACGATCAGCGCACTGACAGGGACGGGCAGTTTCCCATCGAGCCAGCCATCACCTTCCGCCTCTGTGATCCATGCTTCCTCGACCAAACCAATGACAAGCTGCGCAAAGGACAGATCAGGCACCGGCGGCGGTGGCGGCGGCATCACACCAAGCGCACCTGCGTCCGTCCACTCCCACCGCTCCTGCGGGGCCTCCGGCACAGCGTCAACCTCGCGCCAGACAGTCGCCCCGATTGCCGCAGCCAAACCCTCTGGATCATCAAGAGGCGGTGAAACGGCCACGCGGTTTTCGGGCAAGCGAAAAACGATCATCCTGTGACCTCCACAAATATTTGGGTTGGGTTCACCGCAACGCCCGTGTCAACACGCCGGAAAGACACGGTAAAACTTGACGCTGTGGCTACACCCACCGCCATAGCCACAATGCCGACTGCCGCATTGCAACTGACCTGCACCGAATAGGTGGCATTCGGCATTGCAGTGGGCATGGTAAAGGTAAATTCGCCAGTGGCCGTCCTGGCGATGCTCAAGTTTAAAGATTGACGGGCGACGATTGTATCACCACTAAAATTTCCCCACGCCCGCCCGGCACATATCGGGGCGGAACCTGCGGCATTCAGCGCCTCCTTTGTCCCTGGCGCATTTGCCACGCCGAAGCGGGTGTTGATCGCCGCGCGCGGGGCAAGACTGGCCGGGTCCACCGTGAAATCCGGGTTAGACGACTTCGCGACAGAGGCGGCATCGAGGCCGGTCTGCACGCGATCGGCAGCAGTGGCGGCGGCATCGAGCCCGGTCTGCACGCGATCGGCGGCGGTGGCGGCGGCATCGAGGCCGGTCTGCACCCGGTCGGCGGCGGTGGCAGTCTTATCGAGGCCGGTCTGCACGCGATCGGCGGCGGTGGCGACCGCATCGAGCCCGGTCTGCACACGATCGGCGGCAGTGGCAGTCTTATCGAGCCCGGTCTGCACGCGATCGGCGGCGGTGGCGGCCGCATCCAGCCCGGTCTGCACCCGGTCGGCGGCCGTCGCCACCCGATCCAGTCCGGTCTGCACGCGGTCGGCGGCCGTGGCCACTGCGTCCAGACCAACCTGCACCGCGAACCCCTGCGCCGCTGCGATCTCATCGGCGGTCGGCCCCTCGCCAAACCCACCAGCCGTGCGCACGATCGTTCGACCAAGCGCCACCGGCTCGATCGCATCAATCTCGGGCGACAGCGGGCCAAAGCGCAACGTGCGCCCAGCTAGGGCGGCCCGCTCCTGCGCGGCCATGGTCAGCCGGTCGGCCGACCTTTCATGCGCCGAGCTCGGGAAATCACCAGCCTCATAATTCACCTGCTGCACCAGCTCGGTCACGCGCTCGCGCACAACCTTTTCGCCCACGAGTGGCGCGCCGTTGGTGATCTCGATCGACCCACCAGGATCGCCCGTGCCGCTGACAATAAAGGCCGGTGTGCGCGGCGTGCCGTCCACCGCGTAGATTGTCACCCGCACATCGGCGGGCTTGTCGAACCGAAACGACACGGGAAAGATGACCGAAACCCCGTCGCCATCGTCTTCCTGCGGGCTATAGGCAGAGGAAACGGTCATTAAATCCACTCCATTTTGGAGTGAGATACTACCTATTGTGTGGTAAAACGCAAGCCGTCAACCTGCCACGTTGCTCAAATCCGGGGCGCGCTTGGGTAAAGCATCGCCGGGCCCCCACCAAGCGGGGTTTCGGTTGTCCCTGATCCGGCGCTTTTCGCTGTCGCGCCAGGCGCGCTCGGCCTCGGGGTCAAGCATCCTCTGCAAGTTGTCGAAGAGCCCGCGCTGGAAGGCAGACGACCAATACCAGACGCCAGTTACGGGCGTGTTGTAGCGCAAGAACCCGGTCAGCTCGCGCCCGAACTTGGCCTCGCCGCCCACAGCCGCCTTTGCGCCAGTCACGCCCAGGCTGATCAGATCACCCGCCGCGCCGAACATCGGCCCCGCGAGTGTGCCCTCAATGCCGCCACCAAAGCGGTTGCTTTCCGATGACAGGAAGTCGCCGAAGATACCGAACCCGCCACCCTGCAAGATCGCCGCACCCAGAAACTCGGGGCTGTCCATCGGGCGCGGATCGCGGCCCTTGACGAGCTCTTTCATCTGGACGCTCACAGCGCCCATCAGCGTAACCATCGCCATCATGGATGAGGCATAACCGACCCGGCTCCAAACCCCATCATAGGTCATCGTGCGCCTGATCTGGTTATAGAGCACCGACATGCCGAAAGTCTTATACATGAAGCCCGAGCGCGCCAGCTCGCCAATGAGCGTGCCCGGCCTGGTCTGGTCCAGAAAGATCGCCTGGCCTTCCAGCGAGGCCGAGGGGATCGCAAACTCGGTTTGCTCGTGCAGCACCGACATGAGCCGCACGGCCAGATCGTCGGCCTGCGCCTCGGGAATATCGGTGCGGCCGCGCACCTGGTGGGGCACCAGGAAGGTGGCCCCATCCTCGGCATGCAGCTCGGTTGCGCGGATCACTTCCCACTCGGCGGCCGAGAAGCCCTTGCGGTCCAGCACGGTTTTGAGCGCCGGGTTGATCCGGTCATAGGGCAGGGTGGCATTGTCCGCGAGAAAGCCCATAAATTCGAGCTGGAACGCATGGCGGCCCGCCTCGGTCCACTTTGACAGGCCAGAGGCGCGCATGACAAAATCGGACAGGCGCGCCGCGCGCTCGGGCGTGAACACTTCGCCCATGTAACGCGCCTGCGCCGCCCCCACATTGGCCATCTGATCAGCGATCAGGCCCATGCGCACCGCCTGCACAGGGCTGCGCGTCAGCTCGCGAAAGAGCTGGCGCATGACGCCCAATCCCGCCATGCCGACCTTGCGCGCCGCAGCCGCCTGAAAGCCTACGTCCGTGACGGCCGACACGGCCGCAGCACCAAGCTGCGCCGACACCAGGACCGCGCGGGTGCCCGCAAGGAAGTTGGCCAGATGCTCATCCACCGGCTGCTGCGCCGCGCCCGAATGCAGATCGAGCATGACGCGGGCCTTGTTGGCGGCCTTGCGCGCCTCATTCACGGCGGCCGTGCGGGTTTCGCGCCAGGGGGCCTCTTCGGCCGTCTTCATCGCGAGCTGGCCCAGGTAAGTGATCCCGGCCGTTGGGTTCGGGCCGAGCACGCGCATTGAGGCCGTGTCGCGCGCATAACCATCAAGCGTGCTCACAATCGACGTGAACGGGTCTTCCGACCCAAAGCGGCCGTTGTATTCGAGCCAAGTGTCGCCATCGCGGAAATGCAAGACCCGGCTTGTGTCGCGCCGACCGCCGACCGACAGGCCGCGCTCGGTGAAAGAGGCATCGCGCTTTGACCATCCATCGGTGGTGATCGTGCGGAAAACCTCATTCAGAAACTCATCGGCCCGGCCGCCCTTGGAGGGCAAATTGCCCTTCACGGCAAAGGGCTTTTCCGTGGTGCGATCCTTGATCCGGCCCCAATCGAGCTTGTCCCAGATGAAATCACGCCAGGCGTCGAAGCCTTCCGCCTCGATTGCGCGGCCGTTGTGGTTCATCGGCAGGCCGTAGTTTTCCAGCTCGCCGATATTGCCACCGGCCGCATTGTGATCGCGCCGCGCCCGATCGAGCACCTTGCGCACGGCATCTGCCATTTCCTTTGCGGCGGCATCCTTGGTTTCAGCGCCGAAGAGCGCCCGCGTCACTTCCTTGAGCTTGGCCTTGTTCCTGACCGAGCCCACGATATTGCGCGAGAAGGTGGAAAGCACCTTGTCCAGCTCGGCATGATAAAAGCCCTTGAGGCTCTTTGCCACCGACACAATGCCGGGGATCGCCGACGCCTCATCGCCGGTGATGAATATCCGCAGGGCATCGGCCGGGTTGGCCTGGCCGCGCAGCGTCCGGTGGGACGCCATGAGCTGCCCGTTGCGCCGGGCCGCCTGCAAGCGCAACAGGGTCAGGCGGCGCTTTTCCCCGGCGCGCGCGGCCATGATCGGTTTCACGTCTTCGGCCGCCGCAGCGTTAGCGGCGTCCACTCCCACCCGCTGCGCATATTCCGCCCGCAGATCAGTGAAGAGCTGTTGCGCCTCGCGGCCACGGGCCGGGTCCATTTCCTTGCCGTCTACGGCGGCCTGGATGCAGTCGAAAAGGCTCATGTCTCATTCCCTTGATATCAAGATAGCATGAAAGCTGGCTAGCTGACTTCGCCCAGATCATTCGTTTCCATGCAGCCCATGCAGTGCAGCTCGTGCGCCTCATCGACAAACACCGCCTCATTCATCACCATCCGGCCGCATGTTGCGCAGTGAAAGAGGAAGGTCTGCGCGCCCTCCTGATAGTCAGCCGCGTGCAGCACTTCCCCGGTCAGGCCGTCGCCATCGCGGCCGGTCATGCGGGAACACCATACTTGGCGATAGCCGCGTTGAGATACCTCTCTGCGGCGGGCCAATCTTCCTCACCGAGCACACCCGCAAGCCACTCCCCCAGGATGCGAAGCGGGTCCGTCTCACGCCGATCCCCCTCAAGCTCCTTCTGCCGGTTGAGCGCAGCCACCCCATAGTCAAGGAGCGCATAGATCGCCGTTGCGGTTGGGCTGACCCCGCCGACCGCCGCTGCATCCAGCCGCTCGGCCTCCGCGACGATCAGCGGCACCGAGATTGACCCAAGAGCGGCCGGATACGGCCCACGATCCGCGCGCAAATTGCGCGACACCACATCATCCTTTGCAGACATTGAGCACCCCCAGAAATTCATCATCAAGATCGAGATCGGCGAGCACGTCGCTTGCCGTCATCACTTCCGGCGCGCCGTCGATCAGGCGGCCGGTGGGCAGCTCGAAATCCTCGCCGCGCGCCAGCGCCTCGCGCAAGGCATTCTCGGCCGCGCTGATCTGGCCCCTGACTTCGGGCGCGGCAGGCGATGGATCTCCAAAGAGATCATCGGCCGCGCCATCACTGACCCGGCCGGTATCGGCAAACATATCGAACTGATCACGCGCGGCCGTGTCAAACAGGCCATCATCGGCGGCGGCCTGGCCGCCACGCATGGGGGCATCCATCTGCGCCGCCATGCGGTCGCGCGCGGTGATCGGGTTCACGCCTGGCGCAAGGAGCTGATCACCGGCGGCCGTCAGCTCGGATGCGCGGGCAGGGTCCAGAACACTTTTTGCGACTGCCGCCGCTTCATCAATCGCTGCGAACAGGTCTACCCCGTCATCGGCGGCAGGGTCTAGGCCGCGCCCGATCCCATCGCTTTTGTCGCCTGGTCCGCTTCCTGCGCCTTCATCCGCGCGACCATTCGGCGCTGCAACATCGCCCGGCCTTCCATCGCCGCCATCCAGGAGCCGAGCAAGGCCGCCTCCCTCAATTGCGGTTCTGACAAATCCGAGGAAGTCATTGACGGAGCCACGGACGTTCCCGCCGGTTCGGACGTTGCGGGCGGCTGCTGTGAGGGCGTCATCGAGCGGCCCGGCTCGGTTGACGAGGCGCTCGACAAGTCCGAGGGCGAGCTCGTCGGCCGAGAGGCGGGCGGTGTTTGTTGCATCGGTGAGCGCATTGCCCGCCTCCTGGATACGGTCGCGCTCGCGCACGAGGGTTGCAAAAACGCGCTTGTCAGACTTGAGCTGCGCCAGGGCCTTTGCCATGACCTCGGCTCTTTCCTTGAATAGCGTCTCTTCGGGCAAAAAGTCATCCCCAAAAAGCGAAGCCTGGCCGCCCCCATCGCGATCAGCTTTCGCCAGCCCGGCGCGGTGGGCATCGGCGACAATCTGGCGCGCCTCGGCCATGGAGCGCGGCTTCATCTGCACCAGGACGCGCAGAAGGGCATTCTGCATGGCCGGGTCACGCGACACGCTCGGCACGAGTGCGGCCTGATCCTCGCGCACAAGCCCGTTTGTCACCATGTCAAAGCCCTCATCCGAGAGCTGCATCAGGCCGCGCGCGTCCCGCGCCTGGCTGCTGCGCAGGGTCAGCCGATCGAGCATGGCGGGATCGACCCGCAGCACCTTGGCCGCGTCGATCGCCGTGGCGCTGCCTGCCTCGATATTCTTGACGGCCGCGAGCGCGCGCACATGCTCGACCGTATAGCCGTCATCCTCGCGCAGCACGAAAGCGTTAAACTCAATTGGCGGGTGGCCCTCGCGTTCCAGGCGCTCGGCGAGCTGCTTTCTATGGTGGCCATCCGCGATATAGGTGGCCCCGTCGCGGCGCTGATGCAGGATGAAATCCCCGGCCAGAAGCTCATCCCACGAGCTCACGCGGTCCATGGGCGTGCCCACGCCGCCCGCATCCACCTCGGTTCGGAACTGGTAAGCCTTCGGGTCAACCCGAACAATAGAGGCCGCCACGCGGCTCATGCGCGGGGCAGGGCGGCCACTGCTGTAGTAGGGCGTTCCGGTCAGCGCGCCGATGAGCTGGTCACGATCGACCCGCGCCGCGTTCAGCCCGTCGCCCGCATAGACCGAGCGCCCGCTTGCATCCGGCAGGGCGGCCCAGATACCGGCCAGGCGATCGCCGAACTCTTCCGCGTCGATCCGCCCCGCCTTGAAATCATCAAGCCCCGCGTCCTGCATCAGTGCCGTGCCGAGGCGGTCTTGCATGTCGCGATCAAAGAGCTCGTCGCCCGTGAGGCCGAGCCGATCGCGCAGGGGCCGCAGCGTGTCGCGCAAAATCTGAAAACCCCCCGCCGCCGTGCTGGCCGCGCCCGCATCGCGGTTGGCGGTCTGCCAGGCGTCCACTTCATCAAGGGTCATCTGCGTGAGCGGCTTGGGGGGCGCGATGACCGAGTAGGAGCTCGGCGTGTCATAGCTGCCGCCCGCCTCACTATCCCGGATCAGGTCAGCGACACTTGCCTCGATCGCGCGCGGGCTGGCCCCGGTGCCGCGAATGCCATCCAGCTCGTCGCGCATTGCCGCGCCCTCAGAGCCCCAGGCCGTCGCCTGGCCTGCCCCCGGCTCCACAAGATCGACGTGAATATGCGCGCCACCCATGTATTCCGAGCCGAGCCCGATCCCCTTTGCCCCGCGCCGGGCCGCCGCGCGGGAAATCTCGCGCATCAGCTCGGGGTTGCTGGCCATCGTGATCTGATTGCCATCCTTGTCATAGATCGCGATATCGGCCGCATCGCCTGTCTTGTGGCGGTTGGAGCCGTGCTGCGGCAGATCGCCCTCCTGGCCAGACGTGACGACAACGCGCGCGCCCGGCCCCACGGCATCCTCTACCGCCGCCGAGATCACATCGAGAATGGGTTGATCCGGCGGGTTGGGGCGCGCCGGGCCGAGCTCAAAGTCCATGCTGATCGTGGAGCCGGGCCGCGCATCGGGCTTGGCTTTTGGCGGGGTTGTCAGCGCCTCGACCTTTGCGCCAGACGTGACCGGCACATCTGCGCTTGGCGGCCGCCCGCCGTCGATATCGCTCACCGCCTGGTCGGTTTGCTTCCAGTTTTCCGAGCCCTTGACGGCCGGGCCGATATCTTCCTCGGCCACCTGGCGCTCAAGCGCGTTGACGGCCGCACGCTGTTCAGGAGCCAGCGCGCTTGCATCCTTGCGCAGCCGCTCCACGAGCTGCCGGTTGGTAAAGCTCGCCCCAGCCAAGATCGCCTTGCCACCGGCACGAAACGCCACCGGCAGAGCCGCGCCAACAACACCGGCAAAGGCAAGCTGCGTCAGGGCATCGGGCTTGGGGATATCGAGCCGCTCGGCCATTTCAAACTGCGCAGGCAGGGTGCCCGCCTCGCCGACGATCGACAGGCCGCCCTCCACAAGCATCAGGCGGCCCAGGTTCGCGGCAGAGCCGACGCCCAGAGTGGCGATCGCCAGAGGCAGGTTTACCTGATCCGTTGCGGCTGGCCCCATGCGGCCGATGAACTCGGGAACCGTGCTGCGCAAAAAGCTGTCAGGGGCGGCCTTGAGTGTCGCCTGCGCATCATCCCATTCCTCGCGCAGCTCGCGGTTCACATCGGCCTCGATCTCGGCCCGCGTGATCGGCAACCCGGCGAATGCCTCGGGGTTCTTGGCCCGCGCGCGCAGGATTGTATCCATGCGCTCATCCTCGATCCGCTCACCGGGGCGCACGTTGGGAAGCAAGAGCGCCTCTTCCAGCGTCAAGCCATCGGCCGGCGCCGGTCCCATGCCGCCCCACCCGCGCGGCTCTTCACCTACGCCCTTGGCCACCTCCATCAGCTTATCAAGCCGGTCGCTGTATTCCCGATCGGTCAGAAACCAGTAATCGGTTTCGATCGCCTCGGCCTGCGCACCGGCCGCGATGATCTCGCCGGTGGACACGTCAGGCATTTTGCGTGGCGCGCTGGCCGCCGTCATGTCCATTGGCGCGCGCAGCTTTACCGCTTTGGGCGCACCGGGATTTTCCATCGCCGCAAGATCGGCCTCGGCCGAGGCGATCACCGCATCATCCTTGCCCCTCATTCCGCATATCCCGTTCTGTTGCGCTGGCTGGCGGGCGCGGCAGGCGCGGGCTTGGCGGCCGGATTTTTCAGGAAATCGACCGAAAGCCGGTCAATATCGACATAGAAAAACCCGTTGCTCGTGCCAGGGTCTTGATACCATTCGACCTCGCCGCGCCGTGACTTGACGCCGAGCCGGTAGGTTGTGCCCTCAACCCACATCAGCACGGCATTTTCAGGCGTCACAGGCGTCTCGCCCTCATGCGGCAGGTTGCCGGTCAGAGAGGCGGCTTTCCAGTTTGCATCGGTCGCCTCGCGCACAAGCCGCGTGGCGCTCTTGCGGTCCAGTGTAGGGGGCAGTTTGACCCGCAGCCCGTTCACGTCCTGCACGCCGCCGAACTGCGTCCCGCCCACCGTGACGCCACCCATAACCGCCTGTACGGCCTGGCCAAGCAGATCGACCTGTGATCCAGGATCGTTCAGCGTGACCTTGCCGGGGGCCATGTGCGCATAATACGCCTTTGCCGCCTCGATCACTTCCTCGCGGCGGCCGGGCTGCGCGCCAACCGTGCCGTCAATCGTTTCCTCGAACACCGCAAGGGCTTCCTCGCTCGGGGTGCGGAGCTCATCGCCCGCCGCCATCGCCTTTCGGCCGGAAAGGATGATCTTGGCAACGTCCGTGCTGCCCGTCTCGAAAACGAGGTTTCCCGCGCGCTGCACAACCGGATCAAGACCGTCAATTTCCTTGAACACGACAGAAGCCCCAGGGCCGAAGCCGTCAATTGCCGACACGACAAATGCGAGCTGGTCATCAACCGATCCCTCATTCGCGACCTCCTTGAAATTTGCCCGCTCTTCCTTGGTCAGCACAAAGCCGCTGGCCCCATAGTCGTTTTTCAAGACACCGATCAGGGCCATGCGGGCATTGACACTTTGCTGATTGCCCAGATCGAGCGGTGCGGCCCCCGGCACACCCGCTTTCATGGCATAGCTGACCGGATCAGCGGCCAGCTCGCGCTTGGCCTCGGCGTCGATCGCTTCCAGCGACGACAAAAAGGCCCCGTCAACACTCGCGTCATCCACCTTTATCCCCCGCGCGCGGGTCTGCTCGATCAGGGCGGTTCGCTCGGCCGAGGTTGCAGCATAGAAGTTTCCGAGCTGCTGGCTGGCCAGAAGCGCGCCTTCCAGCTTGGGCGCATATTCGGTGCCGGTGGCTTCCTCGCGCAAGCGGGCGATATCCTCCGGCGCAACGGGCGCACCCCGCACGAGAAGGCCGCGCGCAGTATCGACCTCGCGCTCAAGCACCGATTTCTTGAGGGTTTCGGTCTGTTCTGCCGCCCGCGTGGCGGTGGCCAGATAGCGTTGCCGCTCCGTCTCATCGAGCCCGTATGCGCCCGGTTTGGCCAGCTCGGTTGCGGCCGCGCGCGGATCGGTGTTGATCGCACCGAGCGTCATGCCCACAGAGATATCGCCATCCAGCTCGACCCGCGCCGCCTCGGCCTGCTCTGCCGTCAGGTGCCCCGCGGTTTCCAGAGAGGCGATCGCTTCCAGCCCGCGGTTATAGGCAATCTCAGCTTCTTCCGGCGTGGCGGCCGTTGGCACGGCATTTGCGGTGGCGCGCAGGGTTCGGCTCAATGTCGCCCGCGCATGCCCCCCCGACAGCTCATTCTCGCGCGCATAGACCCGCGCCTTGGCCGCCACTTTCGATTGCGCAATTTCGAGCTGCATCCGCGCTTTCTGCCGGGGTGTGCTGACCCCATCAAGCACGGATTTTTCCAGCGCGCCGAGACGCTCGCCATAGCGCGCGCGCATGGTCCTGAAATCCATGTCAGTCGTCAGCTCGGCGTTGAGCGCGCCGAGCCCTTCGGTCAGGGCAAGGCGGGCGTCGTTTACCTCGACCTCCTGGCGTGCGTTTTCCAGCGTGGCCCCCACATCGGCGATCGCGCCGCCGAGCTGCTGGATGCCCCGCGTGTCGGGCGCGCCGAGCTCGCGCACGCGGGCAGGGCCGGGGGCTGTGGTTTGAGGGCGGTAGTCCCGAATTGCCATGATCAGCCCCGCATTTCTCTAAAGTCGCCATAGCCTTTGATCGCGGTGCCGAGCCCGCCAAGGATGCCTTGGGTTCGGGCGTTCTTGCCCTCGTACCGCGTCATCGCTGCACCCGCACGGATCGCCTGTGCCTGGTTCTTGCCGTCCACAATGATGTTGAGCTCATCGAGCTTGGCCGCGCGCTCGGCCTCCTGCGCCAGCAAAAGCCCCGTGCCACGCTTGGCCGATCCACCATAGGCTGCAATATCGCCACGCAGCGCCCCGCGAAACTTGTCAAAGCTGCGGCGGGCGGCCCCCACATCGGCGGCGGTTTTCGTCTCTAGCTGGTCGGCCTGCGCGTCCTGGTTGGCGGCGTTTATCTTGGCGGCCCGGCCCGCGCCGATCCCGCCCGCGACCTGACCAGCGGCCGAAAGACCGCTTCCGATCAGCATCAAGGGTGTAAAGCCCATCGCTCAAACCTCGTATTCTGGGAAAATCGCCGTGATCGTCGCAGGCCAGGCGGTATCGTTGACGTAGGAAATCTGCGCCGTGTCCTCGGAGCCCGGCGGAAACACATTGCGCACGCCGTCAAAGAGGGCGGGCGCTGCATCGAGCGGCGTAGCCCCCAACTGAAAGACCGCTTGCTCCTTGCCGCCCATGAAGATCGAGCCGCCCATGGATGCACGAAAGGCTATTGCCAGATCCGACACACGCTTGTTTTTGGGCGTTTGAGCCAGATCAGGCATGCCCATATCAAAGGGCAAAGTGTCGTATTGGCTGCGGTAGCGCAGGCCGATGATGACTTTTGATCCGGCAAAATTGAGCGTGGCCACGCCGCCCGTGACCGTCACCGGCGGGTGCGAGTTGCCATCGACCAGGGCGATGACCTCCCGGCCTTCAAGGTGATCCAGCCCGGCAAAGACGGTTGCGGGCACTCCGAGATCATAGGTCACGGCCGCTTGCAGATATTGTGCATCAGCGATCCCCTGGCCAATCTCGGGCCGGTGGCGGTCAAACATGCGCTCGATCTGCACCAAGCCGTCACGCCGCACAGCCATGAACAGGGTTTCACGGCGGCCGCCCTCGACCTTGAGCACAGCAATGCTTTCGATCGGATCGCCCACGTTATGCCGGTGCCAGGCGAGCACGTCTTGCTCGGGCAGATAAGTGAGGGCGGCAAGCGTGCCGTCCTCAAGCAGACACCAGATCAGCGGCCAGGGGTTGCGCTGATAGCACGTCTCAATAACACCAGGGCCAAGGATATGCGCGGCCAGGAGCGAAAGATCGGCCGGGGTCCAGCCGTCGCTGCGCAGATCGAAGCCGGTGGACAGAAGGCGGCGGCGGCCCGCATCGGTGAAGATCGTGCGGTTTCCCACGGCCAGCCCCGGAATTTCCGATGATCCCTCATTCGTCGCGGGCTCAGTGATCAGGTTATTGACCCGCACAGTGTCGCCGGTCTGGTCAGGGCGCGCCACCCATTCCGGCCCATCGGTGCCGATCATCATCACCTTGGCAGGGCAGAGCCAGCGCACGGCCTCGGTTGCGCCGTCCACCAGATCGCGGGTCAGGGCGCTGTCATCCAACACGCCAGGCTCAAAATCGTTGAAGCCATCAATCGCAGATTTGTGCAGGCGGTAGGGCTCAAAGGGCGTGCCCGCCATCCAGAGTGCATTTTTGTAAAGCGCGCCGGTGGTCGGATAACCGCGCACCCCAGAGAACGCGCCCTCTCGCCAGCGCCAGGTGTTAGCGGTCACGAGCGCCTCGGGAAGCCTCTTGATGACGGTGCATGTAACCGAAGTCGGGCTTGAGTATCCGGTGACACGGACGATGCCGAAGCCAGAATGCAGATATTCCCAATTGACCCCGTTGCCGTCATTGCGAATGCCGACCTCATGCTCGGGCGGATAGGCGGACGTGCCGGTTGTACCGCCGATCAAGGATCGGTAGGCGCGGCCGTTGAACCGCCGGATTTGAAGATTTACAGCCGGGACTTCAGGAAGCCACAGCGGCTCGGTGATTTCATCTCGCTCTTCCAGTCGGAAGTACGCCCCGACATGGCCAGGCTGAAACAGCGCCGCAGAGGCGGTCAATGTGATAACTCCCGTCACCCCGTCTGCCGACAGGGTAAGGGCTTTGTTGGCGTTCTCATCAAGAAACGGGCCATTCTCAATGCGGGCGTCCACCAGGCCAAAGCTCACGCTCGGCAATGGGAACCGGATCAGCTCCTTGACCGGCCCGCCAGAGAATATCCACTGGACATTGTTCGACTGCGCCCATTGCAGAAAGATCAGATCATCCGCCGCGTAAGGGGTCGCGACCTCATCGACCATTGCATCCCCGGCCGCCATGTCGGCATCATAGATGCGCACATAGCCGGGGCCATGTTCCAGCAGATAGGCGGCCTGCGATGAGCGGTTGAAGGGTGCCAGGCGCACGCGGGCGGCCGTCTTGGCCATTGCGAGGTGTTCGGTGCCTGGGGTGCGCTCCACCCCGCCCCGCTGGCGCACAATCATGTTGCTGACCTTGGCGGCTGCAACCCGGACCGGGTTCAGGTCAGAGGCTTGCCACAGATCAGGGTCAACCTCGCCGCCGGTAAGCGCGCGCTTTGGCATTTCCATTTAGAGCGGCCTCCGCGCGCCGAGCCAGCTTCCCGTGTCGCCGCCAGTCGTCTCGCCGGGCGAGCTTTCCATCGCATCTGTCATCGCGGAAGAGCGCCGCAGGCGGGCGCGGTCCTGGCGCAGCTCGTTGCCGCGCTTGCGGACCTCATTCGAGGGGAGGCGGTTGACCAGGGCGAGCGCGAGATCGAGCGCCAGGAGCTCGCAGAACATGGGATCGAACTCTTCCTCATTCGTAACCCGGCCGACATAGGCAATTGTTATCGGCGGCACGCCACAGACCAGCAGGGAACGCCCCTGGACCTGGTATTTGATGCCCTTGTTTTCGAGCCGCCAGAGCCGCAGGCAATAGAGCTGCGCCCCACCCGCAGGCAGGGCGCATTTGTGGGTGAACCCGAACTGCGCAACCGGCAAGGCCGATCCCGGCAGAGCGGCAAACCGCATGGCAAAATTCCACGGGTAGGACCGAAGCAGGGCATCGCGCACAAGCGGATAACGCTCACGCACCATCACGGCCGTCTGGTCGCGCGAGGCGTCCAGATCAGCTATCGGATCGCGGCCAAGGTGCATCAAGGCGGCGGATGCGATCCCGGTGCGTGATTGTTCTTCGCTCATGCGCCCTGCACCTTATTCGGTGATGTAGACGAGATCGACAGTGACAGTCCCGGCGGCGATGGAAGCGGTTTTCATGGTCAGGATGATGTCCATTTCCCGCTTTGGATCAGCCGTCAGCCCGGCGTGCTGCCAGAGCGCAAGCGCCTCACCAGCCACCGGGATTGCAGAAGCGCCTTCCACGGTGCCGGTCGCCGCAAGGGTCTGGCCATCTACCAGACAATGAGGGTTTTCCGGCGTGCCGAGATCGGTATCCGTCATCCCGGCAATGCCGGACGAGTGAATTTTGCTCAGGCGCGAGACGCGCGCGTGTGACGGCAGACGGCCCACGACAAAGGTGGAGTTGATGCTGTCACCATTCAGGATGGCGGCGGTGAAACAGGACGTGCGCAGAGCGCCGTGGTTTACGGTCACATCGGCCTTGCCTGGCTTGGCGGCGGTGAGATCGGGCATTCCGGTGGCGAGAGCTTGACGAACAGCCATGAGAGATTTCCTTGTGTAAGAAGCGGGGAAGGGTGAAGGGAAGCCGGGCGATCAGGCCGCCCGGCGTCAGCTCGTTGCGGCCGATCAGACCGGCAGGGCTTCCTCGTTGCAGAGGATTTTGATCACGCGGCCTTCCTCAGAGCGGATCGCGCCATAGCGCGCCTCGCAAAAGAGCTGCGTGGTATAGTTTTTGTCGGCCCGCTCGCTGATCTTTACTTTCGGCTCCATCCAAGGCTGCACCAGCAGACCCGAAGGCACCCAGACCGGCACCTCAACATAGCTGACCGCACCGATCAGGATTTTGTTGAGACGGTTCGACACGAACACATCGAAGCCGAGGAACTGCGTCACCCGGCCATCCTTGACCACGCCGCCGAGCTTCTGAAAGTCGATGTTCTTGACTTCGGCCAGGTTGCGCAGGATGCGGTGCTGCCGGGGCGTGATCGCCATCCACGGCATTTCTTCCTCAAGATCGACCTCGGCAAGCTCGAAGAGCTCGATTGCGTTGTCCATCTTGTCGCGGTTGATCCCGGAGCCCACGCCGCCCACGTCCTGACTGATGACATGCGCCGGATCAAAGACTTTGGTTTTGTCTTTGTCCTTACCTGCGGTCACGTCGCGGAAGAAGGCGGGCACAATGATCTTGCCATCGAGCGCGCGGTGCTGCGCCGCGATGATCGACATGGTGAGATCGTTCGACGGATCGGCTAGCATCGACAGGCGGTCAGTCGTGGTCACAGGAACGGTGACACGGATCGGCACCGGGAAGGCCCAACGGGGGAGCATTTCAGGGTGCGTCCATTTGGTATCCGACAGATCAGCGCCGCCGATCTCAGCCTCGAAAGGCAGGATATGGTCCACGAGCTGCGCGCCGTCAGCCTTGACCGGCGCAACCCACTTCACCTTATCCTTGAAGCGGGATTTCTTCTGTTGCAGTGCCAGGTCATAGCCGATCTTGAAATCGTCGGCGTAGCCTTCATACTTGCTATCTTCGGGCATGGGTTCACTCCCCTTAAAATGCCTAAGTTTCAGACCAAAACTCGACAGGGGCGGCCAGTCTCAACTAGGCCCTATCTTCGCGCCGAGCGGGGCGCGCACCCGAGGACTTTCCCATCTTGTCCCCCGGTCCCGCGATCTGCGGGGCGGCCGGTGCTTTAGTTATCACTCCAATATGGAGTAAAAAACAAGCCCCTTACCACAATAAAAAGCCCGGCCGTGGTGATCCAGGGCCGGGCGGGGTGACAAAGAGGGGCCGGGGCTACTTCTTGCCTTCGGCCCGGCGCTTGCGGCGTATCGCCCGGTTCATCATGCGGTCAATCTCATCGCCGATCTCATCCAGCGTTTTCCGTTTCAGCTCACGGCGAAAGCGCAAGGCGGCAAGCCTTTGCTTTTCATCATCTTTTAGGTGTTCTTCCCAATTTGCTGCCATGATCTTGTAAACCTCCATGCACTACACAAGCCACGCCCGCAGAAATAGCACCGCCCTTTCTGCGTTGATACTATGGGGAACGGGCATACAGCGCACCACACTACACGCGCAATAAAAAACCCCCGGCAAGCCGAGGGTCACACACTAAAAACATAGGTAAGATCAGATCAGTTGCGCGCCGATCGCTTCCAGATAGGCGACCTTGAGGGCCTGGTCAGGGATGACCAGAGCAATGCTTGCCAGGATCGCAGGCTCATCATCCCGCCGCATCACATGCACAGTATCACGGGCCAGGCTGGCGGCATGCGCGACAATGGCCGTTGCACAAACGCCAGCGGGAAGCGGCTCGATCGCCGCAGCAAACAGGGTGTCAGCCGTCTGCTCATCACAGCTCGCAACGAGCCGCAAAGTGTGCGTCATCTGATTTCTCCATCGTAGATTTTGTTGGTTCGCAAAGTTGTTCCACCACATAGGGGCATAAATTCGGGCGGGTCAACCCGAAGATGACCCGCCCCAATCACCTTTTACTGCGATCCGCGACCGGCGGCACGCTTGAGCTCTTGCATCCGGCGCAAGGCGCTTGCGTGCTCAGGGTGATCGTGCTTGGTCAGGGCCTCCACATTCTTTGCGTTGAAGGCATCGAGCTCGGCCTGTGCGTTCTTGCCTGCATCGCCCCCGCCCTTGCCGCCACCCTTGAGCGTGTCATTGCCGCGCGCGACCGCCAGCTCGTGCAGGATTTTGGTAAGTTGCGCGCTGCCCACCACCTTGCCGACCCGCAGGCTTTCGACCGCCGCCTCATCGAGCCCGACCTCGGCGGCCACTTCCAGGGCGGCGCGCACGTTGACCTCGTAGCCATCGCCCCACTCGCGCTTGAGCGTGGTCTGCATGCCCTCTTCATCCGCCTGCGCGGCCGTGGTGTAGTTTTGCGCATCGGCCGCGATCTCGGCCGAGTAGAAGCCGAGCACGCCCTCGACCTGACCAGGGGTCAGGTTGATCTTATGAGCCGCCGCCAGCAAGCGCCCGTGCCGGTCATCGTCATACTGGATCATGCCCTTGATCGCGTCGTCAAACTGCGGTGGCTTCACGGTGTAGCCGGTGGGCTCTTCGGGGATGCCGAGGCGCTTGGCCAGGCCGCTTTCCTTGAGCCAGTCCGCATGCTTTTCCGGGTCATCCGGCGGCCCGGCAACCTGGTCGCCCCGGATCAGCTTTTCAGCCCCGCGCAGGGACTTGTAGAGATCGGCCGGTTTTTTGAACGCCTTGGCTTCCAGATAGGCTTTGGTGTCGTCATCGACCTCATCGCCAAACCACTTGAACGGGTGATCTGCGGGCTTGCCACCGGCAGGGTCAGCCTCCCCGGCGGGCTTGGCTGCGGCCGCAGCGGCCGCCGCTGCGGCCGCATCACCACCGGGGGAGGAACCGGCGGCGGCGGCCGCTGCGGCGGCATCACCGCCAGCAGGGTTTCCCTCGCCTTCCGGCGAAAAGACCATGCGACGGATCAGGGTAAAACGGTTCATTCGGATGCTCCATTCGGATTGCTGTAAAGGTCCAGATCAAGGCCCGCTTGGGCGCATGACGAGAGGAAAAGGCCGAACTGGCGCTTGCCCTCATTGATCAACACATCATCGCGCGTGGCCTTTGTGGTGCGCGTGGTGTTGGAAAGGTGCAGCGCGATCGCCAGAAAGGCGCGCGTGTGCCGGTGCTGCATCGGCCCGGCCAGCACGTTGACCACCGATTGCGCCTCTTCATCGGTGCATTTGAGCACACCCTTGATGAGCTGCGCCGGGCCGAAGGGGCTTGCGGCCGTCATCACGCAACGCCCGTCAGATGATCGGCCGCCGCAAGCGCCGCGTCCAGGCGCGTGCGCTCGGTCTTGGGCAAAGCCACATCGGTTGCCACCACACGCACCACATCGGCCAGCTCGGCGAGGGCCGAGCGCAGCCTGAAACTGTGCAGCTCGTCCAGGTTGTTGCCCGGCCGGCTGCTTTTTGCCACCGCGCTTGTCTGGTCATAGAGCCATTGCTTGAGCAGATAGCCCTCAAGAGCCCATATCTTCTGGCGGGCATTCTCGCGCGCGATCTTGCGGCCGATCTCGGCATCAAAGTTTTCCGGCGAGGCCGCCGCACTTTCGCCGGTCACAGTGAAGCCGTTGCGCAAGATCAGCGTGCAAAGCGTCAACGTGGTGCCAGGCGGCACATAATATTGCTCTGACGAGATTGCGCCATCAATCACGGCGGGGGTCAGGCGTGGGGCCGTGAGGCCCTTTGCCTGGATTTGCTTTTCGATTGTCGCTTCTGAATGTTCCAAGGGGTTCGCTCCTATGGTTGGGGTTAAACTGGCTCGTAGGTTTTTGCGAAAATGTCGGGCTTGCAGGGGTAATGCTCGCCGTTGACGCCGCGAATGATCCAGTCGCCGGGGCTGACAAAAAGCGCGCCCTCAAGGGTGTTGATGGACAGGCACGGCAGATCAGGCCCGGCAACAGCCGGGCGCTTATCCATGAACGCTGGCGTTTCGCTTCCCCGTGTCCAGTCGATGATTTCGCGGTTGCTTTCTGGGGTTCCGTGCGCCTGCCGCGCTTCAATCGTTACAACCCTTTTCCGAAACATTGGCATGATTATGCGCCTCCCTCTTGCGGCATGGCCTGCCCGGCGCGCGCCAGGCTTTCGACCGCGCGCGATCCGCGCTCGGCCACTTCCAGCGTTTCAGCGCCTTCCTGCGCCTGCGTCTCGGCTTCCATCAGGGCCGCGATCTCTTCTTCGGTTGACATGATGTCATCCGGGGCGGCAAAGCCGTCGATCACGCGCTTTGCCGCCCGCAGGCCGTTGATCGCGTGGCGGGCGCGCGGGTCCACCTGTGCGACCTCAGCCACGCCGCGCACGGCCGCGAGGGTTGCCTGTGCCGTCTGCGCCTTGTGGGCCTTGGCCAGAGGCGACACGAACCGCACCTTGAGCTTGGCTTGCTGCGCCACCGGCGGCGCGGGCGGAATGCGCCCGGCACGCATCAACTCGCGGTAGCGGCCCTGAATGAAGGGCGACAGAAACTCGCTGATGATCCGCGCCAGGTTCGGCCCCATGGACTGATCGCGGCGCTCATCGTTCTTGAGGATTTCCACCACCGAAGGCGTGGGCGAGCCGACCAGCGAAAGCATGGCGTGGTAAAAGCAATCCTTGATCGCCTGGCGGCGCTGATCCTGCATTTCCAGGCTGATCCCGACATTCGCCCCGGTCTGGATCGGCTGCACGAGCTGATTGCCCGCGTCGTCAATGGCCCCGAAGTTGAGCGCGTTGGGGTCCATCGACACCAGCCCGGCCAACTCATCATGCGCGGCCATAGGCGGTTCGGCCGCCTTCTGTGCCGCCAAGATCGAGGTGCGCGACATTTCATTGAGGATTTGCGCATCGGGCAGGGCGAAGACACCACGCCCCATCCCGTAGGTTTCACCCGACCCGACACCCCACCTACTGACATAATAGGGCATGTCGCGGTATCCGCCCCACGAGAGGGCATGGCTGGCCTCTGTCAGCACATAGCAGGACAAGAACCGATGCACATTCGACACCCGGTTTGAGCCATTGGCAGGAACAACCGTGTGCAGGAGCCGGGTCTTTTCGTTTGGGGTATCCTTTAGGCGCTTTTTGAAACTTTCCGGCAAGGCGTCCTCGCCGAAGAGCTCGGCGACGTTCCAGATCGGTTCGGAATACCAGCGGTCAAAATGCGTGACCTCACCAAAGTTGCCGATATCAAAGCAGGCTTCGCGCCAGGGGATCGCCTTGGAGTGAAAGAGCTCGGTTCCCGGCTGGCGCGAGGAATAGAACACCCCATCGCCGAGGCCGATGCTGTCAAGGATCACCTCGGGCGCATCGTTGTAAAAATTGTCGCGCGCCGGATCGAGCGATCGAAACACGATCCGGTTAACATCGGCCATCCAGGTACGGGCCTCACTGTCGTCCTTGCGCCATTCGTCCTCAAATTCCAGCGGTGCCCAGATATTGTCCGTCGCCGTCAGCATGGAATAGATGCTGGCCCCCGCCTGGTCGAGCGCGAGCACGGCGGTTCCGTCATAGCGCCTGACCGAGCGCGGGCGGCCTTCCACGGCATGTTCCCAATCTTCACGCAAGGGACGCATCAGCTCGGAAATAGCCTGGCGGCGCGCGACCACCGGCTCGCGCAGCGTCTTGCGATATTCCGCCCGGTGGATCAGCTTTTTCAGATCCCCGTCGATCTCTGGTTTCACGGTCACGGCTTAGGCCCCTACTGTCTGGCGCATTGCAGCAGCAAGGCCGCCGGTGCGGCGGCCGGTGCTTTCGCCGCCGATCGTGTCAGCACTATCCCGGCGGTTAAGCGCCCGCTCGCGGGCGTTATTTGCCGCCGCGCGCACGCGCTGATCATCTGTTGTCGGGGCGGCGGTAGGAGTGATCTTCGCAGCAGCCGGTGCTTTAGGAATGAGAAAGCCCATAGGTTACAACCTCCAGATTGTGTGCGTGTAGCTCTGCCCATGGACACCCACCGGGCCGTAATCAAAGACTGCCTCGCCACCCAGGGCATGCGCCATGCGCCGCGCCGCCCGGTGTTCCGTCAGTATCGGCACCTGCACCACGGCAACCCGGTGCTGCGCCCCGAAACTGACCATGCGCGAGGCGATTTCCATGTAGACGGCGGGCACCGCGCGCGCGTGTCCCGCCCGGCCAAAGAGCGCGATATCGGCCACCCTTGGCATTGTCCCGCGAAACGCCACCGCGACCGCTACCGGCACAGGCTCATCACCCACCTGGTGCCAGGCGACAAATCCATCAATGACCCGGCGCGCCGCGATCAGCCCCGCGATATCGGCCACCACGTCATCGGCCGTGTGCCACTGCGGCCGCAGCCCGAAAATCTCGGCCGCATCGAGCTCGGCCATGTTGTGCGCGATCTCAAGCACCGCCTTGCGGGTGCCGGGCGTCCAGGGCTCAATCGGGGTGAAGGCGACGGTCATACGGCCCTCCCATATTGCGAGAGGGGATCGCTTTGACGCGGCCCGGCGATGGCCTTTGCGCGCCGTGCGGCCTCGGCCTTGCGCGCGGCCACCCGGTCAGCCTTGCCGCTCAGAATGTCCTGCTCGCCCGCGTTGGCGGCGGCATATTCGAGGGCGTTGCAGACGTGGCTGGCAAAGTTTTTGCTCGGCTTGTCCTTGTATTCCAGGCCCCCGGCTTTCGTGACCACCGCGACCTTTTCGTATTTGTAATCGCGCGCGCACCCTTTGATCAGCTCGGGGCAATGCTTGCGGTCAATCCGGCAGGCCGTGCGCTGGCCGATCCGGCGCCGGAACATTTGCTGCACCGATCCGGTGCGGATGACGATATCGTTGCCGCACCGGCTCGGGCGCACGTTCAGTCCGGTTTTCTTCGACACGATTTTTGCCCAGGACTTGAGTTGCTCGTTTTCGTTATCCCGGCCGCTGCTTTCCCCCGCGTTGAGGGCGGTCGGGTCCACGAACAGCTCACGGGCACGCGGCACGTCCTTGTATCGCGGGCTGTCGATCGCGAGCACGAGCGCCTCACCGAAGGTTTCCGCATCAGCCCGGCGCGACGTGAGCTCCTGCAATACCTGGACCTCGCCATGCGCATTGCGCTGCATGATCACGGCGGCCGGGGTCAACCCCGCATCGGCCGCGATGATCAGCGGCACGCCGCGCCAGGGCACAAGCTCGGTATCGCTCACATGCAGCTCATCGGCGAAATCCGAATAAACCGGCATCCCGTCGCGCATGAACCCGATCTGGTTATCCACCATGCGCCTGATCCAGTCGGGATCGTCGCTGTTGGCGGCGCACTGGTCGCGGTAGTAGCCTTCCGGCAGGTTGTGCAGGTTCTCGGCCGCTGCGTCCTGGCCGCCTGGCTGGCGGAAAAACTCGACCATCTTGCGGCCGGTTTCGTCCACATCGAGCGGGCGCTCGGTGATGAAATATTCGCTGGTCCAGTTGTAGGGATCGCCTGCGTTCCAGTCGCAAAAGAGCTGGCGGTGCGGTGCGCCACCATGCTCCTGGCTCGGATAGCGGCCAAGACGGCCGAACAGGGCCTTGCGCATTTCCACCGTGGCGCTTGTGCTTTCCGGCAACCATCCATCGGTGGCGTGCAGACCCTTGGCGGCCTCGGTCGCAGTCTGATCGCCGATCGCGCGGAACCAGACCTCGGCTTTCACGCGGCGCTTTTGGCCATCCACAATGGCGATGAACTCAAACTTGTGCTCGGCCGGGTTATCCACGCCGCCGGTCCAGGAAATCCGAAACGCCTTGTTCTGTTTCGGTATCCATTCCAGCCAATCAGGGATGACCTTGGCCCAGAGCTCGCGATAAGTGCGCATCCAGACCACACAGCGATAGCGCGCCACCCCGTCAATCGGGCTTGGCGGCTGCATCGCGGCTTTTTCCAGCACCCGGTTGATGATCACGGTTGTCTTTCCGCCACCCTGCGGCCCCATGATCCCCACGATCCGCGCCGACGAGCTCATGAATGCCGAGGCCACCGGGCCAGGCTTGGTGAACCGCTTGGTGATCTCGGGATCAGTTGCGAAGGTTTCCAGCATCAGGGCCACCACCCAAGCGCAATTTCATGCAGGGCCTCGTCTGTCGCAAGCTCTCGACCAGTGCCAGCCGCTTCCTTGCGCATCGCAATCTCTTCCGTGATGCACTCGATCGCTTTTTCCAGGTTCTCGATCGCATCGCCCTTCTGATCGCAGCGCCAGATGTATTTGACCGCCGATCCGAGCTCGAAAGACATATGCCGGGTCACGCGCTTGCACTCGATCGCAGCGCCACAGCAAGCGCATGTGGCCCCCAGGGCGAGATAATGGGCAGGCTTACGCACAGGATCGCTCATCGCGCCCCCCGCGTCGTCAATTCCCGCAGCCGGTTGTCCAGGGCGGCTTTCTCGCCTGGGAAGAAACCGCGCTCGCGCGCCAGGCCAACCCATCCCTCAACCTCACCGGCGCACGGCAGGGACTTGATCATGCGCAGCTTATGGGCCTGCTCGCCTTCTGCCATCCCCTGACCCCCGCTGGCCGTGGCACCCCCCCGCACCCCGTGGGTAGAAGCCTTCCCCGCCGCCAATTCTTGTCTCAGAGAGGGGGGATGGCACTTCGCGCGAGGGGGAGGGGGGGGGCTCGGTGGCCGCGAAGGCCCCCCCCCTTGATGCTGCGGCCTGCCCGGCGCGACCAGCACCGAGGCCCCGGCCATCGGCGGCGGCGCTGGCGGCGTGGCCGGTGTCGTCGTTTGCCTGACACGACGACAGCAAGGGCAATTGTCCTTGCAAATCAACAGCTTGCGTGGTCCGTTCCGACATGATCATTCCGACATGCCCCCGCCTGAAATCTCAAGCCCTTGATTTTCCTCGATTTCTTCCGCGTCATCCACCGGCATGATCCGCGCGCCTTCCATGGTCGCCCCGTCGCCCTTCTGAATGATGATCGTCATCATCCCGACCCCGCCCGCGTCGATGGCCAGCGGCTGTTTCTGGTGCAGGTAGGGCGCAAGGCTGGTCTGCGCCTGCATGATCAGCGACAGGCAGGCTTGCAGGCTGACGCCCCCGCCCCCGTCGCCCTCTGCCCCGTCGCCCCCGGCGGCAGGTGGGCGCGGCGGGCCGCCAAGGGCGGCTTGCAGCTCGGCAGGCGTGGCGCTGGCGATCTCGGCCAGACCGATCAGGGGCGAGCGATACCGGGACAGGATGAACCGGGACCATTCTTGCGTGCTGCGGTTCCGCGACCCGGCGGGCCGACCCCGGCCCCGGCGCTCGCCCGGCGCGGCCTCTGCCAGCTCGCCCACCCCGTCAGGATCGGGCGGCACCGCGCCGAAAAGCGAACCCTGCCCCTCGCCGTCAGTCTCGGCAAAGTCCAGATCACGCACCGCAGCGGCGAGGCCAGAAGGGGAAAGGGAAGCGCCCGAGCCGGTCAAGAATATCACCCAATTTTTTTATTCGATCCAGCCCGGCCCCAAGGCCCGACCGACACGCAGACCATAAGCCCGAGCGCCATAACCGCGCAACGCCAAAATTGATTAAAGCCCCCAGAATGCCAACCCATTGATATGAAATGGGAAAAGCTGTGCCTGTAACAAGTTGGCGCAGGTTGTTACAACCCGTTACAACGCTAAGTCTTTGAAATTGCTGCACTTAACAACACTTTGTAACATTGTTACAGTGTTACATGGTTATCTCTCTATGCGTGCGCGTGCGTATGATCGCGGGCGCTACGCGACGTTACATCGTTACATTGTTACAAAGTGGTGTTTTCTCTTTTGTTTACAGGCGCTTGGCTCTGTTACAAGTTGTAACAATCCCGAACCCGGTTGTTACAAATCACCCCGGCAGCGGCCACGGGATTGCCCCCGATAGGTATCATCCCGAAGGGGTGCGGGGAAGGGGGAATGTAAGGCCCGAGCGGCCAGCGCCCGAGGGGATGGCGAAAAGGGGTGCGGGGATGCGTGAAAAAAAAGGGCTTGACCCTGTAACCATTGGCCACTAGACAGAATGCAAGGCCAGAACGAACCGGCCCCGGCGGACTGCGAACCCGCCCCACCCCGCAACTAGGAGCTTTCCCAATGCCTACCCTGAAACTCGCCGCCGCCCTCGCCCTTGGCTTCGCCACCCCGATTTGCGCCGCCGCCCTTGGGCAGATTGCGGCTCTAGGGTGGGCCGCTTGGTCCGTCCAGTTTGCCGCAGAGCTTGCCGCCCTCGTGGGGTGAATTAAGGCCGCGCCCAAGGGCGCGACGGCATTTAGTCAGGCGGCCCCGAGGGGGCCGCGCACCCTTCCCCCGGCGGCCCGCGAACCCCGCCACAACCCCGCAAGGATCAACCCAGATGACCTATTATGACAGCGCCGAGGAAACCACGATCAGCGCCGCCCGCGCCCTCCAAGAGCTCGACCGCCACGGGGTCGCGAATGAGTGGGCAGACTTCCAAGCCGATTGCGGCGAGCGCGAGGATTACGACGCGCAAACCGTCCTCGCATGGCTCGGATATTGACGCATCGGTGCGAGGCGCGCGCCGCCTCCATCCCATGCGCCAAGCATGACAACCCCGGCGGATGCGAACCCCGCCACAACCCCGCGAAAAGGAATAAACCCATGTCCTACAATTTTTCCCGCTTTTCCCGCGCCATCAAAGCCGGTTCGACCATTGCCAGCCGCAACGGCGAGGCCCTGACTGATGACCAGTTGCGCGCCGTGGTGCCGTCGATCTTCGCCAACGAGGCGCACGAGAGCCGCAGCGCCCGCTTTGTCTGCGTGCCGACCTTTCAGGTTCTGGGCGGCCTGCGCGCCGAAGGGTTCGAGCCCTTCCAAGCGGTGCAGGCGCGCAGCCGGATCGAAGGCAAGGCCGAGTTTACAAAGCACATGCTGCGCCTGCGCCACCGCTCGATCCGCAACGATGCGGGGCAGGCTTTCGAGATTGTGCTTGTGAATGCCAATGACGGAACATCGGCTTATCAGATGATCCCCGGCTTTTTCCGGTTCGTCTGCGCCAATGGCCTGATGACAGGCGACACATTCAACGAGGTGAAGGTCCGCCATTCCGGCAATGCGGTGTCAGACGTGATCGAGGGCGCTTATACCGTCCTGAACGATGCGCCCCGCGTGGCGGATCAGGTGCGCCGGTTCCAGTCCATCACCTTGCAGGACAACGAGCGCGCCGCACTGGCAGAGGCCGCGCACGTCCTGCGCTTCCCCGCAGCCTATGCCGAAGAGGCCCCCACCGCCGCGCCGATCCGCGCCGCCGAGCTGATCCGCCCGCGCCGCAGCGAGGACCGGGCAACAGATCTTTGGACCGCCTTCAACGTGGTGCAGGAAAACACGATCAAGGGCGGGTTGCGCGGGCGCACCGTGGACGAAAACGGGCGAGTGCGCCGCAGCACAACCCGCGAGGTTGCAGGCATCGACCAGAACCGCGCCCTGAACCGCGCCCTGTGGGTGCTGGCCGAGCGCATGGGCGAGATCAAGACCGCCCGCGCGGCTTGACGCATCGGTGCGGGGCGGCACGCCGCCCCCATCCCATGCGCCACGCATGACACCCCGCCGGATGCGAACCCGGCACAACCCGCAAAATGGAGCCCCTCAAATGTCAGCTTTTTTCGTCGGATCAGATACCGTTGACGCAGCCGTGACCGCCATCATTCGCGCCGGTGTTCTCATGTCACTGGACGAGGCAAACGCCATCGGGCGCGGCCTCTGGACCCTGAACGCCGATGCCGTAACCGCCCGCTATGGGGCACGGGGCGAGGACATGAACGGCACGCCCGAAGAGATCGCGGCCTATCGCTGGACGCACCGCAACGAGGCCACGCCCGTTCTTTTCAAAAGCCTTGAATGCCTGCTGTACCAGTGCAGCGAGGGCGACGTGCCACAGCGCGAGCTCTTTCAAAAGGTCGATGCAATCCGCGAGAAGCTGGAACGCCTCGGCATGAAGGCCGCACCGGAGTATGAGGCCGCCCCATGGGGCTTGTGCGCGTGACGCATCGGTGCGGGGCGGCGCGCCGCCCCCATCCCATGCGCCACGCATGAAACCCCGCAAAATGGAGCCCCTCAAATGCCGAACCAACAGGAAACCAAAACTCTTTTGCTGACCCCTGCGCGCGTCGTGATGGTGACTGACGCCCTAACTCTGGCCATAGATCATTACAGCCGCCGCGCCGAGCTGCGCCGCCAGCAGTCGGAAAACTTGAGCACCATCGGCCACCGGCGCGAGGCCAAGACAGAGGCCGACGATCTCACAGAACACACCCACAAACTGCGCGCCTTGGCAGCGGAGCTCGCCAAAAAAACCACACAATGATCATCAATGCCGGGCGCTTACTGGTTAAACCATGCAAGACGGAGCAACTCAAATGATCCTGGAACAGATACACACCGGCACGGCGTCAAGCGCCGAGCTCAAAGTGCTACTTGCACGCGCGCGAGCGCCCGGCCAATGGTTCGAGTGCCGCAGAGAGGATTACTGGTATTTTTTTGGCTCATCGCCACCCATCGCCCACACCGGCCCTAGCTTTGCCCTTGAGGAATTTATTGAGGACAACCTGACCCGCAGTTTCCACAAGATCGGGCCTCGCTTTTTCTGTATGGTCATTGCCTATCGCGGGCGCGCATCCGTGATAGAGGCCGCAGACGCGCTCACCAAAGCACTGACCGAAGAGAAGAGACACACTGGATAACAAGCTATCAATACAGCAAGAAAGCAAAGGGGGCCGAGGCATAAAGCCCCGGCCCTCCCCGATACACGCATTGATTTTGCGAACCTGCGCGCATCTACCCCGCAAAGGGCACAATCTCATATACTGGAAAATTGAAAAATGAACAGTGACGAAAAGACATTAAGACGAGATCGCGCCGCAAAAATTTTCGGAACCGTGCTCGGCCCTGACTGGCGCGGGAAGGTCGCGCGGGCCCTCGAAATCGACCCATCCATGGTGCGGCGATACTTCACGCCGCCCAAAGGACGCACGGATGCGCCGCCGGTTGCGGTGCTGGCCTGCGCAGAGTTTTTGCAGGCAACACCGCGCAGCTCGTGGCCTGATCGCTGGAAGGATTAGGACCGGCCCGGCCTCTCGCAATTCGGCCAGCCCGAGCGCCTCAAATGCAAGGCCAGGCGAAACCCCAGAGGCGTGAGCGCCACGGCATCAGGGCGCACCCGCTCGATCAAGGTCAGGAGCTCGGCCGACACCGCCGCCTTGCGCATGTTCGGCCCATCAAGCCAGAGCGGCCTCTGAACTGTCTTGCCCCAGGCGCGCTTGAGGATCAGGCGCACCGGGCGCGACATGAGATCGAGCGCCTCCAACTCATCGGCCGTCAGATCGTCACTCATAGGGGCGCGCCGCCTCGTCTTTGGTCGGCACGTCGATGCACTCATGGATCGGGATCAGGATCGGCCTGCAAACCTGCCCGCCGATGCGAACCGGCTCAGGCGAGCGCCGCGCGCCGGTGACACGCTCAAGCGCCTGGACGTAGGGGTTATGCGCGCCCGGCACGCCCTCCCAATCCGAGTTTTTGAAGAGCTCAAGGATACCGTCGCCGGTGGGGGCGAAGGCCACAAAAATGCCCTCATCAAACACCACCGGCTCATCCACCATCTTTTGCAATTCGTGCGGGGCCATGCGGCTTGTCTTGGTTATGCTCAACCTGCCATCGGGCGGCAGCACCTTGACCCCCACCACCGAAACGCCCGCGCGTTCCAGGTATCGCGTTGCGTTCAACGGGCTCACCGGGCTTTCCATTTCCCCGCCGAAGCGCCGCACCGCACAGGTGATCAGCTCGGACACCATCATGTTCTCACCGCCGCGCATCGAGCTCAAAGGCCGCGACATGGCATAGCCCACGCACATCGCGGCGTTGGAGCTTTCGACTTGGGTTTCGTGCAAGTCCTGCGGCTTCATTCCGGCGGCCACCCGCGCCATATCCTCTTGGGTTGGCTCGACTGGATGAAGCACAAGATCAGCAGCGGCCAGGAGCGTTCCGAACTGGTCAGAGGCGCGGCCCGAATGACCGATCGAGCGAAGGTAATCGTGCCACAGGGCAAAGCGTGCCGGCCAATCCTTCCAGCGGTCCAGGAGCGTGCGCAAAAGGATGCGGCCGATCTCGGCAAGGCGGCCGTCTTCCATCACCGGCTCTTTCGCATCGGCCGGGAACGGCCGCAGGTTCAGGAGCGCCAGGCGCGACAAGTCTTGCGGCATCAAGGGCGGGATCAGGATGGAGCCGAAGAGCACCGGACACATGGCCCGAAACTCTTTGCCCTCATGGTCAGCGCCGCCCCGTAGCACCATGCCCCCCGAATAGGCTTGGCGCGCGAGCTCGATCACGGCCTCGGTCTTCTGGTTGCCGCGCTTGGCCTCGATCTCATCCACCGCAACCGGCAAGCTGTCATAGCCGATCTTTTGGTAAAGACCGGCGGCCGTGGTGTTTGCCGTCATCAGAATGCCCGAGCCGAAGATCTTGTGAATGACACCATCCTCCCCCACCAGGGCGGATTTGCCGGTGCCTTTCTCGCCCGTCACCCAAGCCAGCGGCCTGACCTTCAAGGCCCCCGCCATCATGCTCGATATGATCCAGCCGAACAAAAGCAGCGCGTCATAGTCGCGCGCCCAATTCCACGATTTCAGATGGAGCAGCAATTCCTCGGCCGCAATCATGCCGTCACCCTTCTCAGCCGGGGCCAGCCCATGCGGCGCGGCCGGATAGACCATATCGCCGATGAGCCCCGGCCTGCGGGTCTTGCCCGAGCTGGAAAAGAGCCGCGTGCCCGCATGCACGATCAGGTTATCCCCGGAGCTCCACGAGCCCAGGCCGCGAACATGGTCCTGCGGACGCCAGACACCCCGGTGCGCGCATGCCGTCATCAGGCTTTCCTGCGCCTTGGTTCCGTCCCATCCGGTGACAATCCAGATATCTTTTGCGGGCACCTTCTTGAGTGTCGGCCATAGCTTGTAAATCCAATCCACCTGACTGCCGAACAGGTGCAGGATCATGGTGCGCGACACGTCCTTTGCCGCCAGCTCGCGGAGCTGGCTATGCGCGTCCAGGAAATAAACCTTGTTCCCGAAGGTGCCGAGCGCCCGCACCGGCGCATCAGGCGGCAAGGCGGCGATTGTCGGCTGGCCCTTTTCGATGAAGCGCCCGGCCCCATCGACAAAGGCTGTCGTGTCCTGGCGCTCTTCCGGCGGGGGCGCGGCGCGGCCGATCGGCGCCACCTTGCCATCGGCCTCTAGCTGTGCCCGCAAGGCATCGGAAACCGCCGCTTCACCGTCGCTGAAATCATCATCATCACGCACCGCGTTTCTTCCCCGTCAAAAGGTCATTCCAGTCTTTGAAGTCAGTCGGCGGCCGCAGCACGCGCACCACATGCCCGGCCTCTTCAAGCGTGCGCACCGCACCGGGCCGGTTCTTGTCAGGATCGCCGAAGATCGCGCGCTCGGCCTCACTGCCCGGCGGGTCATTGTTGATGCACAGCATGACGTGGCACCAGACCGGCAAGGCCACCTGGCCGAAGTTGCCGACGAACCCGACCGCCCCCACACGCCACTCAGGTTTGACCAGGGCGATCGACAACGCCTCTTCGATCCCCTCGCCGAAGGCCACAACCCCCCCCTCGGCAATGTCCTTCCATCGTGCATCCGTCTCGCCCCGCTGGATCGGGATCACAGCACCCGGCCAGCTTCCCAGGATAGAGCGCGGCTTTGGCACATCGGCCTTGCCCCACCCGCCACCGTGCGGGGCGATGTAAGTCCGGTGCGCGGCCACGAGGGCCGGATCGCCAAGGCGGAACAGTGCGGCCACCATTGCCGGGTGCTCGGCCCGCCGGTCCTGGCACCAGGTCTTCGGGTTGAACCGCAAGGCAGACGGCGGCCGTGCCAGCTT
>Ga0210044_10001325_pt1 | contig 37720 bp, 25 predicted proteins | sample CryGey13umfilter_2_FD_183959 | JGI IMG/M metagenome (GOLD analysis project Ga0210044, IMG submission 183959) | Groundwater microbial communities from aquifer in Utah, USA - Crystal Geyser 4/9/14 3 um filter (SPAdes) (version 2) | ecosystem: Environmental > Aquatic > Deep subsurface >... | reverse complement strand
TATCTTTACCACAGTCTCAGGAGCTACATTGAGGGTAATCTCCTCAGGAGTCTTCCCAGCCTTTTTAATCGTAATGGTACCGGCATCTACCTTTGTAACCTCACCCTTTGCCACAACTACTTTCTCTTTTGGGGCTTTGGCGTCTTTCTTTGCCTCTGCTGCGAAACTGACACCAGCAAGAAATACCACGGTGATAATAAGTGCCAGAACATAAGATATTTTTCTCATTCTTCTTCACCTCCTTTCTAATAATGTATTAGTGTATAAGTATAAATAAAGAAGCAACTTTTATGCCTATTTATAAATTGAAGGAAAATCAATGAGTTAAGTTTTGAATCTAAAATCCATTTTCCCCATTTGGGAAACCTTTCCTTCCCATTTGGGAAAATCTCCTTTTATCTCTAATTTCTTAATCCTGTACCAAAGGGTTTTATAGCTTAAGCCCAAAAGCCTGGCTGCCTTAGTAATGACGAAATCAGATTTTTCCATAGCCTTAACGATCAAATCCCTCTCCAGATCATCCAGAGATATCCCCTCTTCTGGGATGTCCAGTTCAACCTTTCCCATAGTGTAAGAACAGGGATGTGTCGTTATTGAAAAATCTTTAACCTCTAAAATCTCCCTCTCGGATAGGAGCACTGCCCTTTCTACGGCAGATTCCAGTTCTCTTACATTGCCTGGCCAATGGTACTCCATCAATAAACGAAGGGCATCCTTAGAAATTCCTTTAATTTCTCTCCTGAGGGAATGATTGAATCTATCAATAAAATACTCCACTAATGCCGGTATATCGGTAATCCTATCCCTTAAGGGAGGAAGTAATACGGAGACCACATCTAACCTGTAATAGAGATCGGCTCTAAACCTCCCTTCTTTTATCTCCTTTTCCAGGTCCTTATTAGTAGCCGTTATTATCCGTACATCTACCTTGATGCTTTCTCTACCTCCCAGTCTTCTTATCTCCTTTTCCTGAAGTGCCCTCAGTATCTTCGCCTGCATGCCGGGACTGAGGTCCCCAATTTCATCCAGGAAAAGAGTGCCTTTGTGTGATGCCTCAAAAAGACCTTCTTTTCTCCTGTAGGCACCGGTATAACTGCCCTTTTCATAGCCAAAGAGTTCCGAGTCTAAAAGGGTTTCCGGAATAGACGCACAGTTTATCGCCTGGAAAGGCATTTCCTTTCTGGGACTGTTATAATGGATTGCCTTTGCTATCAGCTCCTTTCCTGTACCACTCTCCCCGGTAATCAAGACCGTGGAATCGCTGGGTGCTACCTTCTGGATTAACCTGAAGACCTCTTGCATCTTCTCATGCCTTCCAATGATATTCTCGAAGCTGAACCTCTCTTCTAATTGCTGTTTAAATAAGAGGTTCTCCCTTACCAGCCTCACCTTTTCAAAACCCTTTTTGATACTGAATAGCAATTCATCCCGGCCTACCGGCTTAAAGAGATAGTCAAAAGCCCCCAGTTTCATTGCCTTTTCAGCAGAACTCAATGACCCGAAGGCAGTAATGATAATCACCGTTAAGTGGGGGGACTCCTTCAGGAGATTTTCCATTAGATCTACCCCATCCATATCAGAGAGCTTCAGATCAGTTAAAACCAGCGAACAAAGACTTCCCCTGAATATTCTCAATGCATCTCTACCTGTAGCAGCAGTCTCTACCTCGTATCCTTCTTCTTTCAAGATGAGTTTAAGGATTTCCAGTTGAGATCTATCATCTTCTATTACAAGGATCGCACCTTTCTTCATCACTGCCTCCTTAGTTTGACCTTTACTTTAGTCCCCTGATTAGGATGGCTTTTAATGCTAATTTCTCCTTTGTGTTCCTCAATGATCCGTTTGGTAATAGCCAGCCCCAATCCTATCCCTAGCTCTTTTGTGGTAAAATACGGCTCAAACACCTTCTCCAGGTCTTCGGGTCTTATTCCTTCTCCGGTATCCTCAAATTCCACTTCTATAAAAAGGTCGGAGTGAGACACCCTGATTGTTAGCTCTCCGCCTAAAGGCATTGACTGAATGGCATTCACGATTATATTCATAAGGCAGGTCTCCATCTTATCTCTGTCCACCATGCAAGGAGATTTGAGCGGAAAGGAGTTTTTTACCATTATTCCCTGGGCATTGATCCTTTCTCTGGTAAGGGCTAGAACCTCTTCCAGTAAAAATATCAGATCGGTTTCCCTCAAATTCAGTTTAAGAGGTCTTCCATAATCCAGAAGATCCTCTATCATCCTGCTTATACGGGAGATCTCACCTTTCATATTGGAAACCAGGGGATGAAACTCATCATCTGGAGAGAGTTTATCTTTTATATGGTCTATGCTTAAGCTGATAAAATTCAGAGGATTTCTTACTTCATGGGCAATCCCGGAGGCAAGTTGCCCAATAGCAGAAAACCTCTCGGCTTCCTTGAGCCTTTCTTCAAGTTCCCTTCTTTCCCGTAGCTGTTTCACCATCTTATTGAAGTTTTCTACCAAAAGACCGACTTCATCTCTCTGTCTTGTGGGGGGCAGCTCTTCAAGATTACCTTCAGTTATCCTTTGAGCAGCCTTAGCTACCTCTTGAATAGGTCTGGTATATCTCCAGAACAGGAGAAAGGACAATACTATCCCAATGCCAAAGATCAGGGCAGTCACCAATAACCTTTGATAATACTTCTTCCTCATGAGTTTATTGAAGTCTTCTAAATCCGTATTGATACGGATATAACCCCGGTGTTCTTCTCCTATGATTACCGGAATGATAACACCCCACTTTTTCTCACTACCGAAATTTTTATCGAGGCTTGCCTCCGTTATCACACTATCAGACAAGGGACTGACCTTTGTGCCCAGTTTTTTGGGATCAGAGCTGGCGATCACCTCATCCGCGTTGCTGATAATAGAGACCTCCTTAATCCCCTTTCCCCGGAGTTTCTTTATGTAGCTGCGAAGACGCACCTCAGAATCGTCTCCCTCCAGGGTTAGTTTTTCTACACTCATCCTGATGGCCTCAGAAATTCCTTCGGTATGGCTGCCTAACTTCAGCACCATATCTTTCTTCCCCTGGACATAAAGAACCGACAATGCCAAAATTGTAAGTAGGGATAAAAAGACAAAGATAAAAAGGAGCTTTGTCCTTAGATTCATATTAAAGCTACCAAGAATTGTCCTCATTAGATTCTCCTTATTACTAACGAGCCAATTGCAAAAGTCTAAAGTCTTAGCACACTGTCATTCTGAGCGAAGCGAAGAATCTTGTAAAACCAATATGTTATAAGACCCTTCACTTCGTTCAGGGTAACAAAATAGGGACTTTTGCAATTGCATCTAACACATGATTTTGTGCTTGGGCATGGTCTCTCTGTTGCCTAATAATCCCATTTCCAGTTTAGTCCTATTCCTCCCTGGGCATCCTTACCCACCTCACTGTCTAATATTATGTTCGGGGTGATTTCAAATTCCGCGGAAACCTTGTCTTTTGAAGAACCCACACCTTTTTCTGCTTTAATGTAAATGTCCTCCCCCAGGTTTTTTCCAATAATAACCGAGGTATCACCAGCAGATTCCTCTGATTGTACAACAGCCAGTTGATCTACACCCAGAAGCTTCCGGGTGTATTCCATAAAGTCAAGGGCATTGACACCACCACCCGTCAGGGCTTTTATTGCACGTGCAAGCTGAAAAGCCTGAAGGGGGGTAATACGAGTTGTGCTGCGACGAAAAAGAAGGTGTGAAAGCACCTCGTCGGATGGCAATGGTGGATCCGATTCAAGAGTCACCCGTGGTGACGACAGGTCTCCTGAGATGTGCACACGTGTAGTCATATCGGTACGTCTGTTCTCGGCTGTCACATCTAAGCTCATGGAGGATGGAACTGTGCCATTGAAAGCGAGTTCTCCTTTGATCAGGGCGAACCGTTTGCCAAACAAATTGACGTTTCCGCGGATGACAGACATATCACCTCTAATAGCTGGGTTTTGGAGGCTTCCTTTAACGTGAAGTGTCCCTTTCCATTCTGAATCCAGCCCTCTGCCCCGCACAAATACACGTCCCGGAAGTTCAACCTCCAAATTTAGGCTTAGCCTTTGAGCCGTACTAACTGGGGCAAGTTTTTGCCGATGCATCTCATTATTGGGCAGATTGATTTCCACAACCTCCAGTTCTGTGATTTTAGGGGTAAAACGATCGGGAATTCGTATCTCTGATGTCCCGACAACCAACCTGCCTCTGGACACAACATCATTAAGGGAGCCAGAGAGTGTGATGTGTCCTCCCATTGATGCAGTCAGGTTATCTTGGCGAAGCAAGGTTGCCTTGTCAAGATTGACATCCAATTGAAAAGGGGACTCCTTAGTGAATAGAAGATCAAGCCAGCCCTCTGCAGAAATGATACCATCCTCACCGTCTGTGGCGCGAGCTTCCTCCAAAACCATCTTACGCCCATTTGCTTTCATAAGAACATGGATGTCTTTGAGGATTGTTCCGCTGCGTACGTTTTCATAGGCGGCTTTTTCAATTCGAGCAAAGCCAGTGATTTCAGGCGCATCTGTGGTGCCTGCTAAACCAAGGTCAACGGTAACGTAGCCTTCAATGCTTTGATCTTCCATCTGGAGTAACATTTGGATTAGGGCAAGGTTGATTTTAGCGGCGAGTTGACCTTTGACCCTGGCATCAGGTAATAGCGAGAAGGCGAAAGGTGAAAGTGAAAAAATTACGGGAATCTTAAAACTGGCTTTCATCGTTTTTTCGGCAATGCCATCAAGGGAGACATCAATCTGTAAACTATCGCTTTTAACTTCTGCTTTGGCTGCTACTGTCGCAGGAAGAATATGCTGGAACTCCATCTTCCGCCATTGAACTCCCCTGAGGTTAAGTTCAACCTGCCCTTCAGGGTCAGCAGGCGTACCCATTATTTTAAGCCTGCCGTCTGCCAATCCGATAAAACCGGGGTATCCAACCAGACTGATTGCATCCAGGGGCAAAGCTTCAAAATCAGCGGCAATAGCCAGTTTACCAGTCAACAAGCTCCCCGATGCCTCCAGATGTCCGTAGCCTAACTTTAGCGCAAGCTCTTTAATTGTGTAACCACTGGCTGAACGTAGAATAGTCGCTGGACGGGTAAGCGCCACAGGGTACTCTCCATAACGTCCCTGTAAGAGGTCAAATCTGATCTGCTGTCCTTTTTGTAAAAGATCCAATTTCCCCTGTCCCTCAACCTGGAAAGCTTCTCCACTTCGCCCATTTGCATGAGCCTTAAAGGTTACCCTTTGCCCATCACTTACAGCATCTGCTTCCATGGTTTCAAGTATAAAACCATCCCTTTGAAAAGCCTTGATCTTTACCTCCGCAGTGCCTTTGGGAACATTCAGGATATCCATTAAAGAGGCGTTAAGCCCTACTTCCCCGGACTGTCCGAAACGGGTCTTAAGTTCCCTGCCATTGAAATGCACAACGACATTCTGTCCTACCTTGTCCAGTGCAAACCGTGCTTTAAACATTGCTTTACCGCTGACATCTTCTCCTAACAAATGGGACAATAAAGAGATATCCTCAGATCTCCCTTGCAACGAGCCTTCCGCCATCATCCTACGGAGATCGAGGCTGAGATTTCCCGCCACCTTTGTCCCTGGGGTTGACAGCGAAATGTCAGAGAGCTTCAACCGATCGCCCTGTAACGCAAAATCGCTCATAACATCCAGCGTATGATCCTTCAGTCGGATTGCCATCTGTAAATGGCCCACCGGCTTCAAAGGAGGGCCTTCAGCACTAAGGATGGCCTCTATGTGCTGAAACCCCACGTTTTCAACGATGATGTTGCGCCCAGTCGTTTTGACTGCAAACCTCAGTTCCGAAGGAGACCCTCTCACGTCTCCCTCTATTTCTAGCGAACCCCGGAGTGGATACCCGAGAGACTCTGATAGCTCTGCAAGTTGCGGCATGGCCAATTGCCATCTGCCCCGAATCCCCCTGGTGTTAAAATTGAATGACCCATCAGCTCTTAGCTCTGCGGTCTGGGTAGCAAGACGCAGGTTTGAGATTGTCAGTTCTTTACCTTTGGATAATTCGAGTGTCCCATCGTAATCGATCTCGGAGGCAATTGAGGAAATACGTGGAAATGAATCCAGTTGGAAACCAGTCATTCTCCCCTTGATATCAGCAGAAAGAAGGCGAGCCTTCCAGTCTCCCTCCAATCTTGCACGCAATCGAGTAGCTCCTTTAAGGCTATTAGCCTGGTGCCCAGCAATCACTCGAATGTCCCCCGTCTCAATGTCTACATTGGCCAGAGCCAGCGATTTCGTAAGATTAATATGTCCTGAGAGTGCCAGGGCAATATTTTCTCCTTTAAGCTTAAGATTCCTGATAGAGATAGCCTTCTTAACAGGAACATCCATCTCTACCATCCAATCGAAATTAGTCAACGGCAGAGGCTGTAAACCCGGGTAAATGAACCCTGATGCCCTCCCTTTTCCTTTCACGCATACCCCGGGAAAAGGCAAAGAAAGAGGTCCCAGAAGCTCCATATGGAGATCACCCCCAAGATGGCCTATCTGAACCTCCGATACCTTCCCTTCATCCAGCGACACGGAGAAGGCTGCATGGGGGTTCCGCAATGACCCAAAGAGGCTGCCCTGGACAGCCAGCCTTCCAGCTAATCTTGTGCCGGTCACTGCCCCCATGGAGGTAATATCCCTGATTTTAAACCCGAAACCACCATTTATGTTGTGATCTTCCATTCCGAGACTTCCCGTTAGCCAAAAATCGGCGTGCCCTGTCTTCAAGGCCAGGTTGTCAATGATAAACGTTTTTTTGTTTACAAAGCGCAGGGACAGAGAGAAAAGGTTTTTATCACTCAGTAATGGCTCAATTACCGGTGGCAGAAGGGATGAATTGACTCTAAGATTGCCATTGGCCACGAGCGTATAATCCTTTTCTGCTCTTAAACGGATTTCGGCATCAAGGGCACCAATGGAACCGGCATTTCCAGTCAATCGCCCCTTCCATGCCTTGATATGTCCACTACCGTCAAGAGTAATAGCAATAGGACCATCTGACCCCAGAGCAGCAGCCACCAGACCACCTTCCTCTTCTTCAACCATGCCACGAAGTTCCAGCACAGGTGGTTTACCTCTGATTACCACTGTTACTTGAGCCATAGCTTTTGGGCCGTCCGTCCTATATGCACGAAAAGATGCGTCTATCCCGGTCATGGAGTCAGAACCGGCCATCTGACCGTCTATGGTGAAAACCGCCCTTTCCCCAACAATCGCTTTGCCCAAATTCAGCCGTTCCACTGATAAATGCTCCAGGATCAATGAGCGAAAGGCCTTGGGCCACCTTGGCAATTTTATCTCTTTGCCTTCCCGGAACTTAGGCGGCAGACGCTCCAATTGTATGGCAGCGGCACTGAATTCGAAAATCCGCAGGTGCCCTCGAAGCAAAGCGGCAGAAGACCATCGCAAGGTGATATCCTTCACAACCAGCCACTCTCCATCGAGATCGCTGATGGCAAGACGGTCAAGCCGAATATTGAAAGGGATCAGACCATCGATCTTACCGAGCTTCACCTGAGCATCAGGGCCTCTGCTCAAACCTGAAGCGAGCCACACTGCCAGTTGTCTCTTGCACATATCCGTCTGTGCAAGTCCGAAAATAATGGCGATAAGAACGATTAAGGCAGAGATTACCCCTGCTATCCATTTCCCTATTTTGATAACACGTTCTTTTAATTTCATGACGTTAGAATGCCTGTCCCAAACTGATATAGATATGGAAGCGATCGTCTATCGTATCTCTCCGGTTAAGGGGTACGGCTACATCAAGGCGGAGAGGGCCAACAGGTGTGAAATACCGTATTCCTGCCCCTGCACCCCAACGAAGGGGTTCCGACAGATCGGGAGTTGCCGAAGGTGAGGCGTTTCCTCCATCCAGGAAAGCAACAAAGCCTATAGTGTCTGTAACCTTTGTACGCAATTCCAGAGAAACTTCCATGAGCGATCTTCCCCCGGTCGGTTTGTTTTCCTCAAGAGGGCCCACCGACTGATAAGCATAGCCACGGATAGAGTTTCCACCTCCTGCATAGAAGCGTTCATCCGCCGGAATTGCATTGCGAGACGCCCCTGCCATGGATCCAAAGGCAGATCTGCCGGCCAACACTACGAGGGGTTTCTCTGTGAGTTTAACATATTGACTGTAGGTTGCATATCCCTTTACAAACCCCAGATGGTCTCCAAATGTCCCATAAAATGGCATAAACTGCAAAGTAAGCCGCCTTCCACGAACCGGATCGAGAAGGTTTTCGCTTGTATCCCAAGCAAAGAGTGCCGGAAGAGATAAAAGCCCAAATCTCTCTTCCTCCCCCAACTGCTCTACCAAAGATGCTTTGTAGGCCAAACCGCCCCCCAGCCTTATTTCCTTGGCAAACAGACGTTCAATATATACAGAGGTGCTGAGATTACGGCTGGTAAAGGCATCAGGATGGTCATCGGCAATACGGCCTTTAAAGAGAAGGGATTGATCCTTTCTAATAAAGTCAGGCTTGCGGAATTCACCTTCTGCGGCATAGGTGATAGCCGAAGCTGTTCCCATGAGATCCAGACGTTCCCCACCCCCTAAGAAATTTCTGTGCTGCCAGGAAACTTTTGTACCTGCCCCCTCGTCTGTACTGTAGCTGACGCCAGCCTTAATGGTGCGGTGCTTTCGCTCAACAACTGAGATAACCACAGGCAGGCGACCTGCTTCGTTTATGGTTTCACTGGTTTTTACTTCTACAGATGCAAAAAGGTCTGTTGCCAGGAGACTCTTTTGAGCATCCGTCAGAATATCAACATTAAAGCGGTCACCCTCTTTCCATGGAATCTTCCCGCGTAGAAATATCTCATCTACCGATTTGATCCCATTGATCTCTGTATGCCCAAAGCGGGCCGGTGGACCTGGATTAACATGGAAAGCAACTGAAACGATCCGCTCCTTATGATCTACCACCACCTTCCTATCCACCATACTTGGGAAGGAAAACCCATTCTTTTTGAACCAATGGATAAGCGTCCTTTCTGCATTGAGGATTGAGTTGCTTTTAGCCGGATCTCCCAACACCAGACCAAGTTCCCGATTCTCTGGCAGCCTAGGACGAAGGGCATCATACTCCTCTGGAACTCCAACATTGATGGATTTTAGGATATAGGGATGTCCCATATCGATCCGAAAGGTGACCCGTATGGGTTTGTCTTCCGCTTCGATTTCCGCTGTTACCTTTGCTCCATAATACCCCTGGGATTTGAGCACCTTCAAGAGCAGGGGAATATCTCGGTTCACCCGGCGCTGCAAAAGGTTCAAGGAAGCCGGGGGACGTTTTTGAAGAGAAAAAGTATCCGATACTGCCTCCAGAGTTTTACGCAGCTCACGGTCTGTGACACCTTGAACGCTGACGTCATATCGAATCCCAATATCGGCGCTCAGTGTATTTGGAAAGGAAAGGCTTATGACAAAGAGTATTTCCATTACCAATTGACATAATACCAGAGACCTCCACAGAGGTAAGACCAGCCGCTGTTTATGTCTTGGTTGCTTTTCAAAAGGTATTTTTAACAAATCCGCTCCATCTCAGTGTAATATGAAAAAAGACGAGTATTTCTTAAGGTTTTTTATTAAATATTAATGTAACTACTCAGGTCGCCACTAAGGCACAAAGACACAAAGGTTATTTATAAATTTCAGCTCACTATCTGACAACTTTGATAATTAAAATTATCAGGAAGGTATTATATAGTTGTCCTTTTAAAGAGAACTTACAACAGCGGGCTTAAGCCCGCTGTTGTAAGCAATTTTAGTGCCTTGGTGTCTTAGTGGCTGAATAGTTACATATTAATTATATCACGGTTAGAATACTTTTGTTTGCAAGATTTTCCAGACCTTGATTTTTTTATAATAAAAGGTATTCTATAGAAGAATTCTGTGATAAAATATTATTTTTGCTATCAAAAGAAAAAGCAATATAGTTGCTATACAAGCCGAAGAAAGAGAGGACTGGCGTATATAAGCCTGAAAAGATGAAAGACAAAACAGGAAATGTCCTGCACGGTGTAAGCCTTCTTACTGACCACGATGTTTATCTCTTTAAAGAAGGAAACCATTTTAAACTCTACGATAAACTCGGCTCTCATCCAATGACCATCGATGGAAGAAAGGGAATCCTCTTTGCAGTATGGGCGCCAAATGCCGAGACGGTGTCGGTCATTGGAGATTTTAATGGATGGAAGCCGGATGTGCATCCCTTGAAGGTAAGGGGGGATGAATCGGGCATATGGGAAGCTTTTGTCCCTGGCGTTGAAAAGGGGACTCCTTACAAATATCACATTGCCTCCAGATACAATAACTACAGGGTTGACAAAGGTGACCCCCTTGCTTTTTATTGGGAAACCCCTCCCAGGACGGCTTCAGTTGCATGGGATCTGAGTTATGAATGGGGAGATGACGATTGGATGAAAAACAGGCATAAATTCAATGCCTCTGATGCTCCCTTTGCCATATACGAAGTACATCTTGGTTCGTGGAAAAGATGCCCTGAAGAAGGAAACAGGTTTCTCACCTATAGAGAAATAGCCCATTGTTTAACAGAATACGTAAAGGAGACAGGGTTTACCCACGTTGAATTATTACCGGTTATGGAGCATCCCTTTTATGGATCATGGGGGTATCAAACTGTAGGATATTTCGCACCAACAAGCCGATATGGAACTCCCCAGGATTTTATGTATCTAATAGACTATCTCCATAAAAATGGGATTGGAGTGATATTGGATTGGGTCCCTTCCCATTTTCCAACGGATGAACACGGGCTTGCCTATTTTGACGGAACCCACCTTTATGAACATGCAGACCGAAGAAAGGGACACCATCCCGATTGGGATACCTATATCTTTAATCTGGGAAGGAATGAAGTCAAGGAATTCCTTATCAGCAGTGGTCACTTCTGGCTGGACAAATACCATGTTGACGGTTTCAGGGTAGATGCTGTAGCGTCAATGCTGTACCTTGACTATGGAAGAAATGATGGAGAGTGGATACCTAACAAGTATGGGGGAAATGAGAGTATCAAGGCTATAACCTTCCTGAAGAGGTTCAACGAAGCGGTCTACAGGGATTTTCCCGATGTCCAGACAATAGCGGAAGAATCTACAGCATGGCCAATGGTTTCTCAACCCACGTATGTGGGAGGTCTTGGCTTTGGAATGAAATGGAATATGGGATGGATGCATGATACCCTGGATTATTTTTCCAAAGACCCCCTTTACCGGAAGTACCATCAAAATCAGCTCACCTTCAGTATATGGTACGCATTTTCGGAAAATTTTCTCCTTCCCCTCTCACATGATGAAGTTGTCCATGGAAAGGGAGCCCTTGTTGGAAAGATGCCTGGAAATGAAGAACAAAAGTCAGCAAACCTTCGGCTCTTGTTAGGATACATGTATGGCCACCCAGGAAAGAAACTGCTCTTCATGGGAGGAGAATTTGGTCAGTGGAGAGAGTGGAATCATGACGAGAGTTTAGAATGGCATGCCCTTCAATATCCCTCTCATCAGGGAATACAGAGGTGGGTTAAAGACCTGAACCTCTTTTACAGAAACGAACCTGCTATGCATGAACTGGATTTTGCGATGGAGGGTTTTGAATGGATAGATTTTCATGACTGGGAGCATGGGATCATAAGCTTTATAAGAAAGGGCAAAAACACCGACGCCATTATCCTTGTTATCTGTAACTTAACACCTATCCCAAGATATAAATATAGAGTTGGAGTCCCTCGCGGTGGTTTCTGGGAAGAGGTCATTAATAGTGATTCAGAAGTGTACGGAGGAAGTGGACATGGGAACCTCGGCGGTGTTGAAGCCACTCCGGTACCAGCCCATGGAAGAGATTATTCCATCTCTCTAACCTTACCTCCTTTGGGGGTTCTGTTTTTTAAGAGTGAAACGTAAATTTCGGGGAACGGAGTGTTGTTGTATTTTTTAGGTCTCCCAAAGAGTTGGTCGATGAAAAGGATTCAAGAGGTCAAGGATTCAAGGATTCGAGCGAAATGCTTAAAAATTACAAAGAATTAAAGGTCTGGCAAAAGTCCTATCACCTATGTTTGATGGTTTCTTAAAAAGTCAGGAAACCCTCTTCCTTGTCATTCCGGCGAAAGCCGGAATCCAGTAATTTCAAGCACTTTTAGACTCCGGCTTTCGCCGGAGTGACGGAATTAAGACTTTTTGCGAAGCCATCAAATTTGTTCATTATAGAAAAGTGGTCTCGCTGGAGCGAGACAAAAAGAAAAGCATATATCATATAACAGCGTATATCTGGCATTGTTTTGCGCTCAACCCTGCAATCAACACACAAGGGGACAACCATGCAAATGAGCACCGAAGACTTGACCGATCTTCAAAGAGCTAAACAAGTTCTCGAAAACCCGATCCTTGCGGTAAAAATCACCAATATTATCGGCAGCCCAATTGAAAAGGGCATGGATCTTTTGCCCGACAAATGGTCGGAGGCCGTAAGCCACGCAACCAAGAAGGCACTCGATACTGCCCTAGACGTTGCATTACTCACACTCGACAAGGATTCTGGGGGTCAAGCTCAGAATATTTGGCACAAGGTTGCTGTGGGGGTCTCGGGTGGTGTTGGTGGAGCTGCCGGCATCCTAGGTTTAATAGTCGAACTGCCAATTTCGACCGGCATCATGCTCCGGTCAATCGCAGACATTGCTCGTGGTCAAGGAGAGCAATTGAATCTGCCTGAGGTGAAGCTTGCCTGTATTGAAGTGTTTGCGCTTGGAGGAACAACATCTAAGGACGATGCCTCCGAATCTGGTTATTTCGCTGTTCGGGCTGCCCTCGCTAAAGCGGTTTCAGAAGCTGCAGAGTTTATTGCGGAAAGGGGCATTGCAAGAGAAGGCGCACCTGCTCTCGTTCGCCTGGTTTCTCAATTAGCGGAGCGCTTTGGAATCACTGTCTCTGAGAAGGTAGCTGCACAGGCCATCCCAGCGATCGGTGCTGTCGGAGGAGCGTTGATCAATTTGTTGTTCATAGACCATTTCCAAGATATGGCAAGAGGTCACTTCAGCGTACGCAGGCTTGAAAGAAAATACGATCCGGCAACTGTTAAGGCCGCATATCTTTCGCTTCCGAACAAGTGAATCTCGTTTAGCGCATAACACGGCAAACAACGACGCTGGTAATAGTCATGAGTAGTAAAAGCCTCGTTCAACACTTTTGTTTCACAAGGAATTTGTCTATTCGTAGTTCGCAAAAGTGCTGCGTTGTTTGTCCAAACGTTATCTGCTCAGTGCGGGCAGGGGAGACCATTTTTAAAAAACTTATTTATGTTATGAGGAGTTAGTAAAATGGAGATTGCTAATAGAATAATAGTTGATGAGAAGATTAGATTTGGGAAGCCCGTTATAAAAGGTTCACGGGTTCCGGTGGATTTAATTATTGGAAAATTGGCTGGTGGCATGACCTATGATGAAGTTATGTCTGAATACGACTTAACGAAAGAAGATATTTTAGCTGCATTAGATTATGCTGCAAAACACCTTTCAGATGAAGAAATCAGGGCTATAGCTTAAGATGATTAAATTTGTAATTGATGAAGACATGCCAAGATCAACAGCAAGGGTTTTAAAAGCCAATGGTTTTGACTCCTTAGATGTACGGGATTATGGTTTGAGAGGTAAAGATGACGAAGAGGTATTTGAATTTGCTCAAAGAAATAATGCCATACTATTGACTGGCGATTGGGGATTTGGGAACCTCTTACATTTCCCAGTAGGGAGTCATTTAGGGATTGTCATTGCTCATTTCCCTAACGAAATATCCTCTGCTGAATTGAATAATCAGATACTCAAAGCTTTTAGGAACCTTACAGAAGGTGATTTTAAAGGCAATCTCATTATTCTTGAACCAGGTAAACTAAGAATTAGAAGGAAACCATAATTAGTAAGGAGTAACCCCCATAATGGATAAGTATATATGCATCCATGGACATTTTTACCAGCCGCCAAGGGAGAACCCATGGCTTGAAGAGGTAGAATTTCAAGACGGAGCCTATCCTTATCATGACTGGAATGATAAGATAACCGCCCAGTGTTACAAACCTAATACAGCTTCCCGCATCCTTGATAAGGACGAAAGGATCGTTGATATAGTAAACAACTATTCAAAAATCAGCTTTAACGTGGGACCGACCCTTGCTTCCTGGATGGAAAGAAACAAACCCGAAGTCTACAAGGCTATCCTTGAAGCTGATAGATTGAGCATAAAACGGTTCTCCGGACATGGTTCGGCAATAGCCCAGGTATACAACCATATGATTACACCCCTCGCAAACAAAAGGGACAAATACACCCAGGCAATATGGGGGATAAAGGACTTTCAGAAGAGGTTTGGAAGATTCCCTGAAGGAATGTGGCTTCCCGAAACTGCCGTTGATATAGAGACCCTTGAAGTATTGGCAGAGCTTGAGATAAAGTTCACCATCCTCTCTCAAATACAGGCAAAGAGAGTAAAGAAAAAAGAGGAGAGCGAATGGCAGGATGTCAGCGGAGGAAGGGTTGACCCGACAATGCCTTATCTATGCACCCTTCCATCAGGAAGGAATGTAAACCTGTTTTTCTACGATGGGCCTATCTCTCGGGACATTGCCTTTGGAGAGTTGTTAAACAGCGGAGAAGCCTTTGTCAGGAGACTGCTCTCTGCATTTAATGATCAAAGGGGCAGGACACAGCTTGTCCACATTGCAACGGATGGGGAGACGTATGGTCACCACCACCGCTTCGGAGATATGGCTTTAGCTTACTGTCTCTATCTTATCGAGTCAAATACCCTTGCAAAGATAATCAATTATGGAGAGTACCTTGAAAAACACCCTCCAACCTACATTGTTGAAATCTTAGAAAACTCATCCTGGAGCTGCTGTCACGGAATAGAACGGTGGAGAGACAATTGCGGCTGCAGCACAGGAATGAATCAGGGATGGACCCAGGCATGGAGAAAGCCCCTAAGAGTGGCGATGGACGCGCTGAGAGACAGACTCGTACCGCTCTATAAAGAAGAGGCATCAAGGTATTTAAGTGACCCATGGAAAGCAAGGGACGACTACATCGAGGCTATACTGGACAGATCACGGAAGAATACAGAAGGGTTTCTCAGAGAACATTCTGTTAAAGCCCTTTCAACCGAAGAAAAGATAAGAGTCTTAAAGCTTCTGGAGATGCAGAGAAATGCCATGCTCATGTTTACAAGTTGCGGCTGGTTTTTCGACGAGATATCCGGAATCGAGACTACTCAGATCATGCAATATGCAGCCAGGGCTATCCAGCTTACAGAGGAACTGTTTGACATATCCGTTGAAGAAGATTACCTTTCAACCCTTGAAAAGGCACCTACTAATATACCGAAACTGGCAAATGGCAGAAGGATATATGAAACCCTTGTCAAACCTGCAATGGTTGACCTCATGAGGGTTGGTGCCCACTATGCCATATCCTCCATCTTCGATGGATATTCTAAAAGCACTGCCATATACTGCTATACCATCACTAGAGAGACATACAACCTGAGTGGGGCAGGGAGGTTAAGGCTTGCTACAGGAAGGGTCAAGGTAGTCTCGGACATAACATGGGATCAAGAATATGTATGCTTTGCCGTGCTCCACCTGGGAGAGCATAATGTCATCGGAGGGATTAGGATTAATGTAAACGATGAAGTCTTCTCAATGATGTACAGGGAATTAACAGAGGTTTTTGAAAGAGGAGATATCTCCAAGGTCATAAGGGCCATGGATAAACACTTTGGCGTGAATAACTATTCTCTCTGGCATCTCTTTAAGGATGAACAGAGAAGAATCTTAGATCACATCCTTCGTTCAACGCTAGATGATGCAGAGGCTTCGTTCCGTCAGATATACGAGGATAATTACGGTACCATGAACTTCTTACATGAAGTCTCTTACCCCCTTCCAAGCCCACTTCTCGCGGCCACTGAGCTCATCCTGAATACGGACATAAGGAAAGTCCTTGAAGAAGAAAAACCAGATTTAGACAAACTGAAACAGCTGATAAGCGCGGTAAAGAGATGGACTGTGAATATTGACAAACCAACCTTGAGTTTTGCTGCAAACTCTATGATCAATACCCTCAGCGAAAAGTTAAACTTGAATAGTAATGATCTATCAATTATTGAAGCCCTTGAGCATACTATAAGACTGTTGAGGTTATTACCACTGGAGTTAGACCTGTCGACTTCCCAGAATATCTACTTTTACATAGGGCAGACGATCCTTCCTGATAAGGTGAAAGAGAGAGAAGAAAGTAAAGATGAAAAAGCGGAGAAATGGCTGGATGCTTTTTATAAATTGGGGCTTCAACTACATGTGAAGGTCTTATGATGAGACGAGGAAGCGGTATACTTCTTCATGTATCATCCCTACCTTCATCATTCGGCATTGGAGATTTGGGACCATGGGCTTACCGTTTTGCGGATTTTCTTGCTGAGACCAAACAGAGTTTTTGGCAAATCCTTCCCTTAAACCCTGCCGAACCGGCTCATGCCAACTCCCCATACCACGCCATATCTGTCTTTGCCAGCAATCCACTGTTAATAAGCCCAGAGCTTCTGGTCCGCGATGGCTTCCTTGCCGAAGAAGATATTGAGCCATCACCCAATTTCCCCGGGGAAAGGGTAAATTATGAAGAGGTTGTTGCTTATAAAAAAATGCTTTTTTCTCTGGCATACCAGTGTTTCAAAAAAGGGGGAGCCAATCATGAATATGAAAGGTTTTGTCAGGACAATTCCTATTGGCTCACAGACTTTGCCCTTTTTCTCACCCTCAAAGCCCATTTCAACGGAAAGGTGTGGAGTGAATGGCCTTCTGAAATAAGGGATAGGAAAAAAGAAGCTCTACAACCGTTTAAAGAGGAGCTTTTGGATGAAATGGAGTTTCATAAGTTCCTTCAGTACATATTCTTCAAACAGTGGTTCTCGCTAAAGCTCTATTGCAATCAGAAGAGTATTCATATCATTGGAGACATTCCCTTTTATGTGGAATACGACAGCGTAGAGCTTTGGACCAATCCCGATATATTTAAGCTGGATGGAGAAAAGAGACCTTATGCTGTTGCAGGTGTTCCGCCCGATTACTTCAGTGAGACAGGGCAGCTTTGGGGCAATCCTGTTTATCGGTGGGATGTCTTGAGGGAGAGGGGCTATGATTGGTGGGGTCAAAGGATAGGATATAACTTAAAATACTTTGATCTTGTGAGGATTGATCATTTCCGTGGCTTTGTTGGGTATTGGGAAGTTCCAGCAGGCGAAAGCACTGCTATGAACGGAAGATGGGTTGAGGCACCCGCAGAAGACCTCTTCAATACTCTGCTTAAGAAGTTTCCCTATCTACCCATGATTGCAGAGGATCTGGGTGTAATCACCCCGGATGTACGGGAAGTGATGAACCGTTTTGACTTTCTAGGCATGAAGGTGCTCCTTTTCGCCTTTGGTAAAGATATTTCTACCAACCCCTATATACCTCATAATATCGTGAAAAACTGTGTTATATACACAGGGACTCACGACAACAATACGGTGAGGGGATGGTTTGAAAAAGAGGCAACATCGGAGGACAAGAGGAGACTATTTCAGTATCTGGGGCATGAGGTGTCAGTAGAGGATATTCACTGGGAAATGATCAGGCTTGCCATGATGTCAGTCGCAAACATGGCCATATTCCCAATGCAGGATATCTTAGGTCTCGGGGAGACGTCCAGGATGAATCGACCAGCAACAACACGGGACAACTGGATATGGCGGCTTATGTCTGAACAGTTGACACCGGGACTTGCTGCAAAACTCCTGGAGATAACCGAAATTTATGGAAGGGCATAAATAGGAGGAGACACCTGATGCACTATGACACAGCCCTTAGGGGCTACACGTCGAAGCGAATCGAGGAGATTGAATCCGCAGATATCCTGATAGGGATCCCCTGCTATAACAACGAGCGAACCATCGCCCACGTGATCCAGATGGTCAGTCATGGCATGGCCAAGCACTACAATGAACGAAGGAGCGTAATCTTCATTGCCGATGGGGGCTCCACAGACGATACCAGGGAGGCAGCCAAGGAGTTTGAGATCAAACCGTGGCAGGAGAAGATTGTCTCTATTTACCGTGGCTCAGCGGGAAAAGGGACAGCCCTCAGGTCTATCTTTGAGGCTGCGAAGCGGCTCAGTGTTGAGGCGTGCGCTGTAGTGGACTCAGACCTCAGGAGTATCACATCGGACTGGGTGCAATATCTCCTGGACCCGGTTATTAGCAGGAAGTATCAGTTTGTGTCACCTGTCTACCTCCGGCACAAGTACGACGGAACTATTACTAACAATATCGTATACAACCTCACTCGCACCCTTTATGGAAAGCGCATCCGACAGCCCATAGGGGGAGACTTTGCTTTCTCAAGGGATTTAGCCGGATTCTATAGTGATCAGGACGTTTGGGGAACGGACGTGGCCCGGTATGGGATAGACATCTGGATGACCACCAACGCTATCACTCAAGGGTTTAGTGTCTGCCAGTCCAATCTGGGAGCTAAGATCCACGATGTCAAGGACCCGGGACAGCACCTGGGCCCCATGTTCCGTCAGGTTATCTGGACCCTTTTTTCCCTCATGGAACGCTTTGAAACCTACTGGAAAGAGGTCAGGGGCAGCAAACCTGTTGAGACTTTTGGACACGAAGAATACGTGGAGCCTGAGCCTGTGGTTGTTAACGTAGAGGTAATGATAGAGAATTTCAGGACCGGCTTCCAGCAGTTCTCTTCCCTGTGGAAGGAGATATTCTGCAAAGATTGTTTCGACGAGATCACAAAGAGTTACGAAATGGATTCGAGCCATTTTCATCTCTCCACCGATGCATGGATTCAGATACTCTATGAATTAGCAGCTACCTTCCATGCTTGGCGCATCAACCGCAACAAGTTGATCGACTTAGTTACCCCCCTCTACTATGCCCGGGTAGCCTCCTTCGTCCAGCAAACCCGGGAGATGTCCTTACAGGAAGCCGAGGCACTGGTAGAGGAGCAGGCTATAAAGTTTGAGGAACACAAGGATTATCTCATCGAGGTATGGAATAAGAAAACTGAGGAGACAGCAGATATACTTGCCAAGTTTGAAAAGGGACTTCGCAAAGAAGGGGCTGAAGAGAAGCAGAATAAAAAGGGGAGGAGACAATAAACAAACGAAGATAACAGAAAGGAGGGGAGAGCGATGAGGGACGTCCTAGCAATGATCATGGCAGGGGGGGGCGGACAGCGGCTTTATCCATTAACCCGTGACAGGGCCAAACCGGCAGTCTGTTTCGGAGGAATATACCGCTTGATCGACTTCACATTAAGCAATTGCATCAATTCAAGAGTTCGAAAGATTGTGGTCCTGACCCAATACAAATCCCTGTCACTGGAGCGGCATTTGAGGTTGGGGTGGGATATGTTAGATTCAGAACTTGACGAATATATATTTCCGATCCCTGCCCAGATGAGGACCAGCGGGGAATGGTATAAGGGGACGGCAGACAGCATCTATCAGAATTTATACTTTGCCGATACAGTAAATCCCCGGTATTTCCTGATCCTCTCAGCGGATCATGTGTACAAAATGGACTATTCCAAAATGCTCGCCTTTCATCAAGAGAAAGGCGCCGATGTTACTGTGGCCGCCATAGAGATCGATCAGACCGTCGCATCTCGGTTCGGTATACTGAAGGTGGATGAAGAAGACAGTGTGATAGGTTTTGAGGAAAAGCCTGAGAGAATCGAGGTTTCACCCGGCAGCAAGCAGCCCCTCTTTGCCAACATGGGGGTCTATATCTTCAATAGTGACATCTTAAGAGAATCACTTGAGGAGGATGCCCATAAAGAGACCAATCACGACTTTGGCAAGGACATTATCCCGGAGATAATCCACAAAGCGAGGGTCTTTGCGCATAACTTTAGAGATGAAAACAAGAAGGAAGCCAAATACTGGAGGGATGTTGGCACCATCGATGCTTACTTTAATGCCAATATGGACCTGGTTACACCGGATCCAGCACTGAACCTTTATGACTCTGACTGGCCCATACGTACCTATCAAGGTCATTACCCTCCTGCCAAGACCGTCTTTGCGCAGGAATATCCTGGTGGAAGGTTGGGTATCTGTCTCGATTCTATGGTCTCAGGGGGATGTATAATTAGCGGCGGCAGGGTGCAAAACTCTGTCCTCTCTCCCCGTGTTAGAATCAACAGTTACGCTGATATTCGGGAATCCGTTTTGATGGAAGGTGTAGAGGTAGGCAGACATTCTAAGATCAGGAGGTCTATCATAGATAAAAGAATAAAGATACCTCAAGGAACAGAGATCGGTTATGACCTGGAAGCGGACAGAAAGCGGTTTTTTGTAAGTGAGTCAGGGATAGTGGTTATACCTAAAGGCACTAAAATTCCATAATCAGTCAAATAGTCCACTCAGCGAAATACCTTCTTGAAATACCTTCTTTCTTAACACCATCCCCGAAGATACAATTAGTTCGCCCTGAAAAATTCCCTTTTCCAAACATTTGAATAATTCTGAAGTTTCCTGAGTTTTTATACACAGTGTTTCTAGCCCATTGAAATAAATGAGGGAAAAAGGGTAAGCGATGATATGGTTATAGCTATTGATCATGGGGACATCCGAAAGAAGTATGGGGAGAAGATGGAGTATATAGCAAAGATTCGTGATGGTAGTGAGAAGGAGATTGAAGAGGGTTACTGGTACATGTCAACGGCGGGTTGGTTATGCGAGGGGTTATCTTCCCATTCTCAGACCAATCTTGCAGCGGCCATTATATCGGGCACCAGCTCCTCTCTCCCTATAGCCATGATGTGCACACCGTCACACATCCTCTCCTCCTGAATCCGCATGATCATACGGCCGGCAATCTCTATCCCCTTTTCTATAGCCCTACCTTTAGGCGCGGAGGCCATTTCATCGATCGGCTCCTGTGGTACGTTGACTCCGGCAACGTTCTTATTCATAAACCGTGCCATAGGAGCGGAGGTTAGAAGGATGATGCCGGCTAGTATCTTTGCGGGAAACTGTCTGGCGTAGTCCATAAATTGTTTAAATCTGTCAAGGTCGTACACTGCCTGGGTCTGGATAAACTCGGTGCCTGCCTCAATCTTCTTTTCAAATTTTATAAGCTGGGGCTCGAGAGGGTTGGCCTCGGGGGTAACTATAGCGCCGGCACAAAAAGAGATGCCTCCATCCAGGTCGTTCCCTGCCAGGTCCTTCCCTCTTTCCAATCTTCTGATCGCCGCCAACAACTGACTCGAATCCAGGTCAAAGACGCTCTTGGCCTCTTTGTGGTCACCCAGAAGGACTGAATCACCCGTGAGACAAAGGACATTATGAATCCCTCTGCTTGAGGCAAAGAGAAGATCTGCCTGTAATGCCAACCGGTTCCGGTCCCTACAGGTCATCTGCAATATGGGTTCTCCGCCCATCTCTTTGATCAAGAGAGCACCTCCCAGGGAAGGAAACCGCATAACCGAACTCTGATGATCTGTAATATTTATGGCATCCACCTTATCTTTCAGAAGCTCGATATGGTGGACCATCTTCTCCAGATTTGTCCCTTTCGGTGGCGCTACCTCAGAGGTAACCACAAATTTGCCCGATTCCAGTGCCTTTTTAAATGAGGAAACCATGATCTTCGAATCCTTTCCTTCGAAAAAGTATTAAATCGTTTACAGTCCACAGTTAAACGGTTAAACCGTTTTTAAAACCTGCACCAGAGAGCGGGAAAGGGAATTTTTAAGTGTGAACTCGTCAGACTTCATTAGAAACCTTGCCCTAAGATGCTGAGATCACTAATTTCCCAGGCTTAGGCTCTCCCTGGTGATTCCTGGGCTGTTGAAACCTTCTCATGGCATCCAGAGTGCCTAAGTCCTTTAAACGATTATATATCAAGGTCCAGGCGCAGTCCTTTGCGCTGTCTATCTCACACTTTCCATTGTTGGTGCCGCCACAGGGGCCATTCACTAAACCCTTATGGCACGAAGTAACAGGACAAATCCCGCCTGTTTCACCAAGTATGCATGCCCCGCACTGGAGGCATATCTCGTCAAACTGACCTAAAGCGGTTTCCTTCCCGATAAACAGGGTATCCAGTGCAGGGACAACCAGCTTCTTTAACTGTCTTGCCACGGTTTGGACACCGAAGGCACAGGTCATTATGAAAAGCACATCTGCCTGAGCTATCTGTTGACCGTATTTACTCAAGGCATCTCCAGTCAAGTTGTCACAGGCAACAGGCAACACCACACCCCCGGTAATCAGCTTGCCCTTATCTGACAGCCTTTCCTTCATGGCTTCCACTTCAGGCTCTCCACCTGTGTGTGTCAAAGTAACGCATGTCCCGCATCCTATTATGAAAACCCTTCCCAATCCCTCGAGAAGCCGCAGAATCTCCTCTTCTGATTTTTGTTGTGTAATAGACCTGATCATATTGTTGTCCTCTCCTTTTCCAAGTCACATCTGAGGCATCTCATAGCCTCACGGTAGGCCTGCTCTTTAGAAAAGCCTTTCTCAACTTCCCGGAAGTCTTTCACCCTTTCCTCTGGTCTCTCGAGTTCGATATTGATTCTTGGCCTTTCTTCAGTTGTTTCCTGGTCCAGCGCCAGGCCTGCATCCTCCTTCATGGATGTCTTCTCATCTACGATCTCTATGCGACCTGTATCACCTTGAAGGTATTTATCTATAGCAATGGATGCCCTCCTCCCCAGGGCTATGGCATTTATCACAACACTTGGACCTGTAGTAAAATCGCCCCCTGCAAAGACCCCCGGGACATTCGTCGCCAGACGGTTTTCCTCCACCTCCAGACTGCCCCACAGGGCTCGCTCAAGCTGGCTGTCTTCAGACAGGAAAGATATGTCAGGGGCCTGTCCAACGGAAATAATCACGGCTTCAGCATCCACCATCAGTGCTGTTTTCTCATCCACACTGATACGGGAACGGCCTTCTTCGTTGAAGACGGTGATGCTGCGTGCGAACTCCATACCGGTTATCTTCCCGTGCCGATGTATGATCCGCTTCGGCGCCCAGGAAGGATTGATGATGACCCCTTCCTCAATGGCCTCCTCAATGTCTTTTTCCCAGGCCGGCATCTCTTCTTTGGTTCTCCGATAGAATATCTGAACATCCGATGCGCCCACCCGCAAGGCGGTTCTGGCAACGTCAAAAGCCACATTTCCTCCCCCGATAACGATAACCTTTCCTTTCAGTTCTATATTCTTACCCAGTTTTACATCTCTCAAAAACTGAAGACCGTAATATAGCCCTTCCAGACCCTCTTCTTCGCCCGCGATCTCGATCCGAAGACTTGCATGGGCACCCGCTGCAATAAAAACAGCGCCATACCCTTCTGCCATCAAGTCATTGACTGTATGCCGGGCATCAATCGGGGAGTTATAACGGATATCTACCCCACGGCTCTCGATATAATCCACCTCTTCTTCAATGACCTTCCGCGGTAGGCGAAACTCAGGGACAGCAATCCCCAGCATTCCGCCGGCAACCGATTGTGCCTCGAATACCGTCACCTTATAACCCATTTTAGCAAGAAAATAGGCACAGGTTAAACCGGCGGGCCCTGCGCCCACTACGGCAATTTTTTTATCTTTAGTTGCCTGAAAAGGCTCACTTGCCCGTCCTATGTGTTCGAAGTACCAGTCCGAAGCAAAACGCTTGAGTGATCTGATAGCCACGGGATCGTCCAGCTCACCTCGACGGCATTTCAACTCACATGGATGGATGCAGATACGTCCGCACACTGCAGGAAAGGGATTCCTCTCCCGGATAATCTCCACGGCCTTTTCGTAATTGTTGCGTGCTATGGCTGCTACATAGTTTGGCACATCAATACCTGCAGGACAGGCATGCTGGCAGGCTGAGATAACCATGGAATCACATGTTGCCCCTTCACAGCGGTGTTCCAGGATGTGGTCTTCATATTCCTTCATGAAATAGTTCAGGGTAGAAAGGGCAGGTTTGGGGCACGTCTGGCCAAGCCCGCAGAGGGATGACTCAGTAATCGTCTCCCCGAGTTCCTGTATGGTCTTGATATCCTCGAGTCTACCCCTGCCCTGGGTGATGCGGGTCAGTATCTCCAGCAACTGGGTTGTACCCACACGACATGGGGTACACTTCCCGCAGGATTCCGCCTGGGTAAAGCTCAGGAAAAACCGGGCGATCTCCACCATACAGTTGTTCTCATCCATGACCACCATCCCGCCTGATCCCATAATTGCGCCTATCCGCTGTAGGGTATCGTAATCTATAGGCAAATTCAAATACTGGGAAGGCACGCATCCGCCCGATGGCCCCCCCCATCTGCACCGCCTTGAACTTTCTCCCCTTGAGGATACCACCGCCAATATCAAAGACCACCTCTTTCATGGTCACGCCAATGGGAACCTCCACCAGACCGGTGTTATTCACCTTACCTACCAGCGAGAATATCTTTGTGCCCTTACTCTTTTCTGTACCTATCTCTGTATACCACCCAACCCCATTTTTGATAATCAACGGAACATTTGCCCATGTCTCCACGTTATTGATATTGCTGGGTTTCCCATCCAGTCCTGCCTGAGCAGGAAACGGCGGCCGGGCCCTCGGCATTCCCCGCTTCCCCTCAATAGATGACATCAGGGCGGTTTCCTCGCCACAGACAAATGCCCCTGCACCCTTCTTCAGGGAAATATCAAGGTTAAAACCAGCTCCCAGGATATTTTCCCCCAAAAGTCCCCGCTCTCTCATCTGTTCTAAAGCAATACCCAAGTGCTCGACTGCAATGGGGTATTCCTCCCTCACATAAATATACCCGTATTCTGCCCCTATGGCATACGCTCCGATGAGCATCCCCTCAAGGACAGCATGGGGGTCCCCTTCCAGAACTGAACGATCCATAAAGGCTCCGGGGTCTCCTTCATCTGCATTGCAGATTATATATTTGGGTCGTCCCGGTGCCTGACGGGCAAATTTCCATTTCAGCCCTGTCGAAAAACCTGCCCCACCCCTGCCTCTCAGTTTTGAGTCAGTTACATCATTTATTACCTCTTCAGGGGTCATACTGGAAAGGGCTTTGCCAATAGCCCCATATCCTCCAGCGGCGATGTAATCCTCAATATTGGTAGGATCAATCTGCCCGCAATTGGCCAGAACCCTCCTCACCTGTTTGCCGAAAAAGGGGATATCTTTTTCACATGTAATCTTCTCCCTACTCTCAGGATCTGTATAAAGGAGTCGCTCTACAGGTTTGCCATGGATAAGGGTTTCGGAGACAATCTCAGGTACATCATCCGTCTCCACCTTGTTATAGAAGATATTATCAGGGTCAACAGCCATAACCGGCCCATTTTCACAGAAACCCCTGCAGCCTGTTTTCTTTATTTCTACCTTATCTTCTAAACCACTGATGGTGAGTTCTTGTTTGAAGGCATCAATGATTTTGAGAGATCCTCCAGCACGGCATCCTGTGCTACAGCATACCTTGACAACCTGCCGTTTAGGGTCACGTTTGCTGAGGATGTTCTGCCGAAGGGCCTCCAGATCTGAAGGGCTTTCAATCTTCTTCATCTATAACATCCTTTAATTTTTCTTTCTCCTCTTTACCGTACTCTACCAGTATGTTATTTACCTTTGGTGGAGAAAGTTTCCCAAAGTAGGCTCTATTGACCATCGTAGTAGGTGCAAGGGCACATGCCCCAAGACAGGCGGTAGTCTCAAGGGTAAACTGATAATCAGAGGTGGTCTCTCCTTCATTCAGCGCCAGCTCTCTCTTTACCAATCTCAGGATACTCTGACCGCCTTTGACATGACAGGCCGTTCCGCGGCATACTCTGAGTACGTATTTACCCTTAGGCTTTACGGAAAATCCTGAGTAAAAAGATATTACTCCCTGGACCTCGGTTGGAAACAGTTTCATGGCACTGGCAATCAAATTAATGGACTCTGGCGGGACATAACCGAACGTTTCCTGAATATCCTGCAGCAGAGGAATAAGCCCCCATTTCTCGTCTCGGTGTTCGCCGATGATGGAGGTGAGTTTATCCCAATCGATCTCTTTCGGCTTCATTCGTTTTCTCCCCTATCCCTAAACCTTCTCAAGTTGTAACTACTCAGACAGGCACAAAGGCACAGAGCACCAAAGGCACAAAGTATAGTTCAGTTATCAGTTATCAGTTATCAGTTATCAGTTAATTATTAACTGTAAACTGTTAACCGTAAACCGTATTTTTAGTGCCTATGTGCCTTTGTCTCTTTGTGCCTGAATAGTTACCTCAAATTTAACTCGACAGGTCTTCCAGCCCAATGAGTCATGCCTGGAAAGCTGTGCCAGGTTGATAAGATTCCGTGAATCGTTGTCATTAAAAGCCACTGGGACAAATATCAGCCCCGCTATTAATCCATCTCTCAGTCTGATCCCTCTCTCTACTGCCCCATATCGGGAAATGACCCGAACAGCGTCCCCATCATGCAAATTTAATTTTGTCCCATCTTTGGGGGATATCTCTATCTCTCCCTTCAAATCAAACTCCTGAATACGCTTGGAACGGCTCGTCCGAGTACCGCTTCCCAAATGGTAACGGTAAGACCCGAGGATAGCCGTCAAAGGATAAACATCATCAGGCACTTCATCTTCGGTGGAAACAACAGGAGAAAAAGGAATCAAGTCTCCTTTCCCATCGGGGCGGAAGCGAGCCTTTTCACTCGTTTCCCTGATCCAGGGCGTGTATCCATGCCCACCCGGATCCGCATACATAGGCACAGACCCAATGATTTCTTCCCTTACCCTTTCCAGAGAACTGTAGTGTTTGGAATACCCCATCTTTTCAGCAAGAAGGGCCAGGATTTCCCAGTCAGGTTTGGCATCTCCCGGTGGAACTACTACGGGTGTAAAGGTTTGAATCCTTCCTTCCATATTCGTAAATGAACCGCCCTTTTCGCAGAAAGCGGCGCCTGGCAGAACCACATCTGCAATCTCGGCGGTTTCGTTTGCGAGGATATCTTGAACCACTACAAAATCTAATTTCTCCAGGGCACTGCGAACCCGTTCAGGTTGAGGGAGACTCCGGAGGGGGTTTTCCCCCATGATGTACAATGCTTTTAGGTTGCCTTTCTCGGCTTCCTCGATCATTCTGACCATATTGAGACCTTGATCGGGCGAAATCTTTGCCTGCCATACCCGTTCCCATTGTTTTCGCGTTAAATCATCACTCAGAGACTGACCACCCGGCAATCCGTATGGCACCGCCCCCATATCCTGTGCACCCAATTGATTGTTTTCCCTTGCAAGAATATACAGACCGGCCCCTTCAGTTCCAAGGCTTCCGGTCATGAGTGAGAGGTTAATGATAGCCTCTAGACACTCCCGCCCATATCTCTGCTGCAGGATTCCATGCCCAACCACGAAGGCAACCTTTTTCCCGTGTAACAACTCGGCAGCCTCTTCAATAGTACCCACATCTATAGATGTTACCCGGCTAATTCTGTCAATGTCCAGGGAAGAAATCCCGCGACGGTACAGGTCAAACCCCTCTGTAAACTGGATTATGAAATCAGAGGCGTATGCCTTTTTCTGGTACAGCAGCATAGCCAGAGCGTTGATCAATTCAAGGTCGCTCCCGGGAAAAACACGGAGCCAGATAGATGAGAAGTCCACCAATTCCGTGCGCCTTGGATCAGCAACTATTAAGGGAATGCCCTTCTTCGCAGCCCTTTTGAGATAATAGCTCACCACAGGAACCGAGTGATTTGGGTCCGCACCAAGAACAAAAATGGCATCCTCTTTCTCCAGCCGAGCAAGGGGCTGAATACGGTACCCCCCGTCTGTTTTTTCATCAATGAGATTCAAGAGGGACTGCCCGGACACATAGCCACCATTGTCCACGTTATTTGTTTCAAGAACAACCCTTGCTATCTTTTGAAAGAGGTAATTTTCCTCATTTGTGCATTTGGAGGAACCTAAAAATGCCACGTTTTGTGGGCCGTTTTCCCGTTTGATTTCAAGAAGCCGTCTTGCAACAACCTCCAGTGTCTCACCCCATGAAGCGGAAACCAGCTCGCCATCTTTGCGAATCAAAGGACTGCGCAACCGTTCACTGGCATTGAGAAAGTCATGGGCAAAGTGGCCCCTGACACAGAGGGTTGCCCCATTAACCGTGTCGGATATGTGTGATGGGTTGACCTCTATAACCTGTTCATCCACAACACCCATAGACAGAGAACAGCCTACACCACAGAATCCGCAGATAGAACGAGATTCCCTCTGAGGAGTACCTACGTAACGTGTATTATTCGGGGACAATGCCCCGGTGGGACACATTGACACACAGGTGCCGCAAAAGGTGCAGTCAGAATGCTCTAAGCCCAGATCATGAAGCGCGACAGGGCGGGATTTAAAGCCTCTCTGGTTATAATCTATTGCCCCCACAACAACCAGTTCATGGTCTGCCCGGATACACTTTCCACACAGGATACATTTGGAGAGATCCCTGATAATGAAAGGATTTGCCTGTTCCAGTGGTTTGTAGTTGGGCATAGGGTAAAGGTTTGTCTCCCCTATACCGAGTTTAGCGGCTATCTGACGCAACTGACAGCGGTTCCCTTTGCTGCAAAATATACAGGACTCCGGATGTTCAGCGATCATCAGCCTGACTATATTCCGCCTGTGCTTATTTACACGGGGTGACTCTGTCAGGATACTCATGTCCTGGGCCACTGGCGTAACACATGACGCCATGATACGGCCGGCCTTCTCATCTTCTACCAGGCAGAGACGACAGGCGCCAAACGGTTTAAGGTCAGGATGATAGCAGAGTTTGGGAATCTGTATACCGTGCTGCTCTGCAGCCTCCAGAATGGTTGTTCCGGGCGGACAGGTGATATTTCTCCCATTAATGGACAGCGTTATGTTTTCCAAAAAACTAACTCCTTTTGGATTCGGGGTCAGACCCGTAGCAATATAACCCAAATGTCGGGTCAGACCCCAACCTGACTTCTGAGTCCTGAGCTTTTTTGACTATCTGAGTTTCGCCGCATCCAGATAGTACCTGAGCTTTTCTTCCCCGCCTATGGTTATAATATGAATCCCCTGACAGATGTCTTTAATGCCTGTTACTATATCAGCAAAAAGATATATACTGGCCTTTTGCTTGTCTGAGGCTTTGGCTAGTTTTTGGATAATCCACTCCGGCACCAATCCTGACTTGAAGTGTCGGTTGAGAAATCGGCCCATGCCGGCTGTCCTCAGAATCATGACTTCTGCAATTACCGGAACTCCGAAGGTCCCGACAGTCTTTACGAATTTCTCAAACCGATCCAGATCGAATACCGGTGTTGTCAAGAAGTACCCGGTACCTATCCTCGTCATCTCCTCCATTTCTTTCATCTCTAGCTCCGGAACGTTTTTACCCCAGCAAGATTCAACACCCGAGCCCAATATGAATTCGGCTTTGTAAGGAAGTTCCTTGCCGTCGACTGTGCGGCCTTCCCGAATGTGTTCCAGAACAGAGGCTAATTTCCCGGAATCAACATGGAAGAACATTATCTCCTGAAGGCTATCCCCTGTAATCCGGTAGTCTTCAGTGAATACAAGGAGGTTTTCTACACCTGCTTCATGGGCAAGTATGAGGTCCTTTTGTAGTTGTAAACGGTTCTTTTGCCGGGTTGAAGTCTGATATATAGCCTCAAATCGGTTCTGTTTCAGAACTTCACACGTCTTAATCGTATCCCCCACTATCCCCTCAATCTCAACCTCTGATACGGAAACCCCGTCAACACGCCCTCGCACCAGATTGAAAGTCTTGACAATGCCTTCCGGCTCCTCATCGATAGGTGCCTGGATTTCAGTTGTAACCAGAAATTTCCTTTTTGCCAAAGCTTCTCTCAGCTTCATCAGCAACTCCTTTACCATCCTGGAAGGTAATCTTTTGTGGTAACCGTTCACGGTTCTCAGTTTACCGTTTACGGTTTGTATTCAATGAATTATATAAAGCTTGGAGCATTTTTGCCAACTGCTAACCGCAAACCATAAACTGTGAACAGATACCTTTTGTTGGTGTATGAATCAGGGCAACCCCAATAACCGGCTTACCTCTTGCTTCAACTGGGGCAGAGGTAAAGGCTTGGAAAAACACACATCTGCACCGTACTCCTTCATCATCCTGAATTTCTCTTCGTCCAGATACGCTGACAAGACGATAATAACCATGTTCCTGGTAGCCTCATTGGACTTAATCTTCCTGCACACCTCATACCCCTTAATATCAGGCATCATGATGTCCAGTATTAAAAGGTGCGGTTTGAAGTGACTTACCTGAAGACCTGCCTCAAATCCATCGGAAGCAGAAACAACATCATAATCATGTTCATCCTCTTCCAATGCCTGAACAATCGTTTCAACGATGATGGGGTCGTCATCCACCACAAGTATTCTCTTTCTCTCTTCCATTTGTTCATCTTCGGGGATTGGAATCCCCTGCCTTTGCATAAAATCTTCAAGATCCAGCTTCTTTATACGACGATGCCCCCCCACGGTCTTGTATGCCTTGATATAGCCAGAATCTATCCAGTTGATAATGGTCTTGGGGGAGACATTACAGTATTTGCTGGCCTTGAAAACAGTTAATACAGCATCCATCAAATGGCTCCTTTTGTTTTTCTGTTATTGCTAAATTTACTATTATTATAGTTTTTACTAATTGTCAAGTAAAATTTTGGGGTAGATTATTTATTTATTATAATTATTATATTTATTTCTATTATTTCTATTATTGATTGTCAAGTAAAATTTTGGTTATTTTCGACTTTTCTATTGTGACAGGATTAAATAGAAGGGATAAAAACAGGGAGGCTGATGGTAAAGGTTGTTCCAGAACCCACCTTGCTTTCTACTTTAATATCACCTCCATGATCTTTTACAAACCCATAGCAGACAGACAGGCCAAGGCCAGTATCTCTTGCACCATCTTTAGTAGTAAAAAAGGCATCAAAAATCTTACTTATATATTCTTCTTTTATACCGATCCCTGTATCGGCTATCTGAATCCGGACATTGTCTTTACCGCCATTAGTCTTAACTGTTAAGGTTCCACCTTCTGGCATAGCATCTCGAGCGTTCGAGATTATATTGAGAAAGACCTGCCTAAGTTGATTCTTTGATGCATAAACCTTTCCCAAACCTTCTGCAAAAGAGGAAGAGACCCGGATATCGTGTTCCCGCAGTTGTTTCTCATGGAGAAGCAGTATCTCATCAAGCATTGTATTGATATCTATGGGATGCCTTTCTTCCTCATCAGGCCTGGAAAAAGAGAGCATCTTGCGGAGCAGCTCGGACAGTCTCACCGTCTCGGAAAGGGCCATATCCAGAATCTTTCTTCTCTTGTTCTCAGGAGAAATCTCCGTTTTCATCAATTCCAGGGTATTCATGATTCCATAGAGGGGATTGTTTAGTTCATGGGCAATCTGAGAAGTCAGACGCCCCATGGCCGCCAGCTTTTCTGACTGCAATAACTGTTCCTGTGTCTGTCTCAGCCTTCGTTCCATCTCCAGGCTCTCCCCCAGGTCTACAAATATCCCTACAGAAGCAACTTCATTCCCTTTCGCATCGTAAATGATGGATGCCGAAAGGTTCCCCTCAACAATTTGGCCATCCTCTCTCACATAGGTTATGGGGTATGCTCTCAATTTGCCCACACCACCATAGTCTGGACCTCGCATCATTTGCATTACTTTTCTGGCATCCCCTTCTGAATAAATCTTTTCGATGCTCATCTTGCCGATCACATCCTCTGCCCTACATCCAAGTGCCTCTTCGGAAGCCCGGTTCCAGATGATGATATTCCCCTTCATATCGGTCGCCATAATAGGGTTTGGCGAACTATGAATAGTCTTGTTCGGAAAATCATGTGCCTCCCTGAGTTCTTTCTCCATCTCTTTTCGCTGAGATTGATCCACATTGATCCCTTCGTACCCTAATACATTACCATCCTGATCATAGCGAATATGGCTTGTGAGCAAGACCGAAATAGCCTTCCCATCTTTCCGTTTAAAATCAACCTCATAGTCTATCACATGGCCGTCTCGCTCGATCATCTCCTGAAATCTTTGACGATCTTCAGGCATCAAATAGAGGTCTCTGGTTATATCAATATCCAGGAATTCCTCTTTGCTTTTGTAACCCAGCATGTCCAGAAGAGCCTGATTGGCATCTATGAATTTCCCCTCTTTGGTACTGATAAACACGCCACAACCCACATGGTCAAACAAACTTTTGTAATCCTCTTCGGATGCCCTAAGCTTTCTCTCCATCCGTTTTCTCTGGGATTGATCAACGATGATCCCTTCATACCCTAAGACACCCCCTTGATTATCATAGCGAACATGGCTTGTGAGTAAGACCGAAATAGCCTTCCCATCTTTCCGTTTAAAATCAACCTCATAGTCTATCACATGGCCGTCTCGCTCGATCATCTCCTGAAATCTTTGACGATCTTCGGGCATCAAATAGAGGTCTCTGGTTATATCAATATCCAGGAATTCCTCTTTGCTTTTGTAACCCAGCATGTCCAGAAGAGCCTGATTCGCATCTATGAACTTCCCCTTTTTACTGCTTATGTAAACACCGCAGCGCACGTGTTCAAACAACCGTCTGTAATCCTCTTCCGAGGCTTTGAAGATACCGTCCTCCACGTCTTCAATTATGGAGTTTAACTTCTCAATATCTCTATTCATCATTGATACACCTCACTTTACGATTATATCGCAAAAACCTGATAAGTACCTAAAGATTTGGCAACTACTCAGGCACAAAGTGGCAAAGGCACTAAAAATACGGTTTACGGTTAACAGTTTACAGTTAATAATTGACCGATAACTGGTAACCGATAACTGGTAACTGAACTATTCTTTGTGCCTTTGGCACTCTGTGCCTCTGTGCCTACCTGAATAGTTACAAGATTTATACATAAATATTATCACTTTCTTTTGTGAAAAGGAAGAAGGAAGTTTGGTGCAAAACTGATTTTTTACTTGACATTACTATTCAAAAAAAACTATTCTCTGCTCAAATACTCAATCTCGGGAAACCCATCATACTTAGTATGCTAAACCTTTTGAGAGGAGGTTAGGGGCACGATGGATTTTAAATTTGGTGAAAAGGAAGAAAAGCTGAGAAAGGAAATCCGAGAGTTTGCAAAAGAGGAACTTCCACTAGGCTGGCTTTCGTCTATGTTAGAGGAGGAAAGCAACGATGAGGACTGGGCATTTGCTGAGTCTATGTCAAAGAAGCTTGCTGAAAAAGGTTGGCTTACCATGTCATGGCCTGAAGAATATGGGGGCAAAGGTGCTTCCCTCTGGGAGCAATTGGTATATTCTGAAGAGGCATCATACTGGGGGATACCAGGTGTTACGATGGGTATAGGCGGAGTTGACTGGGTAGGCCCTTCCCTCATGATGTTTGGCACAGCCGAACAAAAGAACAAATACCTCCCACTCATTGCATCAGGAGAGCCGGACGGTATCTGGTGCACTGCGTACAGCGAACCGAATGCTGGCAGTGATTTTGCCAAGATACGGACCCGTGCGGTGAGGGAGGGGGATGAATACATTATCAACGGCCAAAAGATATGGACCAGCGCTGCCCACAGGGCAAGATGGTGCTGGCTCGCAGTGAAAACAGACCCGGACGCCGCCAAGCCGCACAATGGAATCAGTGTCTTTGTCGTGGATATGAAAAGCAAGGGAATTACAGTAAGACCCCTCATGAACTATGTGGGACTCCACATATTCAATGAGGTCTTCTTCGATGATTTAAGAGTACCGGCCGCCAACCTGGTAGGTAAGGAGAACAATGGATGGTACCAGTTGATGCACTCACTGGGGTACGAAAGAGGAAGCATTGCCGGCAGATGTTACGGGTATAATAAAAGGATACTTGACGAGCTTATCGTGTATACCAGGGGAAACGGTCTTTTCCGGGAACGGGAAATACGACACAAATTGGCCGACATTGCTGTCGAACTTGAGACCCAAAAGGTGCTCGGCTACGAGACCATCTGGAAGATGAGCAAGGGAGACTCTCCCGTTTATGAACCGTCAAGGGATAAAGTCTTAAATGACCACATACTGGAGCGGCTGGCAATGCTAGGAACGGAGATCCTTGGGGGCTACTCACAAATAGACCCATTGAGTCGAAACTGCAAATGGACAAAGCTCAACGGCCATATGGAAAAACTCTTCTGGTTGTTCCTTGGGTTTGCGTTCGCTGCCGGGACAGACGAGGTGGAGTTGAACATCGTCGGCCAGTTTGGACTGAAGTTACCCAAATCATATTGAGAGGGGGTAGAAACGGATGGACTTTGATTTTTCAGAAGACCAAGTGATGATAAGAGATTCGGCAAGGAGGTTCCTGGAAAAAGAGTGTCCTAAGGACAAGATAAGAGAGTTAAAGGAAGACGAGAAAGGGTATGACCCTGAGCTGTGGAGCAGAATGGCAGAGATGGGCTGGAAGGGACTCATACTACCTGAAGAATATGAAGGAACGGGGATGAATTTCTTTGATCTCACGATCCTGATGGAGGAGATGGGCAGGAATATTCTCCCAGCCCCCTTCTTCGATACGGTTGCCCTATGTTCTCTTCCTATACTCGAATACGGAACCTCAGAACAAAAGAAGAGATTCCTGCCAAAAATCGCCTGCGGGGAGGAGATATGGACCCTTGCATTAACAGAACCATCGGCCAGCTACGAGCCATCGGGAGTGGAACTTCGTGCCACTTCTTTACAGGAGGATTACGTCCTTGAGGGCACAAAGCTATTCGTACCCTATGCGAATGTAGCCGACCGTCTTTTGGTAGTTGCTCGAACAAGCCAAGAGGGAATCACGGTGCTCATTGTTGATGCAGGGAGCCAGGGGATAAAAACGGAAGTCATCCCTACCACAGCACATGATAAGCAGTGCGAGATCGTGTTCGATAAGGTAATGGTTCCTAAAGACAATGTTTTGGGAGAGGTAGGCAAGGGATGGGAGATCGTGGAATTCCTCCTTCAAAGGGTATCTGTCCTAAAATGTGCAGAAATGTTGGGCGGAGCCCAATTCGTACTGGAAATGGCAAATAGCTACGCTAAAGAGAGGGTGCAGTTCGATAAGCCCGTCGGCTCCTTCCAGGCAATTCAACACAAATTGGCCGAGGTATTCATCAATGTTGAAGGGTTGCGGCATCTCGTTTATGAAGCAGCATGGAATATAAGCACAGGCTCCCCCTCTCGTTTGCTGACTTCCATGGTCAAGGCAAAGGCAAATGAGGTTTACCAGCAAACTTGTATCCAGGGAGTCAAGGTTCATGGAGCCATAGGATTCACTGAGGAACTGGACCTGAGCCTTTACTTTCTGCGTACCAAGGCATCGGAGTTCATGTTGGGAGACACCGGTTTCCACAGAGAACGGATAGCCGTTGAATTAGAGGATTACCAACCTCTTTTCGTGTCAGTCTAATTGCTCAATATCTTCAGCATACTGTCAGGAATCCTCACAGGCTTTCCGTTCTTATTAATACATGCAAGCCTGGTCATTCCTGAAGCAAGGAGTTTTTCATTCCGTTCTCGCTCTTTCAAAGTACTTAAGATAATTAGCATAGTATATACCACACCACCGCAATCGGTATCCTCATAATAGACCCTTATCTCCATTTAAGACGCGCTCCTTTCATTTTACCTTCTCACAAACTCGTTGGTAAACATGATAAAACCAACCCAAGGATTGGATATCTGTTGATAAATTCTAACTTGCCAAAAAGGAAGGCCATCTAACCTCTTTATAACAAAACAAAAATTTATAACATACTGATATTATTAGACAATTTTAGTTGACCAATAAGTAGGCAAACAGGTAAAACCCCTCAATTTTTGAGGTGTTAGGTGGTTTCATTCCTCAGTTATCCACAACTTATCCACAGTCTTTGGGGAAAAGTATTCTAGCTATTTGAAAAAATGAGATTTTTTGCCTTTGTCACTATAAAAGGTATGCCTCCCTTATCTGAGGGAAACCTTTCTGGCGTCCCGGGTGCTTACCAAAATCTTTTAACAACTATAACAAATACTACAGAAAGGGTAAAAAGGCAAGGGCTTGGGGGATAAGAAAAACCTTGACACTATAAGGGAGCTAAGCAATAATTGCTACAGAAATCCTCATCTCTCCAATAGAGGTATCAGTTATGGGGTAGTAACAGTCAGTAGGGATGTCACTGGAAGAATAACGGTTGCCTTCCAATATGACCCTCAACTTGTTGAAAAGGTCAAAACCATTGATGGCAGAAAATGGCACCCTGAAAAGAAGTATTGGAGCTTTCCTGATTCAGATGGAATCCTCGAGAAGATTTTGAAGGCTTTTGAAGGGGACGAAGTCCATTTAGACCCAGCCTTACAAGTCTTAATCCCTCTACCTAATCATGAACAAATCACAGATGCAGTGAAGAAAGAACTCAGGCTAAGAGGATATAGCCATAAAACCAGAAAGGCATATTTACATCATATTGACCGCTACACGCGTTACTTCATGAAAGACCCAAAAGAACTGGACGAAAGCCATATAAGAGAATATATTCTTCATCTCGTTGATAATAAAAACGTATCAAGGTCCTATCACGACCAGGCAGTAAGTGCCATTAAATTTCTGTATGACAATGTATTGAGGATGCCAAAGACCGTTGGAAATCTGCCCAGACCAAAAAAGGAACATAAGCTGCCCACTGTCCTCAGCCAAGAAGAAGTAACACAGGTGCTTCAGACAATAAAGAATCTAAAGCACAGAGCAATAGTAATGCTGGTTTATTCTGCTGGACTCAGGGTAAGCGAAATAGTAAAATTACGGGTAGAGGATATTGATAGCAACAGACATCTGATTCACGTAAAAGGAGCCAAGGGGAGGAAAGATAGATATACAGTTCTATCAGAAGTTGCTTTGGAGGAATCAAGAAGGTATCAGAGAGAATATAAACCGGAAAAGTGGTTATTTCCCGGGGCAAAACCTGACAGGCATGTCTCTACAAGAACAGTAGAAGCTATTTTTAAGAATGCACTTAAAGAGGCAGGGATACAGAAAAAGGCATCTGTACATACATTTCGGCATAGCTTCGCTACCCATTTACTGGAGGGTGGGACAGATTTACGATACATACAAGAGCTATTAGGGCACAAAAGCTCAAAGACCACAGAAATATATACCCATGTAAGTACTAAAGACCTCGGGAGGATAAAAAGCCCATTGGATAATTTAAAGAAGGGAGGGGGTCAGGAAAATAAAGAGTAAGTCTGTCCTGAGTTTTATCGAAGAATTGGCTTTGGCTATATGAAAAATATCCGCAATACTGCGGATATGACACCCAATTTAGGGCATAATCGTATGCGATTATTTTAAGTTATATGAAATCATAGACGAAAAGGGAAAGGCATTGGGCATGCATAATTGTCATGACAAGTTAGAAAGCTTGATAAGGAACAGCTTGTGTTTGTTTCCTGAAGACGGGGCATACTGGCGAGCTTGTAATCAGGTGAATATATGAAATCCGACACATCAAAAACAGCTATTAGCAACAAATGGAGTTGGGATCCAAAGCCTGTTGAA